>Ga0265331_10000358_pt1 | contig 48167 bp, 40 predicted proteins | sample 41923metaG_FD_202088 | JGI IMG/M metagenome (GOLD analysis project Ga0265331, IMG submission 202088) | Rhizosphere microbial communities from Carex aquatilis grown in University of Washington, Seatle, WA, United States - 4-19-23 metaG | ecosystem: Host-associated > Plants > Roots > Rhizosphere... | reverse complement strand
GAGCCTTCCTTCCACGAAGTCGTCGATCTCCCGCTTCCCGAAACGGCGTCCGCTAATTCGCGCCCTACTGGAGATGCGTTAGACTCTATCTGCCTTCGCGTGATCGCCGGCGAACCGGCGGACGCAGCACGATCGGTAACGGGGCACCCCTCCGGCTGGTGACGAAAGGCGGCAACTTATGGTTCAGGCGGCTACAAACGGCTACAAGCGGCTACACGGGCTAACCATCGAACAATGCGTCGCCGTGGACCTGCTCGTCGCCGGTAACAACGATAGGGAAGTGGCGGAAGCCATTGGCGTGCATCGAGTGACGGTGACGAAGTGGCGGCTAAATGATGGCCGCTTTCTCGCTGCCGTTCGGGTACGGCGCGACGAGCTTTTTCGCGCGGCCAACGAGCGGTTGCGTGCGGCGCTGCCGACGGCAATCAACACCTTGGTCGCCGCCGCGCGTAAAGGTGACGTTCGAGCAGCGGCGGCGATTCTCAAGTTCGCGGGTCTCGATAAGATGCCGCTTCCCGAAGCACCCACCGACGTGGATGCGTTTCGAATGGAAAAGGAGTGGGAGGCCATCGACGAAGCCGGCGAGCTACCGATGGTTGGCACTGATCTTGGCCTGCCCGAAAGCCGGATACTGCCGCACGTTCCGGCGGCCTACCAAGAGGCCGTGGCCGGAAAGGGAATCGCGTAGCCGGCAATTCGGCGTCCTGGGCATGGCACGATTGCTTTGCCGCCGGCTGCCATTAGTCGGAATCGGCCCACCCGGAGCGTCTCGCGAGCTTAGGGATCGGTCGCAGTTAAAGGCGAGCGGTGAATCCGGTGTATGTTGCGGAACGACGCCGCCTTCCTCCACGGTTCACTCTTGTCAAAGTTGCGCAGTTGAAACAGCGAGCCGTCCACCTTCTCGATCACACAACCTTGCGTGACTCGAAAACGGCGGCTGATACCCTCCGCCCGACACAGCTCGTCAAATGCACTCCGCCACGCCACAAGGAAGTCACGCAGCCGACCCTGCGCTCCGAGCGGCCGGCCCAGGAGCGGGCTGCCCGGCGGTAAATCCAACCCGACCTTCTTCCCACCTTCTTCGCGCCGAACCAGGTACACTTGGTTCACGGAGAATACGATCGGCCGACTGCCGTCAATCGCGCCATCCTTTGAGCGGTAGCCGACGTAGAACTCCCTAACGGGTGGATTGGCCTTGTAGTGTTGGTGGACTCTCCCAGATCGGTCACAGCGCGGCACTTCCACCAGTCCGGCAGAAATGTTGCTGATGCAGCGAACTCCGACGACGGCCGGTATCGGCTCATCGTCAGCGATCACGTTTTCCACGGTCGCGGCGACGAATTTTTCCAATTGCTGACGACGAGCTTGATCCGCTGGATGGTTACCCATCGTGCCGTCGGCCAACCCATCGCGTGTCGTTTGTTGTAGCCACGTGACAAACGCCATTGGGGCGTTTTGCGGTGCGGCTTCCAATAAGTTTCGCAAGCCACGGTTGGCAATGCCCGCGATCTGCTTGTCTCGTCTGCCGGCATCCAACAGTAGTTCTGCCAGCACTTTCGCCGCCGGCACACGCTTCGCCGGCTTCCCGGAGCGTGTGATGGCAAACGGGTCCAGATCATGGGTACCGCGTCGGCCGTGGTTCCAGTTGAAAGCACTCAGGTCGATGCCGATGTAGCCACCGCCAAGGTCGGTTTCAAAAAAGGGAACCAGGTCGTGCCTGGCTACCTCTGGCACACCATCATCGAGCGGTGGGGACACAGCGCGGACTTTGTTGCACCACGTCACCACGTCGGCGGTCGTGCGATACCACGTCTGGTTTTCCAGGGCCGCTGCCGACGGAAATTGGCAACCCAACAAGATGGCATCAACGGCGTGGTTGCGAACGTCGCCGGATTCTTTTTCGGCAGGCTTGTCGTATTCCGGCAAGACCACGCGACGGTAGAGCGCCGTGTGTCGCCCGCTGACGAAGGCGATTGCAGGCCGGTTCCCAGTAGCTGTTTCAAGCTTCGACGCCAGATATCGCGCAAGCGGGCGCGGACCGCGCTGTGTGTTTGTTACCTGGACCAGGTTGTTCGCGATCATCCCCAGCATCCGTTCCGGCTGCCCGTCTTGGCCAGGTCGGAGCAGCAGCTTGAGCATTCCTTTCTTGATTTCGTGGAGCCGATGGGGTGGTTTCTGACGGCGCACGTAGTTGACGTAGGCGTCGAAGGCATTCTCATTGATGGTCATTCCGGCTTGGAGCGGCGTCCTAGCACCCTTCCGACGATTGCAATCGTCGCACGCGGGCACGACATTCAGGTACGAGTCGAAGGGGAATGCGCTGTGTGGCAGGATGTGCTCAACGTCCACCAAGTTTGCCGCCTGCCCACAGTAGGCGCATCGGCCATCAAACTCCTCCTTGAGCATCTCCAGGCGGCTATTGAAGCGATATTGCGGCCCGTACCAGTAGAGCGGGCCAGCCTTCTTGTCGGAGATTTGCTGCCGATCCTTGAACAACCCGCCGAGCGTGTCGATCGCGACGCGCTCTACGATTAGGCGGTCGATCGTACCTCCAGCCAAAGGTAGCACCCGGTTTTCAAGTAGCCGCCACAGACGCCGAAAGATGATTTGCTGCTTCAGCGAAGCGAGATCGCGGTCGCTGAGGTCTTGCCGATTCGGAATCTGTTGCCCAGCGAGAAACATTTCGACGAACTGCTGGGAATGCTCTCGGCAGTATTTGGCGCGCCCACCGCGCTTGCCGTACACGATCTCGGAGAGGTTCTTCTGATAAAACTCATTCCATGATTCAGAAAATGACTCGGCCACTTCCGGTGTGGCTTCTCGACAAACCCGCTCCTTGAGATTCTTGTACACGCGCTTGACGCGACGCTTAATGCCAGACTCGTTTTCGTCGCGTTTCGATTCGTCCTCCAGCTTGGCCGCGCGGCGGTATGCCCGTGAAAGACCAGCTAGCTCGCCAATCCAATGGTCTATAGAACGGCGCAAGCGAATTGGATCGGCGGAGCCATCGAAAACCGGCTTGAGCCACGCGAATAGTGCCTGCGAAAGCTTTTCTTGGGCACAGTTTTCGGCTCTTGGCACGTTGTGATTGCAGCCGGCCCATTGGCACCTGGACGAACCACGGTTGTCGAATCGCGCCGGCCGAAGTTCCGCGCCAGGAGTACGCTGCTCATTGAGGTGCCGCGAACACGCCGCGCGCACCCGCTCGCGATCAGCCGCTGGCACGCAGCGCTCGACTTCCGCCAGTAACGCTCGAAAAAAGGCGGCACGCGGCACTCGGAACGCCGCCGTATCCTGGTCATCATCGTCACTGTCGTGGCTGTAACCGCGACGCCGGCAGAAACTCAGAACTTGCGTTGCGCCCTGGATGCCGGCCATCGCTTGCGCCAACCGGTGCAACCGGCGTCGGTGGGTTTTTCGAGTGCGGCGCATTCGGCGAATCTGGCCGCGCGGTTCAACCGTTTTGGTAAGCCAGGCGGGATCGGCGACGACCGTCGCTGCGTACAAGACCTTGTTCGGGTCGGCGCTGTTGTGCGCCAACAGCGATAGGCCGATATACGTCGAACCGAAGTCAATCGAAAGCGTATGAGTCATGGAAGCGACCTTCGATATTCCGCGAACCAGGAGTGACGTGCAAAACACGGTGGGGTTCGCGATCGTCGTAAAAGCAGAACCGCCCAGTATTTATGAGCCGAGCCAAAGTCATCCTACATCCGATCGCAAGTGGTATCCGTGGGGTTCGCGATTTCGCACTCGCAAGTAGTGAGCGCACTTCGACTTAAAAACCCGCCGATGCAGGCCGTTGGAAAAGTTCGTGTCGCCTGAAACGGCACTTCTTCGGGTTGAGGCTCGGGCACGGTTGAGGATGCAGGCCGTTGGAAAAGTTCGTGTCGCCTGAAACTTGGTGGTCTTCTTCCATCGCAGCTTGCCGAGTGCTGATGCAGGCCGTTGGAAAAGTTCGTGTCGCCTGAAACATCATCGAAGTAGTCCAGATCCAGGAACCGAAGCGATGCAGGCCGTTGGAAAAGTTCGTGTCGCCTGAAACGGCGGCACGAAGGGAGGAACGGGCGAAGGGGTGGGATGCAGGCCGTTGGAAAAGTTCGTGTCGCCTGAAACTTCTGGGGACTAAACAATACATGGGTTCCCAGCCGATGCAGGCCGTTGGAAAAGTTCGTGTCGCCTGAAACACCTCATCGAGTACAGCGGGGAGTGATTCGAGTTGGATGCAGGCCGTTGGAAAAGTTCGTGTCGCCTGAAACGTGGCGACATGCCCGAGTTGCGCCGCGCATGGATGATGCAGGCCGTTGGAAAAGTTCGTGTCGCCTGAAACGAGTTGGCGACCGCACGCGAACGGATTGCCCAGTTGATGCAGGCAGTTGGAAAAGTTCGTGTCGCCTGAAACCGGCTGGTGCGGAGTAGACGGGCAAGATGCGATGATGAAGGCCGTTGGAAAAGTTCGTGTCGCCTGAAACTGTGGGATCGGAGGGATTCGCCGCGCAAGTCCTCCCAGGGATGCAGGCCGTTAGAAAGGCCTGGGGGGAGTGCCGGATGCAGGCCATTGGAAAAGTTCGTGTCGCCTGAAACCATCGACGGCTTGCGGAGCATCTGCCGACTGGAGTGATGCAGGCCGTTGGAAAAGTTCGTGTCGCCTGAAACTCCGCTTCCGGATCAACAAACATAAAAATGGACTCACCACATTGGCCAGGGCCGTTTGGCCGGCTTCTCTATACCGGCCGTGCAGGGCCGTAGACTGTCCAATCCACGGGTGCCGGACTCCTGGACGTGGCTCTTTTCAGACACCACACGAATTCGTTTGAATTGCCAAAGAGCCGCCGAGACTTCCCGGCCACGCCCCCACGATACAGGGGCCAAGCTCATTGTCAATCATTTTTTCGATCAAGACGTGGCGAGCAGATCGCGGCCTCTCGTTTGGGAATCGTTCAGCATGAACGATCGCGGCTTCCGGCCACGTCGTTGCAGGTCGAACGCTGATGACTGGCTTGGCGTGGATTACGACGAACCTCCCAATCGACGTGCCGGGCGCGCCGCCAGGTGCTGTGACGGCCGACTCCTCCACGGCACGCGATGACCACTGCGATCGGCAAGGTGACGATTCTCGGCCTGCGATCGGGCCAGGTCACCGAACTGTCTGCTTGCGAGCGATCTCGGCCGGATCGCGCTGCCGGTGGCTGGGTTTGCTAGGTCGTCCATCCCTCCAGTCCGTGGCCGACTCCTCCACGGCACGCCACCGCCGGGCGACCAGACCAAAGGCCCAAAAACCCGCCGGCGGCAGTTGCAAATCGGGTTGAGCACCGCTTACGATTAACCAATTCTGTTCCGGAGTAGTTTTTCGGGAAAACCTGGTGGCCCACCCAGCCACGCGACAATTTGAACGACGTGAGATACGTCGGTCCTGCTTCCTCACGAACCGCCAACTTGGGCCGAGAGGCTCTTGAAATCACAAGAAGCAGTGCTGGCTACGCTCCCTTCTCGCAAGGGAGCGTCGGCCATGCGCTGTTCTTGTGACGGCTTGGCGGCCGTGTGAGGAGTGGCCTTGGTTCGGCGCTCCTTTTTTCGCGCGCCCATCGCTACCAGACCAACCCGCGTCGTGGGATTCGAGTCGTTCGATTCCGAACACGGAGTCGATGCCATATCGAATGCGATAACTGACAAGGGAAAGGGTACGCCGATGACGAGCGAATGGTATGCCCAACTCATGGGCGACGTGGTTGGTCCGCTTAGCCCGAACGAATTACGTCGAATGGTTCGTGACCGAAAGCTATTGCCGAGCGATCTCGTCCGCAAAGGGAACGATGGTCGTTGGGTTGACGCATCCCAGGTCACGGGGCTGTTCGACCACTTGGCCCCTCAATCCGCGCCGGTGGTGATCGGCCGATCGCCGCCGCCAATCGCGGCTTCCGTCCATGCCGTCGCACCTGTCGCGGTCCCTGTAAGAATTCCACAATTGCCGACAGTTCCACTCGCAACCGCTCCGGTGCGCGCGACGATGCCGTTGATGCGTTCCAAGTGGCCCGCCTTGATCGGTGTTTGCCTTGCAAGCGTGATGCTCGTCCTGCTGGCGGGATTTGCTTTCACGAGAGGCCCGTCGTACAAGGACGCGCTGGACTTGTACAACGCCGAGTCTGAAGGCCTGGCTGTGATCGCGAAAAAGCACGACGCATGTGTCCGCGAGATGAAGGAAGCGAAGGAAGTCGCCCGCTCGGTCGCGACCGCCGCCGGCTACCGCCTTAGCGCGGATATTCTAAGTCTCAAAGCCGACACGATGCAGCGCGTTCAAGACATTGAAGGTCGGAAGTCGAAGTACATGCGTGAGCGAAAGCGTCTCCTTACCACGGCAGGAGAGTTGAGTCTGCGCCTGAAGAAACTGGAATACAAAGAGGCAGTCGGAGAATACTTCGATCCCAGCAGAAAGACGGAAATTCTCGAAGATCAAGAGAAAGCGACGGCTGCCCTAAAGCTCGCCGAGAACGAATGCGACAAGATAGATATGGAAGCGCAAGAAGCTCGCCGACCGGAGGACAATCGCATTGCCGAGATCAAGTCGAAGGTTGCAAATCTCATCAAGAAGTGTGCCGACAATGGTGCCAACCTTGAAGGATTTCGCGTCGATGAGATCGCGGACAACATCAAGAGCGAAATCGAGAACGATGGCAAGCCAGAGAACGCCGTGAAAGCTCTTGAAAGCCTTGCGATTGAAGCCTCCGTTGCTAAGGCGGCCAAGGATTTTGACGGTCGCTTGGCGGCCATTGAACGCGAGATGGCCGACCAGCAAAAAGTGGTTGATGCGGCAAAAAAGCGCAAGGATGAATTGTCTACAAAATAGGGAGAACGATCAATGCTCATCAAGTGCCGCGATTGCGGCCAGCCAGTCAGCAACGCGGCCAAGTCCTGCCCGAAGTGCGGTTGCGGCGTCAAGCTGTCGATCGACGCCTTGAGGCCGCCGCCAGACAACAGCGTCTCCCCCGCCAACGCGGCCTTGCTGTGCTGGCTCTTTGGAACAGCCTTGATTGCCGTTCCGATCGGCCTTGTATCGCCGTCCGACAGCGACGACCAACTCATCGTAAACGGCATGGTATCGGCGATGACTTCCGCACTGGCAGTAGCCTTCGGACTCGGCATCCTGCGACTGCCGTTTTCGTTACGGGCGCAGGTCGCGATCGCCTTCGTGTTCAGCATGGCGTTCTGGACGTGTGCTAACGCCATCGCCATCCACTTGAACGGGTTTCACGTAAGCGCTGGCGCTCTGGTGCTGGGCGCAGTCATCGACTCGGCAGTCACCGTCTTGCCTGTCGTCTTCATCGCCAAGGCCAGGACCACTTCGGCGGGTCGAGCGGGCACCGCTTCGACTTCCACGCCAGCGCGCTCCAGTACGCCGAGCGATCCGGGGCCATGACGCAATCGGCCCGAACGTCGGTGGCTCGGAATTGCGGCGGCTGCTTGTTCTTACCATCGGAGGAATTGCCAATGCTGCTACGAAAACTTGCTCTCATGTTCGCCCTACTTTCCGTTTTGCCTCTCGCCGGCTGCGAGTCCAAAGAGCACAAGCACAAAGAAGCGGTCGAGCTTTACAACGCCGAACGTCAGGTTTACGACCGCATGAAGGAAGAAACAGAGCAACACCGCGAAGACATGGTAACGCTCCAGGCAGCCTACGAAGAGGCGCTCGGCAAAGGGTGGCTAGACCCAAAATCCAAGCATTTTAGAGAACGAACAGCCAAGATTTTCGCCGACCACGAGAAGGAACATGCCAAGTCTGTGAAATTCCAGGAAGAAATGGATGCGAAACTCGAAGCGCAGTTTAACGCCGCCAAGAAGGCGCACGAGCGTGCGGATGCAACGCGCTAGCGATCGTCTCGATCATCTCTGCGCAGAAAAGGACGCGATTGAATCGCCCACGGTTCGGGCATCAACGCCCGTTGAACGGCGACAGGCCAACCCGCAATGACCACGTCCGGCAGGGATTTGCGCTCGGCAGTTAGCGAAAGGCCATCAGATAATTCTCGCTGTAAGAATTATGGCGGCCGTGCCTGGAACGAAGCCGCCGCTACAATTCAGCGGCATGGCGCGGGCGGCGGGCAAGAGCGCGATCCTGGCTGGTCCGCTGAAGCTGGCGGGTGGTAGAATACCCCCATGCGCCGCCCCCGCTTTCAGTTCCGCCTTTCGACGCTGCTCTGGCTGATTTTCGGCGCCGCGTGCTTCTTCGGGGGGATGGGACTTGAACGACGCCTTGAAAAACGTCGCTTGAGCACCGCCTGGGACAAGGCCGTTGAAACCGGCGTTATTACGCGGGAGGTTTGGGATGCGGTGGTGACCGGCGAGCGATCGGTTCTAACGATGGACTCCGACCAGACCGGCGTTCCGGCGCCGGGCGAACCATAATGCCCCGCCCACAATTCCGCTTGCGCTCGCTGTTCATCCTCACGGCAATCGTGGCCGTGCTGTCCGCCATCGCAGCGAAAGTCGGGGTTGGGCAATTCGCTCTTGGCGTCCTTTTCACGCTGTATTTTGTCGCAATTAACGCCACGCTGCTCCTGATTCTCTGGACGATAAACTGTTTTACCGATCACTTCAGCAAACGGCACGATTCTGCCAAGATTAAGGCACCGCCGCCGACCGATTAGGCATCCGGCCCGTCTTCGCCAGCAACGCAGCCGTTCCCCCACCACCCATTGGTCGTGCGATGTCTCGACTTGATGATCCTGTAGTCGGCAGGCTGATAGGCAATCAGCGCGAAGTCGAGATCACACGGCTAAATCTCGACACCGATGGCAATTGGTGGGGAGGAATGGCAATTCTGTCGTGGGGATCAATCCTCCAACCGGGCCTCTGTCGCTTGGTTATGAACGACGGGAATACGGCCGACGTGATTGTTGCCGAATTGCGCGGCGACGGAATGGGCAGCGAATTTGCGGTTCTGATCGGGTATGGACCTGCGCCAGTTTGGATAACGCGCACCCCTTTCTACCACGGCGGCTTGCCGTCGGCGTAAAAAATCCCGAATTCAATACGACCCACTACCCCGTTTTCGGCTCCTTTGAGAACGCTCGCCGAAAGTTGCTACGCTACCGCGTTTCGTCGGCGACGACCGACCACCACAGCATTAGCCCACTTGCCGCCACCGCCCGCCACTTCCTCCTCACAAGGCAGCCCCGGTAGAATGGGAGCATGGACGAGAACCCGTACAAGTCGCCGGGGATGGCGAATCGCGGCAATTGGCACGCCCGCTCGTTCGTTCTCGGATTCGCGGGGACTGCATTTGTGGCAGGGATAAGAAATGTCTATTTGGCGCAACCATCGGCGATACTTCTACCGGCCGCGATTGGGTTTTTCCTGGTGTGGTGCGCGTTCCTTGACATCAATCGCTGCTATCCGCGAATGCCTTTGATGGGGGGATGGTGCTTGCTGCTGGTGGTTATGTGGATATTGCAGATGGCGATCTTGACCGCCGTGACTGCAATATTTGCCTGACTTGCTTCTGCCCAAGAACTAGGCACGCCTACCCGGCCAAAAAATCAGCAACGCACCTGGGGCACCACTACCCGATTTTCGGCTCCTTTGACAACGCTCGCCGAAAGTTGCTAGGCTACCGCGTTTCGTCCGCCGCAAACCGCCGGGTTCGCGGCCTTCCGTCCGACACGATGCCAGCGCTGACCGCCTTGGGCGGCGCCGACCACGGTTGCTACGCGGCCCCGGCTCGCCGGCAGACTCGCATGGCAGCCGTAGCCGTCCAGGTCGATCCGCGCCGCGTCGAGTGCCCAGCGGCGTTCAACCGATCGGCCACGGCCTGGAAGGTCAGGCCATCAGTCCGAAGTTGCCGAATCGTGGGATAGAGGAATGTGTAGGCGTCGTCGGCCTTTGCCTTGACCGATTCGCCGGCGGCCTTCGCGCCGCGCTGGCGAGCTTCGTGCGTCAAGTTGCGGCACTGGGGCAACGATGCGCCAAGCCGGCCACCACGGGCCTTGTATGCGGAAAGAGCGGCTTTTGTCCGCGCGCTGATCGCTTCGGCTTCGGCTTCCGCCACGGCGGCCAGAATGTGCAAGGTCAGCTTGTTCGCCGCCGGGTTATCGACGGCGACGAAATCTACCTTTGCCTCCATCATGGCCGAGAGAAACGCCACGTTGCGGGCGAGCCGGTCGAGCTTTGCCACTACCAACGTGGCGCCCGCGAGCTTCGCGTGCCCAACGGCGTCAGCGAGTCTCGGCCGGTCGGCGCGCTTGCCGCTTTCGATCTCGGTATAGTTGCCGACGATCTTGGCCCCATGCTGGCGAGCGTAGGCTTCCACGGCCGCCTGCTGAGCCTCCAGGCCGAGTCCGCTTTGCCCCTGCCGCTTCGTCGATACGCGGTAGTACGCGATGATTTTCTTCATGTCTTTCCTCCTCCTACCCCAACGGAGGCATTATATCATACTCTTGATCGTGCAGTCAAGAGTATGTTATAAGGCTTTTATGCGTCTCGGGACCGGGGGCGGTGGCGATGAAACGCATCCTGGGCAGCATGGGCCATGGCTTTGCAACTCCAATGCACTGGTCGATGTGACCAACGCGCGCAGGTGCGATCGGGATTACAGCGCGCTCTCGGCGAGAATGTTACAACACCTCTTCGATTCTCCGCAATTCGTCCTCTAATGCTTGCAGGCTGGTTGATAGCTTCGGCCGCATCTCCATCATTGTGCGAATCGATTCGCCATAGTCGTCGTTCTTATATGCGTCGAAAGGAAGGGATTGCTGCTCCGGTAACTCCAGAGCCGCCTTGTGGATATATGGAAACCGAACCTTTATCGCTCGTTCGGTTTCACCAAGAACTTTTTGCGCCACATCAAACTGCTTTGCCGCCACCTCATTTGCGATGCGCGCGGCACCTGATTTCTGGAGGGTCGTTCGCATGTATCGGATCGCTCGACACATCAGCACTGGGTCTTCATACCGATCGGCGACCCGCATGACGTCGCGATCGAAAACGATCAGATTCTCTTTCAATTGATCGCGGATCTGTTCATATTTTTCGCGTCGGCTTGCAAAAACAGCCGGGAGTTCGCTCGTCACGTATTCATGTATTGCCGTAAGCTTCGGTTCAGTTGCATTGAGGACGTCAGCAAGAGTGCTCTTGAAATCGACCACATCCTTTTTCCACGTGAACGCGATGCCCGGACACGCATCCCGAACAGCATACGACCCCTGTTTTCCAAGGAGCGCGAATATTTTGAGCTGATTGATCTCCACTGCCCCACCACTCGTCGCCAGCTTGCGAAGGGTGTCATTTATCTTGTCGACTCCCCCCTCAGCAGTCACTTGAATCCCGAGCTTTTGGCCACGGTCGAGCAGATCGATTCCGGGATACCTGGCGCTCATTGTCCTGGTTGGCACTAGAGCCCAACCGTACAGCCTGTTGAGGACTTCGCCGACGAAATCCTCCGCATGAATATTGATCTCGGTCAGATTCAGGGTTCCTCCAGGCTCGATGTAGCCTCGTAGAGTGGCAAACGCCAGCCGTACATCGTCGAACTGTTCCATTCGTCGCAGCATCAGTTAATCTCCCACCTCTATTCCGCGATCGAGATTTTCATAACCCATGAAATTAAATTGAGCCTGCTGGCGATGACTTCAGTGTTGAGGGTCTCTTTCGTAACCGACGGTCCATTGTGTCGTTCAAGGCTTCGTGCAATTACTGGCACCCGTCTCAGCCGGCCGACGGATACCGTCTAGCGCGGCGTCGAGCGGCTTCCAACTGCCGGGCCTGCGCTTCAGCGATCTCGCGATCCCGCTTCGGCACCTTGGGATCAAGAGCCGGCTGTCGCGTTAGCTTGATGATCCGCGCCTGCTCCTCTGCGTCGAGTTGGGTGAACCGCTCCAGCGTGCCGGCGTCGATGCCGTCGGGTTCGTCGTTGGGCCGCTCGTCGGTCGTCATCTGTCGCGTTCACGCGGTTTGCTCTCGTCGGTGGGCACCGTACCGCGCCGGCGTGGCAGTGGCAAGCCACACACGATTGCTTCCCGACTTCTTCCAGCTATAACGGCCTCCCCTGCCTGCCTTTTTACCGCTGGTCGTGCGGCTCGGCCGTGATCGGCGCGGAGTTGAACCCAGCGGAGCGAGACGCGGCGGATGTGGTGACGGCTGGCGTCCAATTCCACACCGAACCCATTCACGGACTTCACGCGCTTAACGCGGTTTTCCCTACTTTGTTTCCAACTACTAGTCGGATTTCCCTGCGATAGGTAAAAACAAAGTAAGTGAAACTGCGTTAACTCCGTGAACACCGTGAAGGGCCAGAATCCGAGCAAATTCGCCACCAAGCATTGACGCGCCAACACCTACAACAAGCCGACATCTCCAAGGATGCCTTTCGCGACCTTGGAGGGTAGCGGCACTTGCCAGTCACGCCGCGATGGAACGCGGGTGCAAGTCCGTCGTCGAGTCCGCCTTGTCGTGGACGCCATGTCAGCCGCCTTCCGTCGTGGGTTCGTCGGCCAGCCCGATCCCAATGTACGCCCACTTCACGCCCGCGCTCGTCGTCCGCTGGGCCTCCGTGACTTTCGGGCGAAGCCGTTTGAGCGCAAGACCGAAGGCCGTATTCGTCATGGCTGGCACACCCTTCTGCGTTGCCGCCTTGTTGAAAATGCTGATGAGACGTCCCTTTTCCACCCAAACGCTGCTTGGATCGTCGATCGTGTTGTGGTCGAGCCACACGGCCAGTGGATCGGTCGTCGCGCGGAATTCTTCCCACGCCTGTTTCACGCTCGCGGTTTCCGTGAAGTGCCCACGCGCCAATCGTGGGAGCGCAGCCAGGGCCTTGTTCAGCAAGCCGGAAAGCTCTTGCGGGCTACTCAACTCGGCGTCGAGCACTTCGCGCGGGATCGCATCGGCACCGAAGGTGCGGCCAAACGGAAATGGATACCAACGCCGAAAAAAGGCATGCGATGCGTCCTTGCTGCGCGGCGGATGGTTCGCGGAGAACACCAGCCTGGCGTATGAGACGAAATCGAAAGATTCTTGGAATTTCCGCTCGCCGGTGACTGTATCGAAACCAGTGAGCGCCTTGAACACGCTCGTTGATTCAAGGTGAGCGCTTGGCAGGTCCGGGCAGATATTGGCGAGCTTTCCCACCAGCCGGGCCACCGAAAACTTGTCGCCCTCCAACTTGTGCAGGGAAAGCGCCGACACGTTGCTCTTGCCAAGAAACCGCTCCCACTGGCGCAGCATCGTTGACTTGCCGTTACTGCCTTCGCCGAGCATGAGTACTGCCTGTTGAATCGACGTGTGCGGCAGCATTAGCCAGGCGACAACCTCAAATGCGACTTCGACGGTATCGGGAGGCAGCACTTCGCCGTAGAACCGCTCGGTTCGTGGGCAAGTTGCGTCAGGGTCGTATGTGATCGGCAGTTGAACCGGTGAAAGATGTTCCGGTGAGTGCGGCAAGAGAACCATGTCGGCCACCCCGAGCAAACCATTTTCGACGTTTATGAAGTCGAGCGGCGGCTTGTCCCACAGTTTTCTCGAATCCACCCGGATGTACTCCGCAACATCGCACGCGAGCCGTGGCGACCACTTCGCGCTGATGCCCCATTTGTTGCACAGCCGCTTGACGGCCCGCTTGATTTCCGGCTCGCCACGATCGGCATAGACTCCGCGCCGAAAAACGTAGACCTTTCCGCCGACATCCTGCGCGAAGTGGTTTTCAGAAGTGATCGCATCGGCCAGCGCGCGGATTAACCCAACGTCCTTGAGGTTTTGCGGTGCCTTGTCGCTCTGGATCGTCGGTGGATGTTTCGCATGGCCGTTCACGGATGGCTCCGGTGTAGTCGCGGCGCTGATCGCCTGCTCGATGTTGGTCTTCATGCTACCTCCGGTGCCGGGCCTGCCAGTGCTCTCAACTCGCGCCACCTGCGACGCGCCGCGATGAACAGCAACCGCGCGATATGCTTGCCGGCTCGTTCGTGGTCGCCAGCCATAAGCACGGGCACGCCCGCGACGATCCAGCCGAGTGCGCTGCCCAGCGCGGCGGCCGGTGTCACCTTACTTCGCCACTCGCCCCGTTCAAGATCGTGCCAGGTGGCCTCAATGACGAGCGCACGCACGGGGTAAGCAAGTAGACGCTGTATCTCTCGATCGAAGCGCTCGCGCTCTTGGCCGACGCAGGCGAGCAGGTCAGGCAGGCTCTTGCGCTCGATCGCAATGGCGTGCTCTAAACCGACGACACTGTAATCGCCTGTCGTGAGCGTGCCGCGCACGAACGGCAGCGGTGAAAGATCAACGGGCGACTGCTCGCGCGTGTCCACGATGGCCACCGGAGACGGATCGGCAGGTAGCGCCCATCGCCGTGCTGCTTGTCGCGGTGTCGGTAATTCCGTATCATTCATGTGAGTGATTTTCCAGCCCGGCCGGTGCCGCTACTACACCGCGCCGGGCGTTTTCGTTGGGGTCAAAAGAACTCGATCATGTCAGTCGTCGCCGGGCGACGGCGGCGCGTCGCTGGTCGCGACGGCTGGGCCTGGCGTGTTGCAAGAAAAAAATCAAGGTCGGATTCGGCTATCCTCCACTGAGGCTTCCCGCTAGGTCGCGAAGCAACGTTAACGGCCAGCAACTGGCCGCTCTTGATCCACGCTACGACCTTCGCCCAAGACACACCCAGGCGCGCAGCGACATCATTCGGCGAGAGATACGCGCTGGTGTTGGCGAGTTTGGGCATGCGTGTCAGGCGTTGAGTGCCGCGATAAACTCGTCAAGCGCAGCGAGCGGGATGAATCGCCGTGCGCCAACCTTGACCGTTCGCAGTACCACGCCATTCACACCCACTGTGGCCCAGCGCTGGAGTGTGGTGTGGTGTGGTTTGCCGGCTAACTGGTCGTGTGCTTCGCGGAACGACAGGAGCTGGTCAGCTTTCAATACGTCTGACATTGATTGTCCCTCATTGGGTTCGGTTGCAGCACGCTGGTGCAATTCAAATCCAAACGGTGGGACAATCGCCAAATGATTACACGATTAGCACCTATCGTGGCGCAAATAAAAACCCTTGCCGGGATGAGACAAGGGTTAGTGCTCGACGACTAATTCTTACAGCGAAAATTATGGTTCGACACTGGCATCGTGGCTCGCGCTACGCCAGAGTCCAGCCGCCTTCTGGCTGCTTTTCGTCCGGCGTTCGGCCGTTGGTCAACAGCCATTGTCGCACGAATTCGCTCACGGCCTGCAACCGATCGTCGCTGATGCGCTCGCGGTACACGCTGGCCATGTCGTTGCTGGCGGGCGCGTGCCCCATGATCGCGTTGACGGCGACTTGATCCCGCGACTCGCCCGCGATCGTCGCGAAGACATGGCGCAATGCGTAGAAATTGAGTCCGTTGCGTTTGATGCCCAGCGTCGTCAGCAGTTTCGCAAACTCATGGCTCAACGGATTAGATGTGTTCCCCTTAATCGTGTACGCGCCCCCATCCTTGTCGTTTTTCTCCACGGTGATCGAGTCCCCTTTCGACCAACGGGCGCCGTACTTCGTCACGAACACAAGCCAGGCGTCGGCGGGGTTCTTCGCATTAGGCCGCTCGCTAATCGCCGCGCGCAGCGCCTTGACCGTTTCCGGCCATAGCCAGCATCGACGATGTACCGCCGTTTTCGGGCGCGGGAAGTCGAGCCATCCGGTTTCAAGATTCACCGCGCTCATGGGCAGCTTGGCAATGTCGTTGTTGCCGAAACCGGCGTTGATGCCAAGCAGGATCATGGCTTTGAGCGGCACGCCGGCAGCGCCGATGATCCGGCGAAGATCGGCGGCCTCAAACATGCGTGGTCCCTTGGCTTGCCGTTGCTTGCGCAGCGTTTTGGCTGACGGCTTCTTGAAGTCGGCGCCGAAGCGAACGGGCCGGTCAATCAGGCCCGCGTCGAATCCGTGTTTGAACAGGACCTTAACGCGCTGCACGTCATTGCCGAAGGTGGTAGGTCCGCGCCCTTCCGCCAGCTTCGACCGGAGCTTATCGAAGTCGCTGGGCGAGAGATGATCGACCGGCTTCGTGCGGCCAAACACTTCGATGACACGCTCGCAAGTTGCGTGATAATCAAAAAACGACCTGCCGGCCAACTCGCCGGTGTCCACTCGCCGTTTCTTCGCGGTAAGGAAGTGATTGACGAGATCGCGGATCGTCAGCTTGCCGAGCGCTGGCGTCGGCGTCATGCCGGCAAGCAAGTCGTCTTTCTGCGCGAGCCAAAGTTCCAACGCTTTTTCGGGTTCGGCCCACGGGCCGAAGTAATGCAGCTTGCCGCGTACCTTTTTTGCCCATCGCTTCGTGGCATGGGGGAAGAGCGGAAAGTCGGGGTGCGGCTTCGCTGGTTTGTCAGGGTTGCGAGCGGCGGGCGTTTTTGTAGACTTGGGCATGACGCTGACCTCCGTAAAAGGCTGGTGTCAATGGCACCCGCTGATTAGCCTCAGCGGGTGTCAACTTTGGTGCCAGAAGTCTAATGGGTGTCAAAACGGGTGTCAAGCAGCAAAAACAGGAGAAAACAAGAACGACGTAAAGCCTTTCAATAAAACAACTTAGGCGGCGTAGCTCAGCTGGTTAGAGCAGCGGAATCATAATCCGCGTGTCCGGGGTTCGAATCCCTGCGCCGCTACTCGATGAATCGCCCGCAAAGCACGCGAAAACCCCGTGTTTTGCGGGCTTTTCTTCGCGCTCACCAGTGCCGACCAACGGGTGTCCTTGGGGTCCTGCAATCGCTCGACTTCCGCGACGTGCGTGCGCTCGAATTGTTGTGGTCAACCTGCGTGTGCTCGGGTTGGCAGCGCTCGAATCGGCGGCCGACCTAAATGCGGTAGAGCTGGCAACGCGCGAATTGGCGGCCGACCCGCATGTGGTCGAGCCGGCAGCGCTTGAATCGGCGGCCGACCCGCGTGCGGTCGAGCCGGCAGCGCTCGAATTGGCGGCCGACCCGCGTGACTGTGGTGCGCAGGCCCGCCCGCTCGAGCTACATGCGGCCGACCCGCGTGATTGTGGTGCGCAGGCCCGCCCGCTCGAGCTACATGCGGCCGACCCGCGTGACTGTGGTGCGCAGGCCCGCCCGCTCGAGCTACATGCGGCCGACCCGCGTGACCGTGGTGCGCGGGCCCGCCCGCTCGAGCTATGTGCGGCCGACCTGCGTGACTGTGGTGCGCAGGCCCGCCCGCTCGAGCTACGTGCGGCCGACCCGCGTGACCGTGGTGCACAGGCCCGCCCGGTCGAGCTACGTGCGGCCGACCCGCGTGACCGTGGTGCACAGGCCCGCCCGGTCGACCAACATGCGGCCGACCTGCGTGCGCGGTTTGGATCAACACCAGCGACACCGACGAAACGACGGCGCCCGCCGCCAGTGTCAGCACCGCGCCACGTGCCGTGTAGGCGCGCCCCCGCAGCCAGCGGAAGGCGGCCAGGCTCTTTCGGATGTTATTGTCGTGCCGGGTGAGGTTCTCGGTCATGGGATCGCTCCCGTTTAGGGCTGTGTTCCACCAGGAATTCATTTCCTCATAGTCGCCCGCAAGCAGCGTGTGACACCTGGATTTCCGGAAAGACGGGAGCCAATTCAATGCCGGTTGTGCCGCCGTGGGCGCCCTTTTTCCCGCCGGTCCCGGCAGCTGGTCCGGCGACACCTTCGGCCAATTTCGCCCAAGAGTAGCCCGAGTTCGCTGACGAGACAGTCGGCCTGGAGAGGCAAACCTACCTGGCGAGCTTCGCACCGGCAGATCGTCGGCGTGCGGTGTTCCCAGGCACGCATTGATGCACGGGGCTTTGCCGACCGGCCTTAGCGCAGCTTCACGGCGTCGCCGCCGGCTTTGGTGAACATGGCCCGAATCGTCGCCTGGTCGGTGACCTTGGGGACGAATCTGACCGTTCCATCGGCGAAGCCCGCGTAAAACCCCCTGCCTAGGGTCCGGCCCAGCCTGAACGGGCTTTGGTCGGTGGAGTTGTCGATGTCGTCCGGCCTGGTCCAAGAAATTTGACGGCGGCTCTGCACCACCAGGATCGTCTCGCCGGCCGCATCAGTCATGCTCTCGCGCCGCGATGGCGCGCCACCGTCGAACAGCGTTCCGTTGCCCGTGACGACGAAGTAATCGGAGTCCCCCTTCCGCGACGACTCGCTCGTGCTGTAGATCGCAGGAATTCTCTCGACCAATTGTCGGTTGTGTTCGCCGTCCCACGGCTCGTCGAGCCTGTAACTGTCGTAAAGCGCTTGCTCTCCCAAATAAGGGAGCAGCGCCACGCGCCAACTGTGCAACGTTGTGCCGTCGGAACCCACAACGGCCGCCGCGGGAAAGTGCCCGTGCGCGGTGTGATAGGCGTTCAAGGCCTCGACCATCCGGCCCAGCTTTTTGATATGCACCTGATCATCCTCTTTAGCCCGGGCCGCGAGCTCCTCGGTTTGCCGTGCGAGCAGGGCGTCGCTCGCATCGACGAATTTCGTCGTGAAATCGGCGTCGAGTTTCGCATCGGCCTGAAGCTGGTTCGTCGCGACGTTCGTCGAAATCGACAAGCTGGTAAGTGCTTTGGAGAGCGAACCACCCAAATCGAGCGACTGGTATTCCTTGGGGAGCAGCGACGGTTCGACAAGCTGGGGGATCATGGTGATTCCCATATCCAGCAGTCCCCGTAGCGATTCAAGCGTCGCGACCGTCTTCTCAGGCGACTGGCAGCGTGCGGTCGCGCTGAATTCCAGTCCCCCCGCGGTGGAGCCGACATGTCCCATGATCAATGCAGTTTCTTCAATGAGCGAGTCGAACCATTGCTCGGCCACGTCGGCGGGTTCTTTTTCAGGTGCCGGGAGCGCCGCCATCACGGCCTGGGAATCGACTCCAAAGGCGATCGGGCTATCGGCGACATCCTGCCAATCTTTGTACCAGCTTGGATGGCCTTCGGAGTCGGCCGCCAGAACGCTTGCGATATCTTTTTCGCGCACGACGACGACGGTGCGATCGCCGACCAACAGGTAATTGACGACGTCGCCGGTCGCTTCGGAAGCGGCACGCAGGCATGGGTGGCCACGCAGTGTCAATTCGGTCACGCCATCGGGCGCTTCGCCGAAAATCTTGACGCGGATTTTGCATTGGTCGAAGGGCCGCAGCAGGCGGTAGATGAATACGGCGGGGGGGTCCGGCGGAGTCGCGTCGGAAGAGGGCGAGTTGGAGGCCAGGCCATTCGAAGAAGGGGCTGCGTTCGGCGCCGGCGCCAGCACGATTACTTTGAGTTCCGCGATTTCCCACGGATCATCTGTGACCTGATTCCTGGTCCCGAATCCAATGCCAAATGCCTGGGGAAATTGAAGAAACGTGGGCTGGATGGCAGCTTTCGAATTGGCCACCTTGAGCGGCTTGATCGACATCACCGCGATCGTTTCCGCCGGAAGGTACGCATGGTCGAATGCCGGCAGCAGCCCGTCGTTTACGTTTGGGCTGGCGGGCTCGCTGGTTTTCTCTTCCGCCACGGCGTCGGCGGCCCGCGCCGTACGGGCCGGACCGCGCAGGCCCGATACACCCAGGCCGACAAGCGAGAGGGCCAACAGCATAGCGGTCGGCCAGACCACCGACCGTGGACGTGCCGCGATGAATCTTTGCTGATGTAGCATCTCAGTCCTCCTCATGAGCGTGCCGCGAGATGTGAAAAATGGGCGTCCCGCCCATAACGGTCGAGCGTCGTCCTGCCGCAAAGCCATTTGCGCCAGGACGGTGAGATACGATTTCGAACCACCGGCGAACGCCGCGCCGCAGGCGTCGGCAGCCAGCTCCTGTTCGATCCGAAGCCGGTGGGCCAGCCAGTGGACGAGCGGATTGTAAAAATGCAGGATCACGCCCAGTTGGGCGACCAGCCACATCAGAAAATCGCCATGGGCCACGTGCGCCGTTTCGTGAGCCAGAATCACTCGTCGGGCTGCGGTGCTCCACCGCCGCCAATCGGCCGGCAGCAAGATCACCGGCCGCCAGCACCCCACGACGGCCGGCGAACCGTTGGTCTGCGAATGGGCCATCTCGCGCAATTCAATCGGCCGCGGGCAACCCAACTGCGAGCGAAGTTGTTCGAGCAAACCGACAAGCATCGGATCGTCGACGATGAGCGTGTCGCGAAGCAGCCGGAACAGTGCGATCATCCCCAACAGCATGCGGGCCATTCCGATGGCAATTCCCAAGAGAACCAGGGCGGCCAGCCAGGCGGGCCACTGCCATCGAGGCGCGCCGCCTAACGCGGGAGTCGATTCATCGAGTTGCTTGTGAACGTTGCTCCAGATGCCCGACAGTAGGTTTAATAGGCTCACGTTTGCCTGAGGAGCACCGTCCCCGTTTGCAAGGTCGTGGGTGTCGCCCGCCGTTGAGCCATGGGTGGTCAGCGACGGTTGACCGCGGGGCGTTGGTGCACCGGCTGTTTTCGTTTTCGATTCGTTCGCCGTCGGCGGGCTACCAGCCAGCGTCCACCAGCGGGGCCAAGGGCTGAACGATAATGTCGCGATGCCAACCGTCATCAGCAAGGCACCGCACAAAACCACGGCTCCCCGGGCGGGATGCCGGCGCCGCGCGGCCAGAAACAGTCCAATTCCCGCGAGGCAAAAGAGGGTCACTTGCAGGGCCATCCAGAGGAACGAGAGTCCGAGAGCATTCATCCCTGATTCTCCCTGAGAATTTCCTCGAGCCGGGCGCGTTCTTTGGCGGTGAGCTTCTTGCGTTCCACCAGGCTCACGAGCAACAGCTCGCGCGAGCCTTCAAAAACGCGATCCATCAAGTCGCCCAGCAGCCGATGCGAAACCTCTTCGTACGAACGGGCCGGAACGTAGAGAAACGGGCGATCGGTCGTGGTTTGCTTCAGGAATCCCTTTTCGGTCAGGATGCGAATCTGCGTGGCCACCGTCGTATAAGCACGGTCGACCCCCGTGCGGGCCAGCTCGTCGCGGGCGTCCTGCGCGGTGATCGCACCGCGCTTCCAGAAGACCTGCATGACCTCCAATTCGCGATCCGTCAGTTCCTTGGCCGGCGGCCTTGCCATGATGGCGAGCTCCTCATCCGTGCGTGGTTTGATTCCTTAGATTTGGTTATTTAGATTAAGAGGCCCATCGCCGTCAAGACCGATCTGCCAAGCGGTTCGCACCGCCGATGTCGGTTCGCCTTTCCGGGCTGTCAGAATCGCCGATGAACAGGGACGGTCCGCGAGATCGTAGGTCGGGCTGGAAGGCGGACTCGCCCGGAGTGTAAGCGGCCGCTTTGCGCCGCACTTCAAAAGTAGCCGCCGCCTCCGGTCATACCACCTCCACCCTCACCACCGCTCGCTTTCAGCGGTGTATCGTTCGGGATCGCCGCACCGCGGTACTGCCAGGCGTCCTCACGACTCACGACCAACACGCCATAGTCACGGAATACGAAACAGACGTCGGTCTGGTCGGCCACCGCCTCAAGCGCCGCCGCAATCGTCACCCTGAACTGGAAGTTCAGTTTTGGGCGAGAATTCTCAAGTTGTTCGTTGGGATCTTTGAACATGAAGGAAATTTCGCCTTCCGTGGCCGCTTTCAGGTACTCCAACACCTCCGAAAGCGGTTGCTCGATGAAGTTGAGCTCCACGTTCAGCTTCATCACCTCTTGATATCGTTGCGGAATCTCAGGCCGGCCCGCGGGTTGACCCGCGTTTCGAAAGACGACACCCGGCAGGCCACCTTTCTCGCCTTGGGTTTCGATCGCGTCCGCGGCCTCAGCATCATCGGAACTTGCCTCAGCGCTGGCGCCAAGCAAGTACATCAACTCGTACTCGCATCCGGCCAGCTTCTGTTTTGCCGCGAGCACCTCAGCCGTGGTCCTTTTGCCCTGTTTCGACATTTTCTCCGAAAAGGGGAGATCCTGCTTCGCGGCCATCCAGTTTTGATAAGCCACGGTGACGTCGCGGACGACCGTCAGCCGCGCCCGGTTGAGTTCCGCCTTCGCCTGGCGGACCTTGGCATCGGCGATCAACAACTCGGGATTCGTCCGCAGCGATTGCGCAATCGCCTGCTCCAAACTCAGCGTCCCGTAGGCATGAAGGTTTTTCCCAGGCGCGTCTTCCTCGGCGGGCGGCGTGGCCGGTTCCGCAGTTTGGCCCCCGAATTGCGCCGCCGCGGGAAAGACTCCGTAGTGGAACAAGACCGAAGACAAGACCGCGATTTGCAACGTGATATACATGACTCTCATTTTCTATCTCCATGGTAGTGTGGGTGACGCCGACGGATGGTCGTATCTCGCAAACTTCAATCCGCCGGCCGTTCCTGGTCGGCCAGCCTCAGCTCGGCCAACAACCAACTATCGTCCGGTTCCACGGCGGCACGGAGCTGGTGCGGTGTCAACTCGAGGATCTGACGATAACAATCGAGCGCATTTGTCACATCGGCGCGGCCATACAAGTACTTGTCGCCCGCCAACCGCAGCAAACGAAGCTGTTCGGGCCGCGGTGCATCGGCCACGCGGCGCCTTAGCTCCTCCGGCGGCAGGCTTGTCTCTACGTTTGGTTCGTTGCCGGCGCCGTCTTCCCCTTGGGTCGGACGTGGTTCGTCGATTTGAGCCACGACCGTGGGCCGCTCGGCGTCGCGCCGCGCCGGCCCCACACGCGGCACCGCCACCCAGGCCGACGCTATCCCGGCCGCGTAGGCTGCAGCCCAACCGCAGCCAGTCCGCAAGCGTCGCGACCTGGCCCGCGAGCGGACCAACTTCGTAGTGCGATCCAAGAGCTCAGCCCGCAACGTGGCCGATACGGGCGACTCGGGCCAGGGCGATTTGGACGTGTCGATACCAGGCAGCAGCGGTTCCTGTTCCGCATGAGGATCGGTCATGTCAGGGTTCTCCGGCCAGTGCTTCATAGGCGTGGCGAAATGCCAGGCGGGCGCGTGAAAGCAACGACTCAATCGCTTTCGGCGTACCGCCGAAACGTACGGCGATGTCTTTCACCGATAACTGTTCCTGATACTTTGCTCGTAACACTTCCTGGTATCTCGCGGGTAATCCGGTCAAGGCCAGCGACAACATCTCGTGAATCTCCGAAGTACTTTCGTCACCTGGCGTGGAGTCCGCCGGTCCCGATCCATCGAGCGGCTCACTCCGGCCATCTCGCGACCATCGGCGGCGGTGATTCTTCAGCACGTTCTCGGCAATCCCCTTCAACCAACTCTCGAAACTGCCGCGGGCTGCGTCGAACGATGCGATCCGGCGTACGGCTACGAGCCACACTTCCTGCACCACTTCGTCGGCGCGGTGCGACTTCCGACCCACTCGGTGGTAGACGAATGCGTAGACCGCGTCGAAGCTCCGTTCGTACAACGCCCGCCAGGCCGTTTCCTGGCCGGCGAGCACTGCCTCGCGCAGGGCGTGTTCCTCCCAATCCAAAGCGTCGGACTCCATCGGGGCGTCCCCGGTCGAGCGGGCATCAGGGGCGTTCTACTCCCTTATTGTCGCCACACCCGCCAATCCTTCGCAATCGGGTAAAATAATCGTCGGTTCGGGCTTCAATTGCCGTGTGCGCCCGCCGCCTTGGCTGGCCCCGAGCGGCCTTTGACATCGCCCAGCGGGCGCTGGAATGGAAAGGGACAAGGGACCATTCTTCAATTTGGCCCGACCAAGACGAACGTGCCCCAGTAATACGGGCTTTGCCATTTTTCTTGTTTGCGGACCCAGCGCTTCGCGCGGTGCAAGGCGGCGGCGTAGTCGGGCGATTGCTTGGCGCCTTCCGCTTCGGCCAGGCTGTCGCAGAATGTGCCGACGAGGCTGGCCCCGGCCTCATCGTCTACCAGCCAGTTGCTGGCCACCACGCGACGCGCCCCGGCCACCAGGAAACCGCGTGACAAGGCCCACACCCCCTCGCCCCGCTGCTGCGGACCGTAATTCGTCTCGCAGGCGCTCAAAATCGCCAGTTCGCAGCTCTTGAGGTTCAGCTCGTAGATCTCCGAGAGCATCAAAAAACCATCGTCGGCCGGATTGGTCGCCGCCTGTTTGCCGGGCGTGAGGGCGAGCGCGCCAAAGAAATTGCCATGGGCCTGGTCGGTTAGCCCGTGGCAGGCGAAATGCAGCACGCGGCGGCCTTGCACGTTGAAGCGCACGTTGGCCTCGGTCGCCATTCCGGCGACCAAACCACCCGAGGCGATGCCGTGTTTCTTGTAAGCGTCGGCCACCCAGGACGATTCTTCGCCCGAGTAGGGCAACGCGGCCAACGATCCGCCGGATGAACCATAACGACTGCGCGCGGCCAGCGAATCCAGGGCGCTGGCCTGCGCGGCGGGCGAGCGCTTCGCACCGCCGTAGACCGGGTTGGCGACGGTCAAAACCGGCTGCGCGGCAGGTTCGCCCGCGCGGTTGCCGGCGCGCGCCTCGGTAAGGTTAAAAAGCACCGTGGCGGACGGGGCATAGAGAATCGGCGGACCCACGTCGAGCAAGAACTTGGGCGATTCGCCCGGCTCGACTACCAGCGTCTCGAAGGCCAGCAAGGCGAGCGGCCCATCGGGCACGATAATCAACTTTTTGATCTTACCATTGGTCAACGCCTGGCGCTGATCTTGGGGCACCAACACCGTCCAAAGCGCCGCCAACTGCGCGGTCACCGCCGAGGCCGTTTCGGGCCGAGCGAGCCGCTCGACCACGCCCGTATGCCGATCGTTCGCGCAAATCGCGCGCAGCCGTGCGGCGGTGAGCGGCCCCGGCTCCACGCCCAGGGTCTTGGCGGCGGCGGCGTCGACTTCCAGGGGTGTGACCCGGGCCGCCTTGGCTCCGACGGCCACGACGTAGCCCCCTTCGTCACCGAGCAAATAGGTGAGCAACAGCCCCCCTTCACCCACGAGCTTCCGCTGCAGTTGGCTCAGCCGCGGCGGCGCGGCGCCGACGGAAAGCAGGTTGTGGTAAACGGGGCTGGTGCTGCGCTCGTCGCGGTAGTGGTCGTAAAGCGCCTGGCGGGCTTGCTCCAGTTCGGCTTCGAGCTGATCGTCTTCGGTGCCTCCGGCACCGGCGGGGGCCTGCCGATTGCGAGCGTCGCGACGCGCTTCGATCTGGGCGATGCGGCTTTTCAGCTCGCCCTCGCGCCGCTTCAGGCTTTCACGCTCAGCGACCGGCCGACCGACTTGCAATTCAGCGCCCCCCAGGTTCATTTCGTCCAAGAGCGAACGGGCGCGGCCGCGCTCGATGGCCCCCAGGGCTTTGCCGGCATCGCCCAGCTCAACCTGCCAGGCCACCATCCGCTCGAACGCGCCGGCGAATTGGGCGAAGTGTCCGGCGCGTTCCTGCTCGGCGCCGGCGCTTTGGCCGCGGGCCTGCTCCGCGAGGTCCATCGCCAGCTCCAAATCTTCGAGCGCCTCGCCGCGCCGGCCGAGGTGCCAGGAAATCGCCGCGCGCACCGAGTAAGCGTCGAAGCGGAACTTGGCCGCCTCCTGCGATCGGTCGCCGCCAACAACGGCACGCTCGGCAAGCGGCTCCGCCTCGGCGTAACGCTCTTGTTCGATATAGAGCCGCGCCAGATTGGTGAGCCAAATCACGCCGTCGGAGAGCTCGATCGCGCGTTTCCAAAGCGCCTCTGCTTCGGCGTAGTTCTTTTGGTTGTAGGAGATCAGGGCCAGCGTGTCGAGCGTCGGGCCGATCGTGGGGCTGCCGGGCGGCAGCAATTGCTCGTACATCGCCACGGCGCGCCGGCCGAGGGGCTCGGCCTCGGCGTCACGTCCCTGGAGCGCATAAAGGTAGGCGATGTTGTTGAAGGTCTCGGCCAAATCGAGAGTGTCCGCCGGCTGCTGCTTTTCGCGGATTTCGCGGGCCCGTTGAAACAGCGCCTCGGCCTCCAGATACCGACCCTGGTGCATGTAGAGCAGACCCAGGCTGTTAAGATTCATGCAGATATTAGGGTGTTCCGGCGGCAACAGCTTTTCGTGAATTTCCAAGGCGCGTTTGAGCAGCGGTTCGGCCTCGGCATAACGGCCACGATCGGAGTAACGTGAAGCAAGGTTGTTGAGGCTCAAGGCGACATACGGATGGCCCTGGGGAAATGCCTTTTCGCGGATCGCCAAGACCCGTTGATGGAGCACTTCCGCCTCGGCGTGGCGGCCCTGGCTGTCGTACAAACTAGCGAGAACTTCGAGATCGGTGGCAATTTGGGGATGCCCGCCGGGGTAGATTTTTTCGCTGATCTTAAGCGCGCGCTTGCAAGCCTTTTCGCCTTCGGCATAGCGGCCTTGGCAATCGTACATCATGGCCATATTGCTGAGGCAGGTGGCAAGATCCATCTCGGCTTGAGCTTTCGGGTTTTCGAAGATCTCGCGGGCACGCAGGTAAAGCGGCTCCGCCTCGGCGTAGCGGCGCTGCTGGGTGTACATCAACGCCAGGCCGGTGAGGCTCCCCCCCACCGCGACATGATTGCTCCCCAACTTTTTTTCACGGATGGCCAGCGCCCGCTTGTACAGCGGCTCGGCTTCGGCAAAACGAGCCAGGCGGCGATAAAGCGCCGCCAGGTTCTGCTGGCACCTCGCCACTTCGATGTGTTCCGCGCCCAGGGCCTTTTCGCGCAGCGCCAGCGCGCGCTTCAGGAGCTGTTCAGCCTCGTTGTATCGCCCCAACTCTCGGTGCACATTTCCCAGCTTTTCGAGGCAGATCGAAACGACCTGCGGTTGGTTTGCGAACGAACGCTCGGCGATCGATACCATTTTCCTGCCGTAGGGCTCCGCCTCGGCGTAGCTGCCGGCATCGTAGAGCTTGTCGAACTGGTTCTCCGCCGCGGCCAGGTCGCTCTGCGCGTCGGCCAAGGCCGCCGCGCACGGCGTCAGACTTGCCAGGCATGCGCAGGCGACGACCAGCCGAAGGGAGATTTTCGTCGAGCGTGGCACCATGTGGGCGACCACCCTGTGTGCGTGATTCACAGACTTTCTCAGCTTGGTTCATGAATTGGTGGCTGGTAGCAGAGCCTAGCGATGCCCCCGGCCACCTGCCGCGTGTAGTATTCGATTCTAACGTCCTAAAAGTGCAGCGGAAACTATTCACCGGCCCTTTGGCAAGGCATTGGCATCGACGTAGCGGATGTGGACTACGGCCAGCAAGTTCCCGCAGGCGCCCTTGACCTCGGCGACTTCACCATCCCGCTCGTCGCCCAGATCGGTCATCATGCCGCCGCGCGTGCCCGGCACGGGGGCGTAAAAGGCCGCGGTGATCATCCCCAGCTCTTCGTCGAACCGCGTCCGCTCGCCGAGTGTGTCGTCGGCGTTGGCCACCGTGAACACGCGGTACTTTCCATCGGCGCCGGTCTTGGTGACGAACCCGCGTATGGCAAAGACGTTGCTGCTTTTCTTGATCGGGTCGAGCACCCACGGCCGCGCCACGGCCAGGTTGACACGCTTGGCGATGATTTCGGTTGCGAGTCCCTTGTCTCCCTCCTTCTCCGGCAGCGTGTTGCGGCCGTCGACCAGAAGTTGCATCATCACCGTCTGATGGGTGTCGATCCGCACTTTGATTTCGTAGACCTCACCCTTGCGCACAGGCACGAAATAGTCGTTACCCTTGAAGACCCCCTTCCGCTCGCGGCCGTTGATCTCAAGCCACACGCGGTAGGGAAATTTCGGATCGGAGAGCGGGTGTGGCCCCTGTGCCCGCTGATCGAGATGGTCGACCACCTGGTCGGCCACGCTCGGCTTCGCGGGCTCGTCATCAAAGGCGGGCGCCGGCCGGTGGTCTTCGGGCCTGGTCTTGGCGCTAAGGCCCAACATGCCCCATTCGCGCTCGTTGAGCCAGGCGGCCCCACCGACCGTGGCCAAAACTTCGTTCTTATCGGTCCGCAACAACTTGCAACGCAACGTAACCATCCGACCCGTGCGCCCGCTGAGCGTGCCCACGGCAATCACCGGCATGCCGCCGGCCTTTTCGGCCAAGGCCTTGAGCGCCTCGCCCGATCCAAGATCGGCCAGCGCGAAGTGCTGTTGCTCGATGGCCGCCCTCAAGCGTCGCTGATCGACGACGCTGAAACGTCCGGAGGCCTGTTGGAGCAACTGCCGCTCGAGCTCCTCTGAACACTGCTTGCCCAGCAACCCGTATTCGGCGCCGAGTAATTCGCCCACCTTGGTGTCGTTGGTGAACTCGACAACGCCCACCTTGTCGATTTTCCGCTCGTCGATCGAGTCGGCCAATTGTTGCCCCATGTCGATCAGCAGTTGCTTCAGCCTGCGCGGCTTCAGCCGTAACACGACGGGCGCGCCGGGGGTGACGAGGCCCACCTTGCGCACGGGCGTTTGCGCTCGCTCGAAGCGGACCTTGGCCGTGTGGGCGACGGTGCGATGCACGTATTGGTACAACTCGTCGATATCGACGGCGCCATCGCCGTCGTTGTCGGCATGTCCCTTGAGTCCTTCAACGAGCCAATAACTGTACAGCGACTGTTCCTTCTCGGCCCAAATCTGGCTCTTCTCGCTGGCGGTGGAGCTTGCCAACGTGACGACCTTCTCCAGGCCCTCGAATAGGTTCAAATCTCTCGCGTCGAGGTTGGCGCCGCCGTCTCCTTTTTCGGAGCCCGCGTGACAGGCGTCGAGTACGAGCAGCTTGAGTTCGGCCCGGCAGCCGGCGATCTGTTCGCGCAACCAGGCCAATGGAATTCCACTGGCGGCCGGATCGGCCGGATCGACGTCGATCGGTGCCAGGTACATCGAGCCGTCGGAGGCGCGAAAGCCGTGACCGCTGAAGTAGACGATGATCGTATCGCCCTCGGCGGGCCTCTTGAGCCAGGCGGCCAGCTCGGACATCAGGTTTCGCTTCAGTGGACGGTGGTTAAGGTCTAGGGCGTCGTCGGTGATTTGGAGGATGTGACCGGCTTCATATCCGCCCCGCTCGCGCAGCGTTTCGCCCAAGAGCCGCACATCGTTGATCGTAAACTGCAACGGGTTGGCGCGTTCGTACTGCTCGATACCAACCAATACGGCCCAGTGCTCGCCCGTGCGCGCCGGTTGGTCGTCGGGTGCTTGCCCAAAAGTCGCGTCCGGCACGGCACCGGCGAAGGCAACCGAAAGCAATCCCATGAAAAACAGTCGACGGCATGGCGACGACACGGTAAACGACGCAGTTTGGCAATCCAGGCGATGCATGGTGGGTTCTCCCGTTGGGCGTTGCGGTTCTTTGCGCGGCAACGATCGATCGTGGGGACGGATCTCTCCTCAGCATCCTAAGCGGCACGCTTGCGCGGAAGGGGGCAATTCGGTAGAATGGCTCCCATGCCAGCCCTCCACGCTTTCGACTTTCTCGAAGCCGCCGACAGCACGGCCGTGCCGCCGGTTTGCGTGGCGCTGGGGGACGAGCCGTTCTTGAAGTCGCTCGTGCTGGGCGAGCTGCGGCGCGTGGTGCTGGCGGGGGACGACGGCGAATTCTCGCTTACCCGCTTCGACGGCCGTAGCGTCGAAGCCCGTAGCGTGTTCGACGAGCTCGCGACGGTGGCATTGTTCGGTGGCCGGCGGCTGATCGTGATCGACGACGCCGACGATTTCGTCAGCGCCCACCGTCAGGCGCTGGAGGGCTACGTTTCGCGTCCCAAGGCCGCGGGCGTATTGGCACTGGTCGTTGGCACCTGGCCCGCCAACACGCGGCTGGCCAAGTCGGTGGCCGCTTCCGGACTGGCGATCGAGTGCAAACAACCGCCCGCCGCGAAGCTGTTGAAGTGGGTCATCGCCTGGGCCAGGCGACGGCATGGCGCCAAGCTCGAGCGCGACGCGGCCGAGCTGTTGCTGGAGATCGCCGGCGACGGGCTGGGGCTGGTCGACCAGGAGCTGGCCAAACTCGCGGCCGCCGCCGGCGAAAAGCCGATCGGCGTGGAGCTGGTCGAGCAATTGGTTGGCGGCTGGCGCGCGAAAACCACCTGGGACATGCTCGACGCGGCCGCCGAAGGACGCACGAGCCAGGCGCTACTGGAGCTCGAACGGCTTTTGATGGCGGGCGAAACGCCGATCGGCCTGCTGGGCCAGATCGGTTCCACACTGAGGCGCTTCGCCACCGCCACGCGATTCATCGAGCTGGCCGAAGCCGCCGGCCAGCGGGCGAACCTCCGCCAGGCGCTTGAAGCCGCGGGCGTCAAGCCAATCCCCTTTATCATGAGCAAAAACGAATCGCAGTTGCGGCGTCTCGGCCGGCAACGCGCCAGGAAGCTCTTTCAATGGGTGCTCGACGCCGATCTGGCCCTCAAGGGACCAAGCTCGCAACCTGCCCGCGCGCGGATCGCGCTCGAGCAATTGATCGCCCGGCTGGCCGCAGGCCCGACAACGTAACCGGCCACACGATGTAGCCGCCGCTTCGCCGGCCGGCCCAAAACGAACCAGGTTAGTGCTTATAAATCTTGTGCTGGGGGCGGCCCGAGAGAATCTGCTCCTTGCCCCAGGTCGTGACGTCCTTGAATGCCTGGCTGTGAATGAAGTCGAGAAAGGCTTGTTCCTCCGACCATTCGCTGGTGATCAGGTACGAGGCGTCGTCGTTGACGTCTTTCCACAAGGTCGAATTGTCATGGCCCTTGGCTGCGCGCAGGGCACCGATCACGGCGGCGAATTTCTCTTCGAAATCTTTTTGCTTTCCCGCGATCACGTGGTAGTTCATTCCGACGGTAATCATGCTCAGGCTCCCTGTTCGATGTTTGCTGTCAAATCATTGGTCGTCGAGCTTGTAGTCTAGCCGAATTGGCGCCAGGTGCGAGTGACGAAACGGGCGAAGAAGATCGGGCAACGGTCGCTCGACGCCGGCATCGACACGTAGATTCGGAAGCCCGTTGGCCAGGCGACGCCGACGGAGCTGCTCGCTCGGGCCTGAATGGGTTGCGGCCCAGGGCTGAGTTATGGATGGAACCCGCGCCGCAAGTGTTCGCTGGCGAGTTGCTCGGCCGTGTGCATTCGCACGCCGGGCACACCGAGGGGACGGCCGACGTCGTGCGGTGGCGGGGCCGCGCCCGGCGGCTGCGGCATCGGTGGCATGGCCGCGCGCGTCTTGGTGAAGCGGCGTCCAAAAAGCCCGCCCAATGGGCTGGCGAGTAGGGCGGGCAATAGCAGTAAATTGCCGGCCAGCGCCGCGGTCAAGAGCGTGACCATCATGTAGCCGAAGCGCTGGGTGGGCGTGAACTGGCTCAAGGCGAACACCGACAGCCCCAGGCCGATCACGCCCCAGCTCTGATACATGGCCGTGGCGCAGCCCTTGTATGCGAACATCACCGAAGCGCGGCGGTCGAGTCCCAGCTTCAGCCCGTTACGGTACTGGATCATGAAATGCACCACGTCGTCGACCGTCACGCCCAGTGCCACGCTGGGGGCCATCACCGTGCCGATATCGATTACGATGCCCGCCCAACCCATCACGCCGAAGACGACCGCGGCGGGAAAGATGCTGGGCAATGCCAGTATCAGCCCGGCCGACCAATCGCGTACGGCGATCATCATCACGATCGTGATCAGGACGAAGTCGCTGACGAAGCCCCAAATCAGGCCCTGCAAAAGCGACCGCTGCGCCTTGTAGACCAGTGGCACCAGGCCGGTGTAAACGACTTCGAGCCCCTCGATGCCGTCGGCGCGCTCGGCGTCGATCGCCGGGTCGACGTGTTCCTTGATCGCGACCAGGAGCTCGCCAAAATCGACGTCCTTTAGCGCGCCCACGCGGGCGCTGATCCGCCACAAGTCTTGGCCGTTCTCTTCCGACAGATAATCGCCATGGATGAATTCGTCGCGATGCTTTTCGAGGTACTTGTTGTACTGCTCGCGGACGCGCTTGTAGCGGTTCCTGACACCGGCGACCCTCGTGAAGACGCTACCGATCCCACCCTTGTCCTTGTATTCCTCGGCTCGCGGCAAGTGTGGCGCGAACGTCACCGCCGATAGCACGCCTCCCACCTCCGGAATCTCCGCGAGCCGCGCTTGCACGCGCTCGACAAGCTCCATCCGCTCGAGAAAATCGAGCTTGCAACGCTCCTGGTCGAGCTTGACGATGACCTCCATCGGCACCAGATCGCCCAGGTTGCTCTCGAGCCACTGGTAGTCGTTGCGAATCTTGGCGTCGGGCGGAAACAACTTCATCAAATGCACGGACGTCTGGATTTTCGTCATGCCATAAGTACAAATGGCCAACACGCACAAACAGCCCGCGGCCACGATGCCGTGCCGTTTGATGATCCACTCACCCGCGCCGCGCCAGATGGGCGAGCGAGTGATGTCGCCCAAAGCCCGCGTGACGTCGGTTGCACGATCTGCGCCGCGGGCGCGCTCGATCATGGCGGCCGCGGCCACGTCGCGCAGCGGCCACACCTGAAAGCACGCCGGCAGGTAAAAGAACAACAAGAGCACGCTCACGATCACGCCCAGCGCCGAATAAAACCCGAACAGTTTGATCGGCACCAGTTCGCTGTAGCAGAGTGTCAGGAGCCCGACGGCCGTCGTCACGGTGGCCAAAGTCAAGGGAAGCGCGGCGTGCTTGATCGCCCGTTCGGGCGCGCCGGCCAGCCCGTGCCCTTCGGCCAACTCGTCGCGGTAATAGTTCGAAAGGTGAATCGCCCCCGAGATCGTGGCCACGTAAACCAGCGACGGCATCGTGAGCAGGATCGCGTTCATCGAGACCGTGCCCTGAACGTGCCCCACAAACAGCGGCGACCACCAGACGATGGCCAGGCTCGCCGCGGCGCCATAAATGCCCGTGGCGAAGACCAACACGACCAGCTTCATGCTGCGCAGGCACCACCACGAGATGGCCAGGCCGATCACTCCGGCCAGGCCGACCAGGCGATACAGGCTCTGTTCGCCCGCCTCGTCGATGGCCGTATTGTCGACCGGCGGGCCGCCCAGGTGGAGCTCGCCCTTCGGCGAGTCCAAGGGAATGTTGCACTCTTCGCTCGCGATGCGGCGAACGTGGTTGACCGCCTCTCGCACGTGCCGCTTCCCTTCGTCCGACAAAGTGAGCACGATGCAGGTCGTCTTGCCGTCGGCGCCGATCAGCGTTCCCTTGAGCCGCTCCAGCGCTTCGTCGTCGCCCAGCTTGATCTGTTCGCCCGTCAGGCGTTCGAGCAGCTTCTTTCCGCTGACGACTTCGTCTTTGAAATAGCGCGGCGCGGGTTTGGGGGCCTTTGAGGCGTTGGCCCCTGTCGGGACGGGAGGCGTGGGCGGGGCATCTTCGGCGGGGGGCGGCGGGACCAGCTTTCCCGTCATCAGCTTCAGCCGCTGATCGTCGAGAGTGCAACCGTCCCAACTCGCCAGAATGAACTGCTCGTTGGCAAAGTGCCGACGGAACCACTTGAAGGTCGTGGTCTCCTCGTACTGGTCGGGCAGCCAATCGGCCACGTCGTTCTTGTTGCTTTTCAGGGCCCTTAGGGCGCCGACCGCCGTTGGTCCCAGACAGAGCGTCGCCACGAACAAGATTTTGAAGGCGTTCCGCTCGTAAAAAGTGCGCGTCATACGGTTCGTATTTTAATGGGTTGAGAACCGTAAGTCGATATCGGACTAACCAGTTACGAGCATCAAGCCGAATGCGAACGTGGTACAAGCGGCACGACCGTCAGGGTCGAAAACGACAGTCCGCTTGCCAGCCGAGAACGCCGGTTGGGCGAGATTAAAGCAAGCTTTCCAACAGCAGTCGCAACTTACGCATCTCGGCCATGTGGTCCACACCCGAATCGGGGATGTCGACAATGTCTACGCACAAAGCGCGGTTGTACTTGTGCTTGCCCAACTGAGTGATCAACCGGCCGTACTCGACTTCCCCCTGGCCAACCCGGACCTGCAGCGCCGTTTTGCTGGTATCGCGAAGCTGGACGTGAACCACGTACTTCAAGACCTGGTCGTAGTTCCCGTTGGCGTTCGATCCGCAAATGTAATGGCTGGGGTCGAGCGTGATACCCAGCCCCTTGACGTTGTCGCAGAGCACGACGGCCGTATCGGGATCTTGCGACATGCGGCCCGTTTCGGTCTTCAGCCCCACGCGGACTCCTTCGAGCGTGCCGATCCGCACCAACTCGCGCAGCCGTTCGACCTCGGCGTTGAACGGAGTGCCTAATTCGCCGGCCCTGACGGTGATCGCCACCACTTTGATGGTTTTGGCCAGCTTGCAGCAGGATGTGAACTGAGCGTAGTACTCGTCCCCTTCGGCCTCGATATCGACAAACAAGGCGACAGGAGTCAGCCGTTGGGTGTTGCGGCATGCTTTTACGGCCGCTTCCAGATCGGCATGCACCATCGACGGCTTGAGATGCCCACTCGACTCGCGGAGATCGATTTCGACCCGCGAGTACTCCAAGTCGACCAGGCGCTGAAGCGCCGCGTCCAGTGAGAGCTCAGGAAAACATCCGGTGCCAGCCGCGACAAACACTCCGTTACTCCTTATGAATCGGCGCCTTGTTCCCGCGCGGTCCGTCCCGCGACCCGGTAGCTTAACCCCAGCATGCCGAATCTGGCAACAGCACCCGCCGAAACCAGGCAGCCTTCCGCAAAGAATTTCGTCGCTTTTTGCCGGGCCGGATGGTAAAAAGGTCGGCATTGGCCGGCCCATTCCAATTCGAGGAGTTTTCCATGCGAACCTGGTCGAGACGTCTGACGATGGCGTTGTTCTTGTCAAGTTCCGTCGTCCTGGGTCCGGCCGCGGCGGCCGACGATTTCAAGCTCGAAGGCAAGTGGAAGCTGGTCTTCCCCGTCGAAGGGTTGGACCTCCTCATTTTCGACGTGTCGGCCGCCGACGACACCCTCAAGGCCACACCTGTCGACGCGTTTCAAGCCCTTGGGAAAGTCGATTTCAAGAGCATCACCATGGCGCCGGGCGAGGTGACGCTGGTGTTCCAATGCGCCTTGGACGAAATCCGTTTCAAGGGTGCCCCCGTCACCGAAGGCGATGACGCCGGCGCGGTGCTCGGCATGTTCCGGCTTCGTGGCACTCCCTTTCCGGCGCGGTTGGAAAAGACCGAAGCCGACAAGGTCCCGCCCCCGATGCCCAACCAAAAGTTGATTGGCGCCGTCCAGACGCAGGACGCCAAGGAAAAAGTGAAAAAGCTCGAGGAGGTGATTCACGAAACGCCCGGCCCCAAGTCTCAGCAAGCCTACTCGTTTCTGTTGCAATCCGCTGAAGCCGGCGGGCTGACCGAGGATGAGGTGCGCAAGCACGTCGACGCCTGGGTGGAGGGCGCCAAGCCCTACGGCGCCGAGTGGACGACCCAGTGCCGGATCGGCGCGTTGCAAGGCTTGCAGGGAAAGAAGCCCTACTCCAAATTGGCCCTCGAAGTCGCCCAGCAGGCCAAGAAGGAGCTCGCAGCGGATGCGTCGATCGATCAACAGGCGGCGGTGACACGGGCCCTGGCAAGTGCCGCAAGCCTGGCGGGCAAGAAAGACCTGGCCGCCGAGGCCGAGGCTGAGATGGCCGTGCTCGATGAGAAGCTCGACGAGGAGTACCACGCCAAAGTGCCTCCTTTCAAGCCCGAACCATTCGCCGGCCGTGAAAACGCGGACAGCGACCGTGTGGTGTTGTTCGAGCTCTTCACCGGCGCCCAGTGCCCGCCCTGCGTCGCCGCCGACGTGGCCTTCGACGCACTGCTCGCCACGTACCAGCCGACCGAGTTGGTGACGTTGCAATACCATCTTCACATTCCCGGCCCCGATCCGCTGACGAACCCCGACTCGATGGCCCGCTCTCAGTACTACTCCTTGCGCGGCACACCCAGCACCTATTTCAACGGCGTTACGGCCGGGGGAGGCGGTGGCGGCATGCCGCAATCGAAGGGCAAGTATGACCAGTTCCGTCAGGAGATCGATAAGCAGCTCACCGGCATGAAGTCGGCCAAGATCGAATTGCAGCTCACGCGATCGGGCGAAAAGATCCTGGTGAGCGCCACAGCCCAGGCCGGCGCCGGCGACGAACCAAAGGATGAAGGCGAATCGAAACTCCGCTTGCGTGTGGCGCTGACGGAGGAAGCGATCCGATACGTCGGCGGAAACCAATTGCGGTTTCACCATCACGTCGTGCGCGGTTTCCCCGGCGGCGTCGAGGGCAAAGCCCTGGCTGCCGGCGAGGGGAAGGTTGAGCTGACCATCGACTTGGATGAGGTGCGCGAGGGCCTGAACAAGTACCTCGACGATTTCGCCAAGGGGAGCGGCTTTCCCGCCGCCTTGCCCAAGATGGATCTTAAGGGACTGGCGGTGGTCGCGTTCGTGCAGGACGACACCGACAAGCGCGTGCTGCACGCCGTGCAGGCCTCGGTGCCCGAAGCCCAATGACCCGACGTGGCTCGGGATTCATTCTGAATACTGCCTAAAGAAATGACTTCGATGCAATTCGTCGCTCGACGATTCGACACGCTCAGCGCCGTGCGGATCGAAATCAACCGAGGGCGAATCGTCCGCGCGGCGGCTGAGGACCCCGCTTCGATCGGCCCGAACGATGCCGGAATTGAATTGCCGATCGTGGCGCCCGGTTTCGTCGACGTGCAGGTGAACGGCTATCGCGGCCAGGAGTTCAGTTCGCTCGACCTGACGCCCCAGCGCGTGGCGGCCGTCGTGCGCGACCATTGGGCATTCGGCGTGACCAGCCTTTGTCCCACGCTCACGACGCAAAGCTACGATTGCCTGGCCCACGGTATGCGGGCCATCGACGCCGCCTGCCGCGAGATGCCTGACATCGGCCATTCGGTGGCGGGCATCCACCTCGAAGGCCCCTACTTCGCCACCGACGACGGTCCCCGCGGCGCCCATCCTTTGGAGCATTGCCGCCAGCCAGACTGGGACGAATTCCAGCGCTTGCAGGAGGCGGCTTGCGGCCGGATTCGAATTCTGACGATGTCGCCGCACTTCGACGAAGCACCCGATTTCATCACCCGTGTGGTGGCTTCCGGGGTGATTGTGGCAATCGGCCACACCGGGGCCGACGGCGCTCAAATCCGCGCCGCGGTCGATGCCGGCGCCCGGTTAAGCACGCACCTGGGCAACGGCGCGCACCGCGTACTTCGACGGCATCCCAACTACATTTGGGACCAACTCGCCGACGACCGGTTGGTGGCCAGCCTGATCGTCGACGGCCACCATTTGCCCGGTGAGGTGGTCAAGACGATGGTTCGCGCCAAGACGCCGGAGCGATGCCTGCTGGTGAGCGACATCTCAGGCCTGGCGGGCTTGCCCGCCGGCCGCTACGCCAGCAGTGGCGGCGAAATTGAGATTCTGCCCGACGGGCGGTTGGTGATCGCCGGGCAAGACCAACTGTTGGCCGGCGCCGCGCTGCCGATTGGGGTGGGGGTGACGAGCGTGATGCGTTTTGCCGGCGTGAACCTTGAAACGGCGATCCACATGGCCAGCACGTATCCCGCGCGGTTATTGGGGCGCGCACCAGTCAGCCTGCGGCCCGGCGATATGGCCGACCTGGTCGTGTTCGACCTCACGCCGGCGTTGCACGGTAACACGAAGCTCGTCGTGCGAGCCACGATCGCCGGCGGCGAAGTGGTATACGGTTCAGTCGCTTAGGCTTTCCAGCCCGACAGAACGTGGGGCAGGCTTCTAACCTTCCATACTTGCTCTTAATGGAATCCGCGGCCGGGCGATATCGTCGTAACTCATTACACCCCACAGGGCTCGAACCTGTAACCTTCGGTTCCGTAGTCCTGCGACCACGCTACGTAACCGCCAGCTACCCTACACAAAAACCCTTCCCGCGCCAGCACTTCTGGCGATTTTCTGTAGTCGGGAGCCGACCGGTCCACGGCCCAAAATAGCCCAGCTATTGACTGTTTATTGAGTGTTGGCCTGAGCCACTCGCCGCCGCGCTGTTCACCTGCGTGGCCGTCTTCGCCTTGATGGTCTTCACATCGACGATCGTAGGCGCAACGCAAAACTAAGTGTCCAGTTAGCTCCTAAATCTTTTTTTCGCGATCTCATTTTTTTAGCTCTGGATCTGCACCGGAGTTGGTTCGGATCTCTACCGGAGCCCCGTCGGTAATCATGTCCCACGCCCCGTCCACCGAGCGGGCACGCGGCGGTTCTCCTGCATCGAGACGCGGCGAAAAATCGGTCGTGCCACTTACTACGCCATCACCGCGAAAACGCCAACTGCCCGTCGCAGGCCGCCGCCCCACCTGCTTGGGTTTCGTTGGTGTGCTGAGTGTGATGGGTGTGATGGGTGTGATGACTACCCACAAGAACAAACAAGAAGGAGTTGTGCAAATGTTGACTGAGGATTCCGTGGTTGCCACGGACCATCTCAACGACAGTGATTCGGCACCGGCGCTAATGTCCGGCTTGCCCGGCGAGAACGGCCACGCCGCCCCGGTCGAAAACCCGGCCCCAACAGAACCGCAAGCCGAGCCGGCGGCGGTGCCCCTCGTGTCCGAGTACCCTCGCCCGCCCGCGCTCGACAACACCGAAGAGTTTGTTTGGGACGACGATCGGTCGCCGGTGGACAACTATCATGACTTAGGTGAACAGCTAGCCAATTTCGACGATCTCTATCGAGCTCCCGACTACGCTGGCGGGTTGCTGCTGGCGACCAAGTGTCCCAAAGTTTCCCCGACACCAATCACGAAGGGAAGCCATCTAGCGGCCATTGTCGCTGACCGGCTCCGGATCTGCTGCGTGAAGTCGGGAAAGCCGGTGGGTGGCCGGATCCCAAGCGACCACCTGAAAACCATGTTGGCCACCGAGGCCTTTCTGCAGCCATTCCGTGCCGTAGACGAGGTTACCAAGGCGCCGATGTACCTCAACGACTTACGGTTGACGGTTCCTGGTTACAACGACGGGGGGCCGGGACAGCGGATTCTGCACCACGGGCCGCCGGCGTGGATCGAGCCCACCACCGACACCATCTGCAAGTTCTTGGAAGTCATGGCGTTCGCGACCAACGCCGACCGGACCAACGCCGTGGCCGCGGCGCTCACTGTGTTGCTCGGCAATCACTTCCTAGGGGCCAAACCGATGATCGGAATCACTTCAACAAAGTCCCACGGCGGCAAAGGAACGATTGCCGACTTCGCTTCGGGCAACACGAGGACTGCGCAGATTTCGTACCAAGCGACGGATTGGGCATTAGAGCGATCATTCGTTGGCGCACTCAAACACGACCCAGAGATACGACTTGTCAATGTTGACAATGCCAGGCTCGGAAAGGAAAAGTCGATCAAATCGGCATTCCTTGAGAGGTTCATCACCGATCCAGAGCCGTTCCTTTTCTCGACCGGCTCAGGTGGCCCGGCCCGCCGACGCAACAACATCGTCGTAGCCATGACGACGAACTTCGGCACCAAATCGGAGGACCTGATGAACCGCGACTTGCCGATACATCTTACGCCCACCGGAAACGTCGCGGACCGTCAATCACCTATCGGCAATCCGAGATTTGAGTTCTTGCCGCGGAACCGCGATCGAATTGAGGCAGAGCTAAGGGGCATGATCCAGAAATGGATTGCGGCGGGAAAGCCACGCGACACGGAAGTCCGCCACCCCTGCACGGAATGGGCCGCGGTCATAGGTGGCATCCTTAGGGTGAATGGGTTCAACGATTTCTTGGCGAACTACAACCTGCATCGCACGGCCGACGATCCCGTGCGCCACGCCCTTGGCCTTCTTGGCGGCGCACACACTGACGACTGGCTTCCCTCTGCGGAGTGGGCAACGTTGGTAGGGATGCTGGGCCTAGTCAAGGTCGTCATACCCGAGTCGGATCGCGACAGTGACGGTGGCCGAGTACGTGGTATCGGCGTCGTGCTTTCCGCCCACCAGGGCGAGACGTTCGACGTAACCACAGAGGACGAAAACCTGAGGCTCCGCCTGGAGAAGGGACGTCGGCGTTTTGACGCCGGCAAGATCTCGACTAGGTACAGGTTCGTGGTGCTGACTAGAGAGCCGATTCCAGAGGACTCTGACGAGGTGTCGAACAGTCAGTTCCAAGATCCAAGTGTCCACCTCGAATCTTGAGCCAGCCATAGATCAACACATACCACCAACAGCAATCGGAACTGCATAGGAATCTGTTCGGAATCGCTACGGAGGCTCAGCGAAATGTCAATCAAACCGCATGAGTGCTCGTTTCCTTGTGACTCAGATCCTTCCGTGGTCTGAGCGTGAAGAATCTAACGTCAGATGCAAAACGCAGTGAGGAAAAACATGCTGCAAACCCCGACAATCAAATTCCGGAGCACCGGAGAAGCCGCCGACGTGCTTCACACTCAAACCTGGAGGGTCGCCCGAGTTATTGAACTCGGCTTAGTTGACGACCCAGACCGCATTGGCGGCCGACGGGTAATCCCTGACACACTGTTGCCCCAGATCAAGGCCGCGCTGATCGCCAAGGGTTGGTTACCGAAGGAGACGGAGGCCAGCAACGAATGAAAATCTTGCTTGATGCAGACGATCTACGCCCCATTGTTGCGCAGGTTGTCGCCGAGACGGTGGCCCGAGTCGATGCCGACCGTGAGCACCTTGACGGCAAGCTGGCGTACCCGGAAGCGGAGGCGGCGTCTCTGCTGGGTGTTGCCCGGCATGTACTTCGGGACGCCCGGCTGCGAGGCGAAATAGTGGCGTCGCGAATCGGCAAGCGAGTGCTCTACTCCCGCGAGGAGCTTCTGAAACTTCTAGATCGCAAGAGGATTTGAGTAAAAATGCCCGGCGAACCGCTCGCAACGGCCGCCGGGCAAAAAACTTGGAGTACCACAGTGAATATACCGGACGGCCCCGCGCCGGGCAATGACGCACCCAATTTCTCCCCGCTCCCGCACCACGTTGGCCAGCTACCCTGCTTCGGCCTGAGCAACACTGCGATCCGGTCCGCGGGCACCAATTTAGACAAGAGCGTTCCCGCCGGTCCGCGATTTGCTCGCATCTGGTGGGTTGACATACGGCAGCTATCCGACACGTCGGAGCCCATTCCGGTGGCCACGTGGGTCGAGGTGCCCACCGTCATCGACCTCGCCCCCACCGTCCTGCCGGCGATGCCTGGCGCCGGCCTGGTCGTCGCCGCCACGACAATGCCGGTTGAGTCCCCGCAGGCGCCCATCACCCCGGCGTACACGCCGGCCACGGTGCCCACCGACGTGGTGCACAACGTCGTCGCCCGCACGCTGGTTGAAGTGCCCTCAGGTTCGCCGACCGAGGTGCCCGCCGACGCCGACCAGCTCGCCATCTCCGTGACAATGCCCGTCGCCAACCAGACCACGCCGGCGTGCATGCCTTCCGAAGAGTCCAACGGGGCGCTGGCCGAAGTGTCCCTTGTCGCCGATCGAGACATTGACCCTTTTGCGAGGGCGCTGATCCGCAAAAAAGCCAAGCAGCTTGTTGGTCGAGCTGGCTATAGACACCAGGACCGCGAGGATATTGAGCAAGAGCTCGCTCTGCAATTTGTGCGGCGATTGCCTTCCTTCGACCCCGGCCAGGGACACTTCAACGTATTCGCGACCGTGGTGATTGAGCGCTCGGTCGCCAGTATCCTGCGCCACCGGCTCGCGAAGAAAAGAGACGACCGACATGTCATGTCCTTGAGCGCGAAAATTGATTCGGGCGAGGAGGGACTCGCCGAACTTGTTGAGACGATCGGTCAACGTGAACTCGATGCCCGCCGCGGCCAACATCCTCGATTCGCCGAGGAACTCGCTCAACTCAAGTTCGACATGGTGGAAACTATCGCGACGCTTTCCGCCAAGGACCGTGAGCTGCCAGAGCGACTTAAGTCGCGGAATGTGTCGGAAATCTCGCGAGACATTGGTGTACCGCGATCGACGCTCGATGAGAGAGTGCGGCGGCTGCGACGACGCTTTGAGCAGGCGGGCATGAAAGACTACATCTGATTTTTCCCGTGAAGACGAGGTTGGTGGGGGTAGTAATTATGGTAGCGGCCAAGCAACGGTCGCAAGGAGCAAGGTGATGAGTTCAGAGCGTTACCGTTACACGTTTGACGAGAAGGTGCCGCTCGAGGATGTCGAGACGTCGCTGCTGCTGGCTGTGATGACCACCGAAAGCCTGCATGGTGAGGCCCAAGTGCGACTCGACGCCGCCCACTACCTTGACGTGAGTTGCCGTGCCTGCGTCATCGATGCTGGCACCGTGGTGGGGCGAGACATCAACCGGCTCTTCGTCGGCTTTCTTGGCCGAGAATTCGGTGCGGATTCGTTCAAGGTTGAGCGTGTCGATGCTCTGCCTCCGACTGATCGCCGGGACGCCTCTGCGTGGTATCCAACAAAGACCAATGGCAAATCCAACGGAGACAAAAACCATGGCTAACCTGCAGGGCTTCGACGCCAATACTATTCCCCCGGCGCGAAACAGTGCGCCGATCGCGGCAGGGGACTACCGCGTAAGGATCAGCAACACGGAACTAAAAGAGAATAAGAAGCGGACGGGTCATTACTTGGAATTCACGTTTGTGGTGTCCGAGGGACCGTATGCGGGTCGGCGACTCTGGGCCAGGTTAAATATCGTCAACCCTAGCACGACCGCGGTGCAGATTGCGTTGGCGGAACTCTCCGCCATCTGCCATGCCGTCGGTGTGATGGTCCCCCACGACTCGACCCTACTTCATGGTCGCTACTTGGTCGTCAGCGTAACGATACAGCGGCGCGAGGACACAGGAGCACTCGTCAACGAAATCCAGGGCTACTCGCCCTCGTCCTCCCTGCAGGGTGGCCCGACCGGCAACACTCCTGCGTAGTAGCCGTCGCTAGTCGACCATCTACATACCACTCACGACCACGGATTTCACGCCCGTCTTCAGTAATCGTCGACCTGCCTAGTCCATTAGCCAGCTAATCGGCTTTTTTGCCGGTGGACACAATCCTTCGACAAGCATGCCGGTGGCATGATGTGAAACTTCGCGCTTACCAAAACCCAGGAGACAGCGACCAAATGACCGCGACCAAATACCTCGTGCAGGACGTGACGTACGGTGTTCATCAAAAACACGGCGCATCGGCACTTGCCCCCAAGACAATGCGAGTCGTATACGACATCGGGTACGGGAAATACCAGAGCGAATGGGTAGCGTTCGAGCACGGCGGTCATGCCCGCCAAAGGGCCATTGAATGGTGGCAGCGGCGGTCGAACCTCCTAGTCCCCATGACAGCGGCCCAGGCCGTGATGATCGCCAACCGCGGCGGCTTGGCGAGGACCTTGGCGATCACCGTGGAGCAAGCGCCAGACGAGCGGTACGGCACGATTGTCGACCACGAACTGGCGCCCCCCCACGTCGTGTAACCCATACGTTCCATGGACCCGTTTGTGCCAGGCGGGCCCCGACGCTAATCCCCTCCTGAATCAGTTGGTCGCAATGTCCCGCGAGCTCGTCAACGCCGCCCTGCGCTATGCGGAACTCGGATACCGAGTTTTTCCCTGCGTGCCGGGCGCCAAGATACCGCTTACCGGGCATGGCTTCCACGACGCCAGCACCGACCTCCAGCAGATCGAAAGCTGGTGGGCGCAGCACCCCGAAGCCAACGTCGGCATTCGCACCGAGGGGCTTGTCGTAATCGACGTCGACGGGGCCGGGAACGCCTGGTTGACCAACAACACGGAGAGGGTGCTCAGCCTGGCCGCAGTGCCTACGTCTCAGACCCCGCGTGGGGGCCAGCATTTCTTCTTTCGGCAGCCCGCTGGTAAGAACTGGCGCAATACGATCGGCCGGTTGGCACCCAACGTTGATACTCGGGCCAATGGCGGCTATATCATTGCCACACCTTCTGTCGGGGCGGAGGGCAATACCTATCGCTGGTTCTCGGGGCGAGAACTTAACGTCCCACTGGAGCAGCTGGCAGAGCCGCCAGCCTGGCTTGTCGAAGAATTGGACCTTTTGTCCAACCGTTCGGCGGCGACGAATTCCAACATTCCGCCACGTGCTGCACTCAATTCGAACCCGATCCCTACGGGCCAGCGGAACGGCACCTTGGCCCGTCTCGGGGGAAACATGCGCCGAGTCGGCATGACCCAGGCTGAGATCGCCGCGGCCTTACACCAGGTCAACTCCGATCGTTGCACGCCCCCGCTGGAGGAAGACGAGGTCGAGCTGATCGCGACCAGCGTGGCGAGGTACGAGCCCGACCAGGTGGCCATGGCGGTGGCGGAGAACCACTGGGCGCAGATGCAGGCCGAATCGGTAGCCGAAGAGGCCGCCGGAAGCGTCGATCCTGGTCCCACGCCCGAGGAGCTGTTGCAAGTACCGGGCTTCATCAGCGACGTGATGTCGTTCACGACCATGACGGCGCCCTATCCGGACCAGGCGTTGTCATTCTGCGGGGCGCTGTCGCTGCAGGCGCTCTTGGCGGGCCGGAAGATCCGCGACTCCTTCGATAATCGGACGAACGTGTACCTGCTCGGGTTGGCGAATTCCGGAGCCGGCAAAGAGCACCCTCGCAAGGTCAACCAGCGAGTTTTGCTCGACATCGGAATGTCGGCGTGCCTGGGCGACATGTTCGCCAGCGGCGAGGGGATCGAGGACCGCCTCTTGGCCCAACCGACCGTGCTGTTCCAGACGGACGAGATCGACGGACTCATGACCAAGATCAACCTCGGCCGCGACGCCCGGCACGAGGGGATCATGAGCGTGCTCCTGAAGATGTTCACCAGCGCCAGCTCGTTGTACCCGATGCGGGTCAAGGCCGGCCGTGAGCCGCAGATCATCGATCAGCCGTGCCTGTGCATCTTCGGCACGGCGATTCCCAAGCACTACTACGAGGCGTTGTCGTTGAAAATGCTGACCAACGGCTTCTTTGCTCGGATGCTGATCTTGGAGACGGGTCGGCGTGGCCAGGGACAGGACGCAGAAGTTCGTGATCTGCCGGAGTCCGTGCGGGCTACGGCTCGGTGGTGGGCAGAATACCAGGGGCAGCGGCCTGGCAATATGGCGGACCAGCACCCGATGCCCAGGGCCGTCGAGCATACGGCCGAGGCGAGCGCCCTCGTGAGGGGCTTTCGGGAGCAGGCTGATCGTGAGTATTCCGACGCGGAAGCCCGAGGGGACGCGGCGGGAATGGCGATCTGGGCCCGCGCCAATGAGAAAGCCCACAGGTTGGCTTTGATCTACGCCTGCAGTGCCTGTCATACGGCCCCGCAGATCACGCCCGACGCAGTCCGATGGGCTTGCCAGTTCGCCGAGCACCAGACCCGCCGCATGCTCTTCATGGCCTCGGCCCACGTCGCCGAGAACGAGTTCGACGCCAAATGCAAGAAGCTGCAGGGCACGCTCCGCCGTTGGCGCGACCAGCACGGGGATGCCTGGATGCCATTCTGGCAAATCAATCGCAAGCACCCGTGGAGCGAGCGGGAGCACGAGGAGGTGAGAGCCACACTGTTGAACCAACGGCGGATTGAATACGCGGAGACTAGCACCGGTGGCAGGCCATCGAGGACCTATCGCCTACTAGGGACTTCTTGACGGTTTGACGCCCGCAAAAAGGCTTTTTGCGCAGCGCAAGAAGTTGCCGGTGGGCTCAAGAAGTCAAAAAGTTCGCAAGAAGTTTGGAAGCGGAAAAACAGAAATGAAAAGAACTTATATATATATCTCTATCTTTTTAACTTCTTGCACCCCCACCCGCGTGCGTGTGTGTACGCCCCCGCGTACGCGTGTACGCGAGGCAAGGGGTGCAAAAAGTCAAAAAGGTCTCGTAAGGGCTGTAGGCGAGGTTGCTCTCCACCTTGCTGGTAATCATTTCGCTCACCACGACGCAGCCCATGACGATGGTCGTGGTGCCGGTCCAGTTCGGCAAGACCAGTGCCCCTTTCGCCCTCTTCGACGGCTGCGAGGTTCCTGGTCGATCTCGGCGCCAACTTTCCATCACTTGGCCCTGTGCCCCCTTGCCCGCCATGTAGTTCGATTTCTTCACGCTGATTGTTATTCGGACCAGCGAGGCGGACTGCCTCGAATACTTGACCTCGGCCGCCGGCAACAGTGTTTCGCTGGCCTTCGGCAGCCCACCCAATGCCAGGAACGGCATGGGCGTGGACTGCCGGCAGTCGCAGACCTAGCTGTCGCCGCGACGCCTCGCCCCCGTGCACCACCTGACCTCGGCCACGCCGGGGCCCGCCCCCCATTCCCACCAGATCGACGACCAGTTCTCAAATAGGAAAGGGAGGACATCGATGTCCATAAACTCACGAACGATCACAAAAATCAAGCTCGACCTCCTCAACCCGCACGCCCGCCAAGCGGAGTTGTTCCCGCTCCGCTCTGACGCCCAGCTCGCTGAGCTGGCCGCTGACATGGATCGCCGTGGCCTGCAACATCCGATCGAGATCCTGCCGGACGGCACCATCATCGCCGGGCACGAGCGGGTCCGTGCCGCCCGGCTGCTGGGATGGGTCGAGATCGACTGCATCGTGCGCCACGACCTGGCGGCCCAGGGGGATGTTGCAATCGAACAACACCTCATTGGGGACAATCTCCATAACAAGCCGTTCTCGAAGCTCACAGTGGCACGCTGTGCCCGGCGTCTGAAGGAGTTGTTCTTGAGCGACAAGTCCAATGCCTCTTTCGACGACGAGTGTGCGGCGGAGCGGAGTATGCGGGAAAAGATCGGCCGCATTTTGAATTTATCAGGCCGTCACGTCGACCGCTTGCTGCTCGTCGCGGAAGCTCCAATCGAGGTTCAGCGGGCATACGAAGCGGGCCAGATTACCATGCAGCAGGCGGGCAAGCCGGCCATCGTTCACGAAGAGTTGCGTGAGAAGGTCGTGGCCGACATCCGTGCCGGGGTTCACCCCAAGGTCGCCATTGATCGCCACATTCGCATTGGTCGCCGCTCGAAGAAGCGGAACGAGCCAACCAAGGCGTACGCCGCGTTCCTGAAAGCCACTAAGGCGGCCCACGAGGGACTGGACGAGCACATCGACGAGGTGTTCCCCGTCGACGATGACTACGAAGAGCGGGTGCAACTCCTCGAATCCGGCATCGAGCTGGTGCAGCGCCTGGTCGAGCACGAGCACGCCGTTAAACAGAGGCAAGAGGCCAACTTAGCGGCCGCTGCCGAGCGAATGGGCGATACGTTGGCCGCCATCGAAAACGGTGAGATGGCCGAGACGTTGAGCTGCGAGGTGGCGATCGCGGACATCAGCGCCGACGTTTCACCTGACGCCCACACGTCTGCCAAAGCCAAGGAGTAGGAGCGTCACAGACCGTGGTAGCACTGAAAACCGGGCGACTGGACCCCTTGCGGGGCCATTCGACAAGAGCGTGGGCATCAAAAACCAGACCAATAGGAAACACCTTACCTATGACAAGATCGAATCGATTGAGTTGATGCTCGGCGAGCTTGTTGCTCGTCGGCATGCGATTGGTGCAATTTACATCAGAATGATTTCTAAACCGATTGGACAAAACATGAACACACAAACCAACGTGACCGTCCTCGAAGGCCCCAACAGTCGCCCGGACATTCGCCCACCGCTGCGCTGGTGGGGTGGGAAATACTACATCGCGCCAAAGATCATCAGTTTGTTTCCCGCTCATGATCGCTATGTTGAGCCCTTCGCCGGGGCCGCGTCGGTGCTGCTCAATAAGCCGGAGGGCGAGGACTACTATAACGACCTTGATCACCGGGTCACCCGCCTGTTCCGTGTGCTCCGCGACGATGGCGACGAGCTCGTGCGGCGGTTGAAGTTGTCGCCGTACTCCGAAGCCGAGTTTCGAGACTGTTGCGGACCCACCCCTGACGGCGCCGACGAGATCGAACTGGCCAGGCGGGATTTTGTGCGGTGGCGCATGTCACGTGACGGTGATGGTACCACGCTTGCGACTCCAGCAAAACGCTCGCGGAGAGGGCTAGCCAACAACGTGGCGGCCTTTTTGTCGGCGATCGACATGGAGTTGCCCAAGATTGTCGATCGGCTTAGGGGAGTCGAGATCCTCTGCCGGCCGGCCTTGGATGTCATCCGGCAGCTGGATAGCCCTACTACCTTGGTGTATGCGGATCCGCCGTATCCGCACGGGTCCCGGGCGAAGGGGGCCACGGACGTATACGCCCACGAGATGTCCGACAATGACCACCGCGAGCTGGCACGAGTACTGCACGCCATCAAAGGCAAAGCATTGATTTCATCCTACCACTGCACCCTCTATGACGGCCTTTTCGCAGATTGGCGGCTGGTCGAGATTCCGAAAAAGAAGGACGTGGGCAATGGACCTAAGGCCGACGCGGTGGAATGCGTGTGGTTGAATTTCTAGGTCCTGGCTGACGTCGACTTCGACGTCGAACCGCCCAGCTCCATGTCGGGTGGATGTTGGCTCGGTGTGACTGTGTTCGAGAGCGGGT
>Ga0265331_10000354_pt1 | contig 48614 bp, 55 predicted proteins | sample 41923metaG_FD_202088 | JGI IMG/M metagenome (GOLD analysis project Ga0265331, IMG submission 202088) | Rhizosphere microbial communities from Carex aquatilis grown in University of Washington, Seatle, WA, United States - 4-19-23 metaG | ecosystem: Host-associated > Plants > Roots > Rhizosphere... | reverse complement strand
GAATCCATTGCCATCCGCACGTGTCCCCGCGTGTACGCAGGGTTCCGCAAACAAAAAGGCCAACGGAGAACCGTTGGCCTTTGAATTTTGGTGGAGACGATGAGGATCGAACTCACGACCTCCGCATTGCGAACGCGGCGCTCTCCCAGCTGAGCTACGTCCCCACAAGGAAGGCGATTATAGCGGCTCTGGCGGGGGGCGGCAATTGCGTTCTCCCGGCGGCGGGGCCAGGCGCAAGTCCGCCGACGCCGCCTCTTGGCTTTTCGCCGCCGCGCCCCAACCTCTCGCGGACGGCAGATTCCCTGCCCGCCCGGGCACACGCACTTGCAGGGCGCCCGTACTATCGGCGGATAATCGCCCGATTGCACGCCACCGGTACCCAACGAATCCCATGACGATTCTCCTCGATCTCATCCGCGAATTCGGGCTCGCGTTCGTGTTCGCGAACGTGCTCATCGAGCAGCTGGGATTGCCGGTCCCGGCCTATCCGACGCTGATCGTCGCCGGCGCGTCGCTCGCGCTGGCGCCGGGATCGACCGCGATGGTGCTCGCTGCCGGCGTCATCGCCGCGCTCATCGCCGATACGTTCTGGTATCTGACCGGACGCCGCTACGGAATGAGCGTGCTGCGCACGCTGTGCCGCGTGTCGCTGTCGCCCGATACGTGCGTCGCGCAGACCGAGATGATATTCGCGCGCTTCGGTCCGGCGTCGATGATCTTCGCCAAGTTCATCCCCGGGTTCGCATCGGTGGCAACGGCGATGGCCGGCGCGGTGCGCCTGCGCTACTGGAAGTTCATCGTGTTCGACATGCTGGGCGCGCTGCTGTGGGTCGGCCTCGCGCTGGTGCTGGGCCGCATCTTCCGCGACGCGATCGTCGACGTGCTGGAAACGCTCACGGCGCTCGGCAAGTACGGGCTGGCACTCGTCGCCGTCGCGCTTGCCGCCTACGTGCTGTCGAAATGGTGGCGGCGGCGACAGTTCGTCCACCAGCTCCGCATGGATCGCGTCACCGTCGACGAGCTGCGCCAGATGATCGACGAAGAGCGCGTCGGCACGATCCTCGACGTGCGCTCGGCGCTGACGCAGGAGGCGAGCGGCCGCATTCCCGGCGCGCGCCGGATCGACATGAAGAAGATCGAGGCCGGCATCGAGGGCGTCGCCCGCGACGGCGAGGTCATCGTCTACTGCGCGTGCCCGAACGAGGCGAGCGCCGTCAAGGTCGCGCAACAGCTGCGGCAGCTGGGCTTCAAGCGCGTGCGGCCCCTCTACGGCGGCATCGACGCGTGGATCGCCGCGGGTCTCGACGTCGAGCGCTGAGCGCGCGGCCTTGCGTGGTAGAGTCACAAATCCCCCGCGGAGCGCTCACGTCATGCCGAAACTTGCCATCCATTCGAAGCACGCGCCGGCCGCCATTGGCCCGTATTCGCAGGCCGTCCGCGCCGGCAACACCGTCTATCTTTCCGGACAGTTGGGGCTCGATCCGGCCACGGGCAGTCTCGCCGAAGGCATCGAGGCGCAGGCGCATCAGGTGTTCCGCAACCTGCGCGCGGTGGCGCAGGCGGCCGGCGGCGAGCTCGACGACATCGTCAAGCTGACGCTGCTGATGGCCGATCTCGCCGACTTCGGCAAGGTCAACGAAATCATGGCGACCTATTTCGCGTCGCCGTATCCGGCGCGCGCGACGTACCAGGTGGCGGCGCTGCCCAAGGGCGCGCGGGTCGAGGTCGAAGGCATCCTCGCGCTGGCGGGCTGATCGCGACTCCCCGCGCGACCGTGCGACGCGACGGCGCGGCGCGGGGTCATGGCATGCGGGCGGCGACGGACGGTGACCCGACGTGGTGAAGGCGAAGAGCGGCAGGCGCGCATCGGCTGAAGGCTCGATCGCGGATCTCGTGCCGGCGGCGCCCGCCGCGAAAAGCGCCGAAAAGGCGAAGGCCGCCGGACGAGGACTCTCGGACCAGCTCCTCCGGCTCGGCATCGCGCGCGATCAGGACCTCGTCCTGCATCTGCCGCTGCGCTACGAGGATCACACGCGCGTCGTGCCGCTCGCCGAGCTCGCGTCGGGCGTCGAGCAGCAGGCCGAAGGCACGGTCGTGCGCACCGACATCCAGTACCGGCCGCGGCGCCAGCTCGTCTGCCTCATCGAAGACGAAAACGCCGAGCGCGGCACGCGCGCGCAACTCGTGCTGCGCTTCTTCCACTTCTATCCGAATCAACAGAAAGCGCTCGCGCCCGGCCGGCGCGTGCGCGTCTACGGCGAAGTGCGCGACGGCCATCTCGGACGTGAGATCGTGCATCCGCAGTTCAAGTTGATTGCCGACGGCGAACCGCTGCCCGACCGGCTGACCCCGGTCTATCCGACGACTGCCGGGCTCGGACAGGAGACGCTGCGCAAGGTTGTCGCGCGCGCACTTGCCTCCGATCCTGCGTTCACCGCCGAGACGCTGCCGGACTGGCTCGTGGCGCGCCTGCACCTGTGGAAGTTCGCCGACGCCGTGCGCTTCCTGCACACGCCGCCGCCGCGGCTCAATCCGCTGACGCGCCGTGCGCTCGACCTGCGCACGCATCCGGCGTGGACGCGCCTCAAGTTCGACGAGCTGATCGCGCAGCAGCTCTCGCTCAAGGCCCACCGCAAGGCGCGCGCCGAGAAGCACGCGCCGGTGCTGACCGGCACCGGTGCGCTGACCGGCGAGCTCCTGTCGCGCATTCCGTTCAAGCTCACGCGGGCGCAATCGCGCGTGTGGCGCGAGATCGGCCACGATCTCAAGCGCGCGACGCCGATGCAGCGGCTGCTGCAGGGCGACGTCGGCAGCGGCAAGACGGTCGTCGCGGCGCTGGCAGCGCTGCAGGCGATCGAAAGCGGACGGCAGGTCGCGTTCATGGCGCCGACCGAAATCCTCGCCGAGCAGCATTACCGCAAGCTCACGCAATGGCTGGAGGGGCTGCCGGTGAACGTTGCGTGGCTCACGGGGAGCCTCCCGGCGAAGGAGCGGAGGAAGTCGCTGGAGGCGATCGCGAGCGGCGACGCGATGCTCGCCGTCGGGACGCACGCGCTGTTCGAGGACGAGGTCCTGCTGCCGCGCCTCGGCCTCGCGATCGTCGACGAGCAGCACCGCTTCGGTGTCGCGCAGCGCCTCAAGCTGCGCGGCAAGGCGATGGGCGAGGCGCACCAGCTCATGATGAGCGCGACGCCGATCCCGCGCACGCTCGCGATGACGTTCTACGCCGACCTCGACGTGTCAGTGCTGGACGAGATGCCGCCCGGCCGGCAGCCGGTCAAAACCCATCTCGTCAACAACCGCCGGCGCGCCGAGCTGGTCGAGCGCGTGCGCAAGGCGTGCACGGACGGCCGGCAGGCGTACTGGGTGTGCCCGCTGATCGAGGAGTCGGAAAAGCTGGAGCTGCAGACCGCGGTCGCGCTGCACGCGGAGCTCGAAGCGTCACTCGGGCCGGCCATTGCGGTCGGCCTGCTGCACGGACGGATGAAGCCGGACGCGAAGGCGAAGGTCATGGCCGATTTCGTCGCGGGAAAAGTCGGCGTGCTGGTCGCGACGACGGTGATCGAAGTCGGCGTCGACGTGCCCAATGCGTCGCTGATGGCCATCGAGCATGCCGAGCGCTTCGGCCTCGCGCAGCTGCATCAGCTGCGCGGACGGGTCGGCCGCGGCGCCGACGAGAGCGTCTGTTTCCTGCTGTTCGAAGAGCCGCTGACCGACACCGCGAAGGCGCGGCTGAAGGTGGTCTACGAGAGCACCGACGGCTTCGAGATCGCGCGCGCCGACCTCGTGATCCGCGGTCCCGGCGAGTTTCTCGGCGCGCGGCAGTCCGGCGTGCCGCTGCTTCGTTTCGCCGACCTCGACCGCGACGTCGCGCTGATCGAGCAGGCGCGCGATGCCGCGGATTCGCTCCTGCAGCGGGAACCGGCCGCAGCCGAGGCGCACCTCGCGCGCTGGCTCGGCGGCCGCGAGGAGTTCGTCAAGGCCTGAGCGAGCGAGCCTGCCGCCGTTTCGCGTTCCCCGCGCGCGGCGCCGCAACGCGTGCGAGGAGGGCAACCCCGGCACCGATCGCCGCGAACGAAATTTCGACGGCTTCCCGGCGAAGGTCGCCAAACGGCTCGATCCCCATCCTCGCGCCGGATGCGCCGGAAATGGGCTTTGAGATCAAGCGCTTGCTGCTCCCCTCCCGACATTCCGACCGCGGCTTCAGCGCCAGAAGTGCACTCGCGTCCGACGACGACTGCCGCACGAAGTCGTGCAAAGACATTTCCGGAATCAATGGCTTGGCGCGTCCAGCATCCTTTAGTGACCGACATCAATGTCTTGTCCTGCCCGACCGGGGGGCGTAGGCTAAAATGCCGCAGCAAAGGCAACGGAATCGCAACGCCATGTCCCTCTACGCCGTCGGCATCAACCATGCGACCGCGCCCCTCGATGTGCGCGAACGGGTGACGTTCGCCCAGGAGTCGCTCGGCACGGCGCTGCGCGACCTGCTCGGCCGGCGTCAGGTCAAGGAAGCCGCGATCCTGTCGACGTGCAACCGCACCGAGGTCTACATTCACGGTGCCGAGCCCGCCCCCGTCGCGCAGTGGCTCGAAGACTTTCACCAGGTACCCAAGGACACGCTGACGCCCTACCTTTACCTGCTGCCGCGGGAAAAGGCGGTGACGCACGCGTTTCGCGTCGCGAGCGGACTCGACTCGATGGTGCTGGGCGAGCCGCAGATCCTCGGCCAAATGAAGCAGGCAGTGCGGCACGCGGAATCCGCGGGCACGCTCGGCCTCGTGCTGAACCGGCTGTTCCAGCGCACGTTCGCCGTCGCGAAGGACGTGCGCACGCAGACGGACATCGGCAGCGCGTCGATCTCGATGGCGGCCGCCTCGGTGAAGCTCGCCGAGCGGATCTTTCCGTCGATCTCGAGCCAGAAGATCCTGATGATCGGCGCGGGGGAGATGATCGACCTCACCGCGACGCATTTCGCGGCGAAGAGCCCGAAGTCGATCACCATTGCCAACCGGACGATCGAGCGCGGCCGCCAGCTCGCCGAGCGCTTCGGCGCCGAGGCGATCACGCTGAACGAGATGCCCGACCGGCTGCACGAGTTCGACATCGTCGTCACATGCACCGCAAGCACGCTGCCGATCCTCGGCAAGGGGCTGCTCGAGCGCGCGATCAAGATGCGGCGGCACGATCCGATGTTCATCGTCGACCTCGCCGTGCCGCGCGACGTCGAGCGCGAGGCGGCGGAGCTCGACGACATCTTCCTGTACGGCATCGACGACCTCTCGAACATCGTCAAGGGCAACCTGCAGATCCGCAAGGAAGCGGTGGCGCAGGCCGAGGAGATGATCGCCGAGCAGACGCGCAGCTTCCTGCACTGGCTCGAGGGCCGCGCGGTGGTGCCGACGATCACGGCGATCCACGGCCATCACGAGGCGCTGCGCTCGGCCGAGCTCGAGCGCGCGAAAAAGCTTCTCGCCAACGGCACGCCGCCGGAGCAGGTGCTCGACCTGCTCGCGCGCGGACTCACCAACAAGTTCCTGCACGCGCCGACGCAGGCGCTGAACCAGGCGGGCGAGGCCGAACGCGCCGAGCTGGTCGCGCTGTTCGAGCGCATCTACCGGCTGCCAGAGCGGCATTAGCGCCCCGCCGTCGTCGGCCCGCGCGGGCCGGACGGCGCGTCGCCGCGCACGCGGCGATGCCATTCCGGAATTCCCGTCCGTCCGCCGTCGCACCAAGCGCGAGGCGCCGCTGTGCCGCGCGGCATCGTTCCATAACCGACCTCACGTTCGCAGGCCATGAAGGAATCGCTGCAGACCAAGCTCAACCAGCTCTCGCTGCGCCAGCAGGAGCTCGACGCGCTCCTCTCGGCCGAGGACGCGACGCACGACCTCGACCGCTTTCGCGCGCTGTCGCGCGAGCACGCGGAGATCGGTCCGATCGTGGAGCGATATCGCGAGCACGTCGCGGTGACGAAGGACCTCGCCGCTGCGCACGAGATGGCGGCCGACCCCGCGATGCGCTCGTTCGCCGAGGACGAAGTGACGGCCGCGAAGGAGCGCCTTGCCGCGCTCGAGGCCACGCTGCAGACGATGCTGATTCCGGTCGATCCGGACGACGAGCGCAACGTTTTTCTCGAAATCCGCGCCGGCACGGGCGGCGACGAGTCGGCGCTCTTCGCGGGTGCGCTGTTCCGCATGTATTCGCGCTATGCCGAGCGGCAGCGCTGGCAGGTCGAGATCGTGTCCGAGTCGCAGGCCGAGCTCGGCGGCTACAAGGAAGTGATCGCCCGGATCGTCGGCAAGGGCGTCTACGCGAAGCTCAAGTTCGAGTCGGGCGCACACCGGGTGCAGCGCGTCCCCGAGACCGAATCGCAGGGTCGGATCCACACGTCGGCGTGCACCGTCGCCGTGATGCCCGAGGCCGACCCGGTCGTCGCGAGCGAGATCAATCCCGCCGATCTTCGCATCGACACGTTCCGCGCGTCGGGCGCGGGCGGCCAGCACGTCAACAAGACGGATTCGGCGGTGCGGATCACGCATCTGCCCACCGGACTTGTCGTCGAATGCCAGGACGACCGCTCGCAGCACAGGAACCGCGCGTCGGCGATGGCGGTGCTGGCGTCGCGGCTCCTCGACCGGCAGCGGCGCGAGCGCGCGCAGAAGGAGGCCACGCTGCGCAAGTCGCTGGTCGGCAGCGGCGACCGCAGCGAGCGCATCCGCACGTACAACTTCCCGCAGGGACGGATCACCGACCACCGGATCAACCTCACGCTCTACAAGATCGACGCGATCATGGACGGGGATCTCGACGAGTTGCTCGGCGCGCTCGCGCAGGAGCATCAGGCCGAGGAGCTCGCCGCATTGTCGGGAGAGGCCGGTTGAACGACAATTCGGCCGGCACGGACGCCGGGGAGGGCGCGATGACCGGGTATCGCCAGACTTGCGAAGCGAGCGGACATGAGTGCGGGGGAGTGCACCGATGACACCGCCCGCCCCCTGGCTGCAGACGCTGCGCATCGACCTGCGCAGATTCGTCGCTTCGGACGCCGACCTCCTCTATCGGCTCAACCGCGATCCCCGCGTGATGAGGTACATCGGCGACGGACACCTGTCGACGCGCGCCGACGTGGCCGGCGCGATGCGCCGCATTCCGCGCGTGTACCGCCGTTACCCGGGCTTCGGCAGCTGGCACGCGACGCGCCGCGACACCGGCGAATTCATCGGCTGGTTCGCGCTGAAATACATTCCACGCACCGTCGAGGTCGAAGTGGGTTACCGGCTGCGGCACGACGCATGGGGATTCGGCTTCGCCACCGAGGGCGCGCGCGAGCTCGTCCGCTACGGCTTCGACACGGTCGGCATCTACCGGATCATCGGCGTCACCCATCCCGACAACGCAGCGTCGCAGAACGTGCTCCGGAAATGCGGCCTCGTCGACGACGGCTGGGGCCACTACTACGGCGAGCGGCTGCGCCGGTTCTCGGCGACGAACCCGGCGCCGTGACGGACGCGCTCACGGTGCGCCGCGCGCTCGTCGCCAGCGGCCTCGTTCCGCTCGATGCGCAGGTGCTGCTGGCGCACGTGCTGGGCATCTCGCGCGCGTGGCTTGCCGCGCACGGCACCGATGCGCTGCCGCCGGATGCCGCCATTGCGTTCTTCGCGCTCGCGCAGCGGCGCCGCGACGGCGAGCCGGTGGCCTATCTCACCGGCGTCCGCGAGTTCTGGGGGCTCGCGCTTCGCGTCACGCCCGACGTGCTGATTCCGCGGCCGGAAACCGAGACGCTGGTGGAACTGGCGCTCACATTGGTCGCGGACACGCGACCTGCGCGGATGCTCGATCTCGGCACCGGTTCGGGTGCCATTGCGCTCGCGCTCGCGCACGAGCGGCCGCAGGCGCAAGTAACCGGCGTCGACATCGCTGCGGCGGCAATCGCCGTCGCGCGCGACAATGCGGCGAGGCTCGACCTCGCCAATGTCGAATTCGTGCAGTCCGACTGGTATGCCGCGCTCGCCGACGCGCGCTACGACCTCATCGCCGCGAATCCGCCCTACGTGGCGGGAACGGACCGGCACCTGCACGAGGGCGACCTGCGCTTCGAGCCGCGCGGCGCGCTCTCGCCGGGCGGCGACGGCCTGACGGCCCTTCGGATGATCGTCGCCGGCGCGCGCGACCATCTCGTTGCCGGCGGCCATCTCGTCGTCGAGCACGGCTACGATCAGTCGGCGGCGGTGCAGGCACTCTTTCGCGACGCGGGATTCGACCGCATCACGGTGAGGAACGACCTTGCCGGCATCGCGCGCGTCGTGGGCGGTACGCTGCCTGCGCCGTAACCCGAGGTGCGAAGCCCGAGGCAGTCATCGCGTCGACCGGTGAATCCGCCGATAAGAGCGGACGTTGAGGTGTACTCTGGCGGGCGGTATTGCGGGTGCGCTGTCGCGGACGGTCAGACCCTTCCGGCCACATCGCGATATCGCGGCTTCAAGTGGCTTGACGAAGGGCAGATGACCTGCGAACGTCGTCGACGGTGAGCGGTTCACACGAAGGAAACGTCATGCAACAGATGCCGCTTGGAACCAAAGGCTCATTCAGTCTCGTTGTCACCCCCGATCACCTCGCCAACCGATTCAAGGACGCGACGTTGCCGCCGGTCCTGGCGACACCGGTCATGATCATGATCATGGAGAATGCAGCGCTCAACGCGATGAAGCCCTACCTCGATGCCGGCGAAACGGCGCTCGGTACGCGAGTCGATGTTCGTCACATTTCCGCGACTCCGGCCGGCCGCAGCGTGACCGGTGAAGCGGAGGTCTCCAGGATCGATGGGAGACGCATCGAGTTCACGATACGGGCGACGGAGGGCACCGAGGTCATCGGAATTGGTACTCACGAGCGGGTAATCATCGACCTCGCCAAATTCTCCCATCAGCTGAAGGCGAAATTCGGTTAGCAGCGCGCGCCTCAGTCCGGCTTGTCGTCGGGCCGGCGCGCACCGGCGTGCAAGGGCAGCGCCGGCGCGGGACGCCGGCCGTCGAGCAGGTGTCGCACCGCGAGCACCGGATGCCGCGTCATCATCCGCGGACCGGCGTAGCGCATGATCACGCGGACCTCCTCGCGCGGCGCGGCGGCGTAGCAATGCACCGCGCAATTCGCGCAGGTCGGCTTGGCGTCGCCGAACACACAGCGGTCGAGCCGTCGCGTCGCGTAGCCGAGAAGGCCGGCGCAATTCTCGCACAGCGTCCCCACGCTGCCGTGGCGGTCGCGGCAGTGGATCTCGAACATCGCCGTCAGCGTCGCAAGCTCGCGCGCGAGGCGCGGATGGCGCGCGTCGTCGTGGACGCGGCGCAGTCCGGCAATGGGCGGTCGATCGGCGGGAGGCAGGCTCATGCTGGCGCCCATTGTGGCGACGCGGGCGCCGTGCCCGCATGACTTCGGTCAACAACCTGCGGCGACGCGGTTCAATCCAATGGCGTCGGACCGAGTACGCCGAGCTTTTCCGCCCATGGCGCCAGCGCGGGCATGATGGTCGGATAGAGCGACACGCCTTCCGCGGTCTGCGCGCGAAGGCGCTGCATCGCCGCTTCGCCCGGGAGGCGAACGGGAACGCCGGCTGCGCGCGGCGTCGAGGCGTGTGCGGCGCGCGCGATCTCGTCCATCTGCCGGCGGAATTGCGCGAGTCCACCAAAGGCCTCGGGATCGAGCGCCTGCACGAACACGGTGCCGCCCCAGCCCGCCGGCGGATCGGCGCGTCCGTGTCCGGCGAGTCCCGCGGTCAGCGCCTCGACGATCAGCGCGAGGCCGAATCCCTTGTAGCCCGCGTCGATTCCGCCGAGTGGAAGCAGCGCGCCCTTCGGCTCGCGAAAAAGTGCGCCGGGGTCGTCCGTCGCGTCGCCCTGCGCGTCGATCAGCCACGCGCCCGGCAGGCGGCGGCCGGCGTTCATTTCCTGCTTCGCGAATCCCATGCTCGTGATCGAGCTCGAGATGTCGACGAGGATCGGGTCGCCGGAGGTCGGCAGTCCGGCCGCGATCGGATTGGGCGTGATGATCGGCGTCGTTCCGCCGTGCGCGACGACGGCTGCGACCGTCGGGTCGGAGCTCTGCACCAAGGCGACCATGCCGCGCTCGGTGGCGCGCAACAGATACGCGGCAAGGCAGGCGATGTGATGCGAGCGGCGCACGACGACCGTGCCGGTGCCGCTGACCTTCGCCATCGCGATGGCCGCGTCGAGCGCGCGCAGCGTGAGCCACGGGCCGGGCAGCCTTTCGCCGTCCCAGGTCTGCGCCGCGGGTCGGCTGCTGACGATCGTCGGCGCGCCGGACTTCGCCATCGCGCCCTTCTCGATCTCGGCGAGATAGGGCGCGAGCAACGCCAGGCCATGCGTCGTGTGCCCAAGGAGGTCGCCGGTGACGAGCACGCCGGCGACGTCCGCGGCGATGTCGGAGCGCACACCGGCGCGCTCGACGAGCGCCCGCGCGAATTCGACGAGCGCGGCGGCCGGATAACGCGGCACGCGGCCGGGCGCGGCGCTCATGTGTATGCTGCGCGATGCAGGCGCAAGACCGGACCCCGGGACGAGGATGCGCGCGGCGGTTGACGTTGCCGCGCGATTCTCCGACGATTCTACCTGACGCCTCGCGCCGGTCGCGGCGATCGGGATCGCGGCGCGAATTCCCACCCCCTCACCCTCCCGTCCCTCCCGTGCTGCCTTCCTCGTTGACCGTCAGCGTCGTGACGTTTCGCCCGGACATCGCGCTGTTCGAGCGATGCCTGCGCACGCTCGCGACCGCGATTGCCAACGCGCGCGCGGCGGGCTGCATCAGGAGCGTCGCGATCGCGCTGATCGACAACAGCGAGGACCCGAAGATCGCCGACGACGTGATCAAGCACGGGTGGGCGCGCTTCGCCAACGCAGGCATCCAGGTCACCTATCTGCACGGGCATGCCAACATCGGATACGGGATCGCGCACAACCTGATGCTGCACGGCACCGGCGCCGACTACCAGATCGTGCTGAATCCCGACGTCGAGATGGCGCCGGATGCGATCGCCAACGCGATCGCATGGCTCGACGTGCACCCGGAGGTGGGCGCCGTCGCGCCGGCGGTGACGCAGCCGGATGGAACGCCCGATTTTCTCTGCAAGCGCTACCCGGCGGTGTTCGATCTGGTGCTGCGCGGCTTCGCACCCGAATTCGTGCGGCGGATGTTCAGGAAGCGCCTCGATCACTACGAGATGCGCGACCGGATCGATCCCGCCAGCACGGAGCCGGTGATCGGCATCCCGGTGATGTCGGGGTGCTGCATGCTGGTGCGACGCAAGGCGATCGACGCCACCGGCGGGTTCGACCCGCGCTACTTCCTCTACTTCGAGGACTTCGACTGGAGCATCCGTCTCAACAAGGTCACGCACTGCGCGTACCTGCCGTCGTTCCGCATCGTCCACCACGGCGGGCATGCGGCGGACAAGGGTGCGCGTCACATATGGCTCTTCGCGAGAAGCGGCGTTCGCTTCTACGACCGCCACGGCTGGCGGTGGATCTAGCGAGCGGCGGATGGCGCACGATCTGATCCTGGTCACCGGCGCAGGCGGATTCATCGGCCATGCGCTTGTCGCGCATCTGACGGCTGGGGGGCGCGCGTTCCGCGCCGTGTATCACCACCGCATCCCGCACGGGCAGCCGCCGCATCTCGACAACGTGGTCGCCGACCTCGGCAGCATCGAGGACGCGGCGGCCGATGCACTTCTCGCCGACGTGACGGCGGTCGTGCATCTCGCCGGCCGCGCGCACGTCCTTGCGGAAACTGCTCCCGATCCCGAAGCCGCGTTCCGCATCGCCAACGTCGTCGCGACCGAAAAGCTGGCGCGTGCAGCCGTGCGCGCCGGCGTGTCCCAGTTCGTGCTGGCGAGCTCGGTCAAGGTCAATGGCGAGGCGACCTTGCCCGGGCACCCGTTCACATCGAGTGACACGCCTGCGCCGTTCGACGCGTACGCGCGCTCCAAGCTCGGCGCCGAATCGGCGCTGCTGACGGCGTGCGCGGGAACGGCCGTCGCGCCGGTCATCCTGCGCCTGCCGCTCGTCTACGGTCCGGGCGTCGGCGGAAATTTCGCCGTGCTGCTCGATGCGATCGCCCGCGGACGTTCGCTGCCGGTCGCATCGGTGCGCAACCGGCGCAGCCTCGTCGCCGTCGGCAACCTGATCGACGCGGTCGACGCGGTGCTCGCCGCCAAGGCCGCACCGACCGGCGTGCATTTCGTCGCCGATGCCGACAGTGTCTCGGTGCCCGATCTCGCGCGGGCAGTCGCGGCGGCGATCGGCGTTCCGCTCGAAATGCGCCGCGTGCCGGTGCCGCTGCTGCGGCTGGGCGCGGCGCTGCTGGGACGCGGCGCGCGCGTGCGCCGGCTCGTCGATTCGCTCGAAGTCGACACGACGTCGCTCCGCGAAGCCACGGGCTGGCGGCCGCGGCAATCGCTGGAGGAGGGTCTCGCCGGCACCGCAGCCTGGTGGCGGCTGCGCCATGCGATCTGAGCTCGATGGTTGGCAACATCGCGGCGGCGCGGGAGGCGCACCGCTATAATCCCCAATTGTCCGTCCCGAGGAACATCGCAATGAGCGCCCGACCGTCCGGCCGCCGCCCGGAAGAGCTCCGCGCGTGGCGGATCACCCGCCACTACACGCGCCACGCCGAAGGGTCGGTGCTGGTCGAAGCCGGCGACACGAAGGTGCTCTGCACGGCGAGCGTCGAGGAAGGCGTTCCGCCGTTTCTGAAGGGCAAGGGGCAAGGGTGGGTCACCGCCGAATACGGGATGCTGCCGCGTGCAACCAACACGCGCATGCGCCGCGAGGCGGCCGAAGGCAGGCAATCGGGACGCACGCAGGAAATCCAGCGGCTGATCGGGCGCAGCCTGCGCGCGGTGGTCGATCTCGGGCGGCTCGGCGAGCGCACGGTGAAGATCGACTGCGACGTGCTGCAGGCGGACGGCGGCACGCGCTGCGCGGCGATCACCGGCGCCTATGTCGCGCTCGCCGATGCCTTCGCGTGGACGCGCGGAAAACAGCTGATAGACGCAGAGCCGCTCACCGATTCGGTCGCCGCGGTTTCGGTGGGAATTGTCGGCGGAGTGCCGATGCTCGATCTCGACTACGCCGAGGATTCGGGGTGCGACACCGACATGAACATCGTGATGACCGGACGCGGCGGCTTCGTCGAGATGCAGGGCACCGCCGAGGGCGCACCGTTCACACGGCGCGAAATCGATGCGCTGGTCGATCTCGCCGCGGCGGGCATCCGTCAATTGCTCGATGCGCAGGCCGCCGCGCTGCTGGCCCCGCGCTGAGGCGGTGAGCGCGCCGCGACGCGCGACGTGCGAGGCCGTGCGCGCCAGCGCGGCCGCCCTCGGGATCGCCGCATGATCTCGCGCCTCGTCCTCGCTTCGGGCAATCCGGGCAAGCTCGCCGAATTCCGCCGACTGCTGACGCCGCTTCGCATCGACGTGATCGCGCAATCGGAGCTCGGCATTCCTGAAGCCGCCGAGCCGCATGTGACGTTCATCGAGAATGCGCTCGCGAAGGCGCGGCATGCGAGCGCACATGCGCGCCTGCCGGCGCTCGCTGATGATTCGGGCATCTGCGTCCGTGCGCTCGACGGCGCGCCGGGCGTGCAGTCGGCGCGCTACGCCGGAGAGCCGCGCTCGGATGCGCGAAACAACGAGAAACTGGTCGCGGCGCTCGCCGGCGTGGCCGACCGCAGCGCGCATTACACCTGCGTGCTGGCGCTGGTGCGACACGCCGGGGATCCGGAGCCGATCGTCACCGAAGGGACGTGGCACGGACAGATCATCGACGCGCCGCGCGGCACGGGCGGCTTCGGCTACGACCCGCACTTCCTCGACGTCGAGAGCGGCAAGACCGGCGCGGAGCTGCCGCTCGACCGGAAGAACGCGCGCTCGCATCGCGGCCAGGCATTGCGCGCGCTGATCGCACGGCTCGAAGCGGAGAACCGGTGAGCGCGACGATCGGCATCGGGATTCCGGCGAAGCCGTCGTTCGCTGCGTCGCCGCCGCTGGCACTCTACATCCACATCCCGTGGTGCCTCTCCAAGTGCCCGTACTGCGACTTCAACTCGCACGAGGCGCGCGGCGTGGCGCCCGAGGCCGAGTATGTCGACGCGCTCCTGACCGATCTCGAATTCGCGCTGCCGTCGATCTGGAACCGCCGGATCGTTTCGATCTTCGTCGGCGGCGGCACGCCGAGCCTCTTTTCCGCGGCGGCGATCGACCGGCTGCTGGCCGGCGTCCGCGCCCGCGTGCCGCTGATCCCCGACGCGGAAGTGACGCTCGAAGCGAATCCCGGGACGTTCGAGCGGCAAAAGTTCGCCGATTTCAGGGCGGCGGGTGTCAACCGACTGTCGGTCGGCGTGCAGAGCTTCGCGCCGGCGCAGCTCGCAGCACTCGGGCGCGTGCACGACGCCGGCGAGGCGCGCGCGGCGGCAGACGCCGCGCTCGCGATCTTCGGCAACGTGAACCTCGACCTGATGTACGCGTTGCCGCGACAGACGGTGGACGAGGCGCGCGCCGACGCCGCGGAAGCGATCGCGTTCGCAACGCCGCACCTGTCGTTCTACCAGCTGACGCTCGAGCCCAATACGCTGTTCCATCGGCACCCACCGCCGCTCCCCGACGCGGACGCCGCCGCCGACATCGAGGACGCGGTGCACGCGCTGCTCGCGGGCGCCGGGTACGTCCAGTACGAAACCTCGGCATTCGCGCGGCCGGGACGCGAATGCCGGCACAATCTCAACTATTGGCAGTTCGGCGACTACCTAGGCATCGGCGCCGGAGCGCATTCGAAACTCTCGTTCCACGACCGCGTGGTGCGGCAGGTGCGCTGGAAGCAACCGAAGCAGTACCTCGAGCAGATCGCGGCGGGATCGCCGTTGATGGAGAATGTCGAGGTGAGCCATGCCGACATCGGATTCGAATTCATGCTGAACGCGTTGCGCCTCACCGCCGGCGTGCCGGCGGCGATGTTCGCCGAGCGGACCGGCTATCCGCTCTCGATCGTCCGCGACGCGCTCGCCGCCGCTGAGGCGCGCGGCCTTCTCGAGTGCGACCCGAGGGTGATCCGGCCCACGGCGCTCGGCCGGCGCTTCCAGAACGACCTGCAGACGCTCTTCCTGCGGGATCCGCAGCCCGCATGAGCACGCGCGAGCCGCATTCGATGCACCTCGCCGACGCGGCCGTCGCGATGGCGCAAGGCGAGCAATCGGCACGCGGCATTGCCGACGCGCAGCTTGCCAGGATTGCCGCGACCGACGCCGGTGTCGGCGCGTGGGCCCATCTCGATGCCGACCACGTGCGCGTCTGCGCCGATCGCTGCGATGCCGTCCCCGCTTCCGGGCGCGGCGCGCTGCACGGCATCGGCGTCGGCGTGAAGGACATCATCGCGACGGCCGAGTATCCGACGGAGATGGGTTCGCCCGTGTTCGCGGGAAACCGGATCGCCGCGGATGCGGAATGCGTCGTGCGGCTGAAGCGCTGTGGCGGCTACGTCTTCGGCAAGACGGTGACCACCGAGCTCGCCTATTTTCATCCGGGCAAGACGCGCAATCCGTGGAATCCGCAGCACACGCCGGGCGGATCGTCATCCGGCTCGGCCGCCGCGGTGGCCGCCGGGCATGTCGCCGCCGCGATCGGCACACAGACCAACGGCTCGATGATCCGTCCGGCAGCGTTCTGCGGCGTCGTGGGCTTCAAGCCGACGAAGGACACGATCCCGCGCGGGGGCGTCAACGTCTTCAGCGATACGCTCGACCAGATCGGCACGTTCGGGCGCGGCGTTGCCGACGCGGCGCGACTCGCCGGCGTGATGGCCGACGCCGGGCGCATCGCTGTCGATCCGCAGTCATCGACCGCGCCGCCGAAACTGGCGTTGCTGCGGCAGTACCCGTGGACGCGCGCGCCGGACCCTGCGGCTGCCGAAGCGCTCGACACCTGCGTCGCGCGTCTGCGCGGGCAGGGTGCCACGGTCACGCTCGTCGAGATTCCCGAGGCATTCCGGTCGGTCGATCGCGTCCATCGCACGATCATGATGTTCGAAGGCGGCGCCAATCTCGGTGCGCTGCAGGACCGCGAGCGGGCGCGCCTGTCGATCGAGCTCAATGCGGCGCTGGACGAAGGGCGTGCAATTACGCAGGCCGATTACGAGGAGGCGCTGCGCCGGCGCATCGCGTGCATCGAATGCTTCACCGAATGGCACGCGCCGTTCGACGCCGTGCTGTCGCCGCCGGCGGCCGGACCCGCACCGGAAGGCATCACCGCCACCGGGGACCCGTCGTGCTGCACGCTCTACTCGCTGGTCGGCTTTCCCGCGCTCACGCTGCCGGTCGGGCGGGCGCGCAACGGCCTGCCGCTCGGCATGCAGATCGCAACGTCCGCGGGCACCGACGACCGGCTGCTCGCGGTCGCCGCGTGGTGCGAGGCGCGGCTGCCGTTCGCCGGACTCGTCTGAAACTGCGATGAAGCGCGCCAAGGTCCACCCGCCGCCGAAGCCGCGCAATCCGGTTGCGCGCTCGCCGCTCCTGCGCAAGGGCGGCGCGCACGGCAAGACGACGGCGGCGAAGCGCCGTCAGGAGAACGTGCTGCTCGCGAAGGCGAAGCGCGATCCCGAAGCGCTCGAATGAAGAACTGGCCGCACGACCCGTCGACGCTCTGCCGCCGCGACCTCGAGGAAGGGCGGATGCGCGAACTCTATCTCGCGCAGGGCGACTCGCGGCGCGCGCTCACCGACGAGCAATTGTCGGCGTCGCTCGTGGCGACGCTCGCGAAGAAGCCCAAGGGTGCGGGCTGGTGGATCTTCGCCTACGGCTCGCTGCTCTGGAATCCGCTGTTCCCGGTCGCGGAGATGCGCCCGGGAATGCTGCGCGGCCTGCATCGGCGGTTCTGCCTGTGGTCGGTGGCCTCGCGCGGCACGCCCGAGCGTCCGGGACTGGTGCTGGGACTGGAGCGCGGCGGCCAATGCCGCGGCGTCGCGCTTCGGCTGCCGGCGCCGCTGGCGCTCGACGAGCTGCATCTCCTGTGGCGGCGCGAGATGGTGCTGGGCGCCTACCGGCCGAGCTGGGTGAAGGTGGAAACCGACGGGCGCACCCTCCACGCACTGACGTTCATCGTCCGGCGCGACCATCCGCAGTACGCGGGCCGGATGGAAGCCGCAGCCGAGATCGCGGCCCTCGCTTCGGCGCGCGGCGCCTTCGGCTCGTCGGCGGATTATCTCGAGCGCACGCGCGTCGCGCTGATCTCGCACGGCATCGCCGACCCGTACCTCGAAGCGCTCGCCGCGCAGGTCGTCGCGCAGCGCGCACGCGGAGAGGGTCAGATCGCGACGTGACGGCCGCCGTCGACGGCGATCGTCTCGCCCGTCACGTACGACGCTTCGGCCAGCAGGAACCAGACCGCGGTCGCGATGTCCTCCGGCGTTCCCTCGCGGCGCAGCGGCGTGTTCGTGATGATGCGCTGGCGCGCAAGCTCGTCGAACGAATCGTCGTCGGGCCACAGGATCGGTCCCGGCGCGACCGCATTGACGCGAACATCGGGTGCGAGCTCCCGCGCCAGCGAGCGCGTGAGGCCGGCCAGTCCCGCCTTCGCCACCGAATAGACGACGTAACCCTTCAGCGGTCGCTCGGCGTGGATGTCGGTGATGTTGACGATTGCACCCTGTGACTTGCGCAGCGCGGGCGCCGCCGCCTGCGCGAGGAAGAGCGGCGCGCGAAGATTGGTGCCGACGAGGTCGTCCCATTGCGCCGCGCCGATGTCGCCGACGGCAGTCGCGTAGAACGACGATGCGTTGTTGACGAGCGCGTCGAGGCGGCCGAAGCGCGACAGCGTCTGCTCGACGAGCGACGGCAGCTTCGCCACTTCGAGGAGGTCCGCCTGGATCAGCGCGACCGAATCGGCGCGCACGTGGTTGAGCTCGGCCTGCAGGAGGCGCGCTTCGCCCGCCGACGCGCGATAGTGCAGCATGAGGTTCGCGCCGCCCGCGTGCAGCCTGCGGCAGATGGCGGCGCCCACGCGTTTCGCGCCGCCGGTGATCAGCACCGTCTTGCCCTGCACGCCGCGCCCCCGTGGCCCTGTTAGACTCCGGCGCAATCTAGCATAACGAACCGTGTGCCGCACCGGACGCGCTGCCGGTGCGCCGCACGGCACACGGCACCGTGGCCGACCTTCCCGTTCCCGACACCGCTGCGCGCGCACACAGCGAGCGCGTCGTTGCCGCCCTTCGCGCAGACATTCGCGCGTCCGATGGCTGGATTTCGTTCGCGCGCTACATGGAGCTGGCACTCTACGCGCCGGGCCTCGGCTACTACGCCGCCGGCGCGACCAAGCTCGGCCAGGACGGCGACTTCGTCACGGCGCCGGAGATGTCGCCGCTGTTCGGCGCAGCGCTCGCCGTGCAGCTTTCCGCCATCCTCGACGTGACGATCGGGCGCGACATCGTCGAGCTCGGCGCCGGCACGGGGCGGCTTGCCGCCGATGTGCTCAACGCGCTGGCGGCGGCGGACGCGCTGCCGGCACGCTATCGAATTCTCGAGACCTCGCCCGACCTGCGGGAGCGTCAGCGCGCGACGCTCGCGCGGGATGCGTCGGCGCACATGCCTCGGGTCGAATGGGTCGACACGTTGCCGGCGGCGATCGACGGCGCCGTTATCGCCAACGAAGTGCTGGATGCGATACCCGTGCATCTCGTCCGCACGCATGGCGGCGCGGCGTTCGAGCGCGGCGTCGGCTGGGACGCCGACGCATGCCGATTCGAATGGGTCGACCAGCCCGCCGGGCACCGGTTGGCAGCGCTGGCTTCACAGCGCTTTCCCGGCGACATGGATTATCTGAGCGAGCTCAATCCGGCCGCCGAGGCGCTCGTCCGCTCGATCGGCAGCTCGCTCGAGGGCGGCGCGGCGCTTTTCATCGACTATGGATTTGCTGCCGCCGAGTATTACCACCCGCAGCGCAGCCAGGGCACGCTGATGTGCCACTACCGGCACCGCGCGCACGCCGATCCGTTCCTGTGGCCCGGATTGAACGACGTGACGGCGCACGTCGACTTCACCGCGATCGCGGAGGCCGGTGTCGCCGCCGGGCTTCACGTCGGAGGCTTTGCACCGCAGGCGCCGTTTCTCATGAGCTGCGGCGTGCTCGATCTCCTCGCGGCGGTGGGTCCGCCGGATTCCGCGGCCTATCTCGAGGCGGCCGCACCCGTGCAGCGGCTGCTTTCACCGGCGGAGATGGGCGAATTCCTCAAGGTGCTGGCGCTCGCCCGGTCCGATGGCATCGAATGGAAGGGCTACGCGCTCGTCGATCGCAGCGGCCGGCTGTAGACCGCATCTCCGACAAGCCGGCCGCCAGTGTTCGGCAGCGAACCGACCCCCGCGGCCAGCTCGATCACAATGCGGACGCAACGTGGACTCGGCGCGTTGCGCGCCGCCAGTGCCGTCCACGCCGACACGCAGCGGCTTCGCCGCTCGGTCGCGCTTGAGTCAATTCCGGGAGTTGCCATGTCTGTCGACAAACGCTGGACCATTCTGCTGGCCGCCTTTGGCGGCGCCGCCTTTGCCCTGTCGCTGAGCTCGGGGCGCAAGCGCAAGCGCCATGCCGAGAAAGTGGCCCACAAGGCCGACCTGCACGAATGGGAAAACGAGGGGGGCAATCTCGCCGGTCCCATCGTGACGCCCGGACCGGGACTCGCGCCGGCTCCGCTCTGAGCGCGACCGAATCGCGGTCGGCTGCCTGCGGCAGCCGGACTCGCCTGCCGCCCGCTTCCCGCACGCAACGAAGGAGCAGGACGCGCAGATTCGTCCCGGCCGAAGCCCGTCTGCGCCGGCGCCGGCCCCGATGCGGGGTGTCCTGCCGCTGGCCGGGCGGCGATTCGCGCTGGGCTTGCGATGGCGCAACCCTGCGCTTCGCGCTGCCCTGCGAAAATTGTGTACCCTTGGCGCTTTCAAGGCGAAAGCGCACTACGCATGACCTACTGCATCGGCGTCAAGCTCGACAGCGGCCTCATCCTGGCCTCGGACTCGCGGACCAACGCGGGCATGGACAACATCGCCAAGTTCTGCAAGATGACCGTGTACGAGCGGCAGGGCGACCGGGTCGTCGTGCTGCTGAGCTCGGGAAACCTCGCCGGAACGCAGGCCGTGATCGGGGTGCTGAATCAGCGCTGCGACACCGTGGGTGCTGCGAGCCTGTGGAACGCGCGGACGATGTTCGACGTCGCGGTGCTCGTTTCCGACGCGATGCGCGACATCGAGCGGCGCGACGGCCAGTACCTGCAGGAGAGCGACGTCGGCTTCAACGCATCGTTCATCGTCGGCGGCCAGATCCGGGGCGAACCGATGCGGCTCTTCCGGATCTACGCCGAAGGCAATTTCATCGAGGCCGGGATCGACACGCCGTATTTCCAGACCGGCGAGACCAAGTACGGCAAGCCGATCATCGACCGCGTGATCACGCGCGCGACGCCGCTCGCCGAGGCGGCGAAGTGCGTGCTCGTGTCGTTCGATTCGACGATGCGCAGCAACTTGTCGGTAGGAATGCCGATCGATCTCATCTGCTACGAGAAGGACAGCCTCGAAGTGGGTCGGCGGCGCCGCTTCGACGAGGGCGACCCGTATTTCACCGCGCTGAGCGACGCCTGGAGCAGCGGCACGCGGCAGGTGTTTCGCGAGCTCCCCGAATTCGCCTGGTGACGCGCACCGGGAATGGACAGCTTCATCATCACCTGCGAGCACGGCGGCAACCGGATTCCCGCGACGTATCGCCATTTCTTCAGCGGGCAGCGGCGCCTGCTCGATTCGCATCGCGGGCACGATCCCGGCGCGCTGGTCGTCGCACGCGAGCTGGCAAGGGCATTCGATGCGCCGCTCGTCGTCTCGACGGTCAGTCGTCTGCTCGTCGACCTCAATCGCTCGATCGGCCACCGGCAGCTCTACTCGCCGGCCATACGCGCGGCGCCCGTCGCGCTTCGGGCGGAAATTCTTCGCCGGCATTACCTGCCCTATCGCGCCGAAGTCGAGAAGCTCGTCGCGCGGTCGATCGCGCGCGGCCGGCGCGTGATACATCTTTCCTCGCACAGCTTCACGCCGGAGCTCGGCGGCGTGGTGCGGCGCGCCGATCTCGGCCTGCTCTACGATCCGGGCCGACGGGCCGAGGCACGCCTCTGCGCGCAATGGAAGACGTCGCTCGCGGCGATCGCGCCGGAGCTCCGCGTGCGCCGCAACTATCCGTACGCCGGGAAAGGCGACGGCCTCACGTCGTACCTTCGGCGCCGGTTTCCGGATCGGCGCTACGCGGGGATCGAAATCGAGATCAACCAGAAGTTCGCGCAGGCCGGCGGACCGGACTGGAAGGCGTTGCGCGCCATGCTCGTTGCGTCACTGCGCGTGGCCCGCGCTGCATGAACGCTTCAGCGTTGCGCACGACATCCCGTAACCGCGCGACCGTTGCCCATGCCGGCCGGCAGCAAGCGCGGCCACCAGGCGAACCAGGAGACAAAGCATGCAGATCCGCGTCGGCTTCGAAATGATCTACGACTGTCCGCAGCCGACGCCGATGATCTTCAATCTGAACGTCCATTGGACGCGGGTCTCGGATCTCGTCGGGCGCGACGAACTGGCCTTCGACCCGCCCGTCGCGCCGTCGTCCTATCGCGACAGCTTCGGCAACTGGTGCACGCGGATCGTCGCACCGCAGGGGCGCATCCGGGTGTCGGCGGATGCGATCGTCAACGATCGCGGGACGCCCGACCCCGTCGTGCCCGATGCGGCGCAGATTCCGGTGCAGGACCTTCCGGAGGAGACGCTGCTGTTTCTGCTGGGGAGCCGATATTGCGAGACCGACCGGCTCTCCGACAAGGCATGGGAACTGTTCGGTGCGACGCCGCCCGGGTGGGCGCGGGTGCAGGCGATCTGCGACTTCGTCCACAACCACATCGTGTTCGGCTACCAGCATGCGCGTATGACGCGTACGGCGCTCGAGGCATTTCACGACCGGACCGGCGTGTGCCGCGACTTCACGCACCTCGCCGTCGCCTTCTGCCGGTGCATGAACATTCCGGCGCGCTATTGCACCGGCTACCTCGGTGACGTCGGCATGCCGCCGCCGTACGGCACGCCCGATTTCGCGGCGTGGTTCGAAGTCTGGCTCGGCGGCAGCTGGCACACGTTCGACGCGCGCAACAATCAGCCGCGCATCGGCCGCGTGCTGATCGCGCGCGGGCGCGATGCCGCGGACGTCGCCATCAGCAGTGCATTCGGGCGCAACACGCTCGCGAGCTTCAAGGTCTGGACCGACGAGGTGAGCGCCACCTGACGCGCACTTCGCTCCGCGGCCCGGGAATGCGCGGGCCGGGCTAGCTGCGCTTGTTGCCGAACACCAGCAGCACGCCGCCGAGGACGACGGCTCCGACGGCCACCCACATCGGGACGTTGACCGTCTCCTTGTCCGCCACGGACAGCACCAGCGGGCCGATCTTGGTCTCGTGGGTCTCCTTGGTGTACGTGAAGCCACCGTAGGCCAGCCCGAGGACGCCGCCGGCGATCAGGACGATTCCCAGCATCTTCATTGCGTTCATGTTGCCTCCGTCGAATTGGAATGCGCGCCGCGAGCGGCACCGATCGGTTGATTGCGGACGCAGGCGGCCGGCGTTTCCGCTCTTCGGTGCAAGGGTGCCGGGAAGGGACGCGGAGGTCTGTACGGTGCCGCACTGTCTACAGACCGTGCGACAACGCACCGACCGGCGGCCCGCCAGCGCCCACGATCGGTTCATCGAGCGGCTCATGGCAAAATTACTCGCACGCATTCGGCAAACACGCAGCTTCGTCGCCGGACTCCTGATCGGCAGTTCCGCGGTGGTTGCGATGTTTGCGGTGACCGACAGCGGCCCCGGACGGTGGCCGATCATGCTTGCGCTCGGGGCGCCCGTCGTCCTCGCGGTCGGCCTCGCCTTGCAGGCGCTCGTCGTTTCCGGGATCCTGCGCCATATCGCGAACCGCCCCGCCCACTAGCGAGCCTCTGCGATGGGATGGGCTCGCGCACTTCATGGCACGAAGTGCGCGACGCATGCGGTCCGTCGCCGTTGCGTTGATGCACGTCCGCCCGCGGATGGAATGCCTGGATCCGGAACACGAATTGCGGCAGACATGAAGTCTCTGCGCCGGCGGCCGGTGCCTTCGCCGAGCAAGGCGCCTGACTTGCGCGGGATGCGCGTCGTGGCGGCCTTCGAGGCCGTGAAGGGAGTGCTCGCGACGCTGGTGGGGATCGCCGCGCTTTCGCTGATTCACAAGGACATGCAGCAAATTGCCGAGACGCTGGTCGGTCGCCTGCACCTGGACCTCAACGCCTTGTACCCGCGCATCTTCATCGACGCCGCAGCCCGCCTTTCCGATTCGAGCCTCTGGCTTCTCGCCGCACTGGCGTTCGGCTATGCGGCACTGCGCTCCGTGGAGGCGTGGGGTCTCTGGCGGGCGCGACATTGGGCGCAGTGGCTCGCGGTGGCCGTTGGCGGCATTTATCTGCCGGTCGAAATCTATGAGCTGTTCCACGGGCTGTCTGCCGTCAAGGCCGCCACGCTGACCGCCAATGTCGGTATCGTTCTCTACATGGCCAATTCGCTATGGCGTTCGCGCCGGAAGCGCGCGGCCGGGGCGTCGCCCGAAGGCGCAGCAGCTCGGCGATGAAATGGGTCTTCGGGACAGGATCGATGCACCGGCGCCGCATGCGCGTTCACGTGACGAGCGATGCCACGACGATCACTGCTCGTGGCGACCCGGCTCGGGGGCCGAACCGTGGCGTCGCGCCGCCGGGGCGAGCTCCGCAATGCCGACGATTGCGGAGCGTCGCGATTCAGGACTGCGGCGATTCAGGGTTCGTGACCCGATTCCGTTCCATCCAGCGCTTCGTCGAGATCCGGCCCACGGTCCGGCAGGTAGTCCTCCCGGTACGCAATGCCTTCCGGCGCAACGCGCCCGTCACTTGCCGCGCCGGCCTTGCCGCGCGCGGGATCCTCGCGGCGCACGTGCACCTGCCGTCGGCCGCTCCTGGTCTTGGTAACGGTCATTCTAGTGGTCATGGCTGTCGTTGTACCGACCCCCGCCGTAGCTTCCGTTTCCGGGATGCCCGTCCTGATGCTGGTAGTAATAGCCATTGTCCCCGCGGTCGTAGCCGCGCTCGCCATAGTAGTTGCTGCGGCCACCGTCGTACCCGACCGGAACGATTGCGCATCCGCCAAGCATGGCGACGGCCATCAGAAGTGCGATAGATAACTTCATGATTGCTTCCTTGTCATAACGTGTTCCATTCGACATCGAGTCGGACGCTGTCCCGGTCGGCTTCGCCGGGGTCATGCGGTCGTGTCTTCGGCGCACGACAGGTCCGATGGAGCGGGCATACCGCAATCGCGCCCGTGGCGACCTCCGGTCCTCGCGCGAGCGCAGGAGCGAACGTCATTTCGACATTCTTGCGCGAGCGCTCGATTTCCCGCGGGCCGACTTCGCGGGCGCGTCATCGCTCTTCCTGTAGTCGCCGATGATGCCCTTCACCGGACAGACTTTGAAAATGAGGCATTTCCTGCAGCCAACGGCGAGGGCGATCGGACAAAGAACCATGATGAGCTCCGGGATAGATTTGGATTCAGCACAGACATTGTGTCGCGATCGCGCCGGCGACGTCTGCGCGCCATCGCACACAGTCGAGCCGTGACGCCTGATGACCGCGCGACGCGCGGCGTCGTGAGCTTCGTCGTTACCGCGATTGCGGACGCGAGATGCCGACCGGGAACGAATAGCGCAGGAACAGGTGGCTGCCGCCGCGTCGCGCGTCGGTCAGCGCACCCCACAATGGAACGCCCGGCGCAAACTTCCGGCCCATGACCAGGCTCAGGCGCCGGTCACCGGCGGTCCGGCCGGCAATCTGCGGTGCGAGTGTCAGGAACTGGTCGTCGACGAGATGCGCGGCGTAGAAGTCGCCCAGAAGCTGCGGGCCGCCTTCGACGAGGATCCGCTTGCCGGCGCGCACGCTGCGCACCTCGTCGAGAATGGCTTGCGGAGAAATCGTGCGCGTGCCGGAACCGATGACCCGGATGTCGACGGCATGCGACCCGCGCTGCGCGCGCAGGTGCCGCGCGCCCGTCGGCGTCGTGACGATCAGCGCCGGCACCCTGCCCGAAGCGAAGATGGGCAGGTGCAGGTCGACATCGCCGCTGCCGGTGACGACCACATTGAGCGGAGTCTCGTCCATGCCGAGCGCATGGCGCAGCTGGAGGTAGTCGTTGGCGAACGGAGGAAAGATGGATTGCGCGGTCCAGACGTGCCGCCGGTCCGTGCGCAGCGTGCCCGAGCCGATGATCACGACGTCCGCGACGGCGCGCAGGACGCCCATCACCATTCGATCCTGGGCGCTGAATCCGCTGATGTCGCCGCCGCTGGCATGCCCTTTCACGTTGAGCGAGACGACTCCGTCCAGCGTGCTCACGAAGTTGCTGAAGACGTGCGGACGAGCGCGTGAGCCGCGCATGCGCAGGCACCCGTACGCGCGCGCGAGGCGCGGCGGCAGGGGAAGTGCGGTGCCGCGCTGCGCTTCGAAAAGGGTCTCGAGCGGCGCGAGCGTTGCAATCCCGGCGTGCGGCGCGGAAGCCGCTGGCAACTTCTTCATCGACGCCTCCTGGTTGCCACGGCCGGAGGGCCGGGGCGGTCATGGCGATAATGTAGCCCCGCATGCCGCGCATAGGTTGCCCAAGTCAACGCATGGGCGGCCCGACTGCAATCGCGGGCGTCGCGGTGATGGGAATCCGCGGACTGAGGATAGAATTGGCCGGAGGTCAATCCACGTTACGACCCCAGACAAGGAATCACGAGCGGATGGAACGGCGCGCGCATCGCCTCTGCATCGCCCCGATGATGGACTGGACGGACCGGCACTGCCGGTACTTCCTGCGCCTCATCACGCGGCGCGCGCGCCTCTACACCGAGATGATCACGAGCAACGCGCTGCTGCACGGCGACGTCGCGCATCATCTCGACTTCGATGCGACCGAGCATCCGCTTGCGCTGCAGCTGGGCGGCAGCGATCCTGCCGTGCTGGCCGCCTGCGCGAAAATCGGCGAGCGCTGGGGCTACGACGAGATCAACCTCAATTGCGGCTGCCCCTCGGAGCGCGTGCAGAAGGGCAGCTATGGCGCGTGCCTGATGGCGGAGCCGGCGATCGTCGCCGACTGCGTGAAGGCGATGCGTGATGCGGTAGGTGTCCCGGTGACGGTCAAGCACCGGATCGGCATCGACGCGATCGAGGACTACGCGTTCGTCCGCGATTTCGTCGGCACGGTCGCCGCGGGCGGGTGCGACGTGTTCATCGTCCATGCGCGCAATGCGGTGCTGAAGGGACTGTCGCCGAAGGAAAACCGCGAAGTGCCGCCGCTGCGCTACGACGTCGTCCACCACCTGAAGCGCGATTTCCCGGCGCTCGCGATCGTGACCAACGGCGGGCTCTCCGACTGGGACGGGATCGAGCGCGAGCTCAACGAGGTCGACGGCGTCATGCTGGGTCGCCTCGCGTACCACGACCCGTACTTTCTCGCGCAGCTCGACTGGAAGATCTTCTGCGACGAGCGGCCCGTGCGGTCGCGCGCCGAGGTGATCGCGGCGCTCGTCCCGTATGCGGAAGCGCAGCGCACGCGCGGCGTGCCGCTCCGCGCGATCACGCGGCACATCCTGGGCCTTTATCACGGCCGTTCGGGGGGCCGGCGCTTTCGCCGCATCCTGTCCGATTCGACGCGGTTGCGCGATGCGGGGCCGGAACTCCTGCAGGAAGCGCTCGCGGCGGTCGAGCCCGTGCCGACCTGCGCCGAAGCCGCGTAGCGGACCGCTACGGGTTCGGCATGTCCTCCGCGATGTAGGCGCGGATGATCGCCTCGAAATCGGTGTCGGCCGTCATTCCGAGCGCAGGTGCCAAGCGCGGCGCGAAGCGGGTCGGCCACGTCGCGACGATGCGGTCGATCGCGGCGTCGTATTGCCACCTGACGCGATCGGCCACGGCGTCGCCGGCCACGCGCCGCAGCGCGTCGACCATTCCGGTCACCGTGACGGCCATGCCGGGCACGTTGATCGAGCGCGTGTGCGCAAATGCCGTCGCCGGAGCCTCGTGCCCCACGATGAAGTTGCGGATCACCGTGGCGGGCGAGGTCACCCAGACTTTCGTCGTCGGCGCGACCGGGCAGATCGCGTCGACGCCGGACAGCGGCTCGCGGATGATCCCGCTCGCGAACGACGACGCCGCACGATTGGGCTTGCCCGGCCGCACCGTGACGGTGGGAAGCCGCAGGCTGCGGCCGTCGATGAAGCCCTTGCGCGTCATGTCGTAGACGAGGTATTCGGTCATCACCTTCTGCGCACCGTAGGAGGCCTGCGGCGTCAGCGGCGCATCGTCGGGGACCGGGTCGGGCAACGGTCCGCCGTACACGGCAAGCGAACTCGCGAACACGAACCGCGGCGGCGCGTCGAGCCTCCGGCAGCGGTCGAGCAGCAAGCGCGACGCGTCGAGATTGACGCGCATTCCCTTGTCGAAATCCGCTTCGGCCTCGCCGCTCACCACTGCAGCAAGATGGAACACCGATGCGGTATCCGGCGTGACGACGGATTCGATCACGGCGGGATCGGCGAGGTCGCCCGCGATGGCGCGCACGCGCGGGTCGCCCATGTCGGGGGCGGCGACGACGTCGAGGAGGACGAGCTCGGTAACGGGCTGCGCAGCACCGGCGGCGCCGGTCAGGACCTTGCGCGCGAGGATTTCACGCGCCAGGCGGCGTCCCAGAAATCCCGCGCCGCCGGTGATGACGATTCGCATGGCTGTCGTTTCCGTGATTCGTATCCCGTTGCCATGATAACCGGCGGCGGAAGTGGGTGGTGTGACGCCGGAGCGACGTGGAAGACGGCGCCGGCGACCGACAGGAAGTCAATCCTTCGCTGCGCGGAATTGACGTGCCGCAATGAGCTGCGCGACGCCCCCGGTGAAATGCAGAGCGGGCGGGGCAACGGGCGCCCCTTTTCCGCTAGAATTGCGCGATTGCGCGCCCTGGCAATTCGGCCGGCGCGGGACTCTCCTTACGCCATGGCCACACCTCCCTCTTTGCGCAAGCTCACCATCGCCACCCGCGAATCGGCACTGGCCATGTGGCAGGCCGAGCACCTTCGCGCGTGGCTCGCCGCGCGGCATCCGGGCTGCGAGGTCGTGCTGCTCGGCATGACGACGCAAGGCGATCGCATTCTCGACCAGCCGCTCGCCGACATCGGGGGCAAGGGTCTTTTCATCAAGGAGCTCGAGCACGCGATGGCCGACGGCCGGGCCGATCTCGCCGTGCATTCGCTGAAGGACGTCCCGATGGACATGCCGGAGGGCTTCACGCTGGCGGCGATCGGCGCGCGCGAGGACCCGCGCGACGCGCTGGTGTCGAACCGGTACCTCGACCTCGCCGCGCTTCCGGGCGGCGCGCGCATCGGCACGTCGAGCCTGCGCCGCGAAGCGCAGCTGCGCGAGCGCGATCCGCTGCTCGAGATCCTGCCGCTGCGCGGCAACGTCAACACGCGGCTGCGCAAGCTCGACGAAGGCCAGTACGACGCGATCATCCTCGCCGCGGCGGGCCTGAAGCGCCTCGGCTTCGGCGCGCGCATCGCGGCGCTGCTCGATCCCGAGGAAAGCCTCCCCGCCGTCGGACAGGGCGCGCTGGCGCTCGAATGTCGTGCCGACCGTGCCGACGTCATCGCGGCGCTCGCCGACTTCGCCGATCACGACACCACGCTTGCGACGACGGCGGAGCGCGCGTTTTCGCGCGCGCTGTCGGGCAGCTGCCACACGCCGCTGGCGGCGCACGCCATCGTGCGCCATGGCGAGCTGTGGATGCGCGGACTGCTCGCGAGCCGCGATGGCAGCGAGATCCTGCGCGGCGAGGCTTCCGCCGTCGTCGCCGATCCGGCCGCCGCAGACGCGCTCGGTCGCGGGCTCGCCGACGATTTTCTCGCGCGGGGCGCCGCGCGGCTCGTCGGCGCGTGAGTCCGCACCCGGCCGTGCCTCGGGGAACCTCGGTGCTGCTGCCGATCGCATGACGCAACAGGCCGCCGACGCTTCCGGCTCCGGGCTCCCGCTTGCGGGCATCGGCGTGCTGGTGACGCGACCGGCGCGACAGGCGGCGGCCTTTGCGCAGAAGCTCGCCGCGCTCGGTGCAACGCCGGTCATCTTTCCCGCGATCGTCATCCTGCCGCCGGCGAACGCCGAATCGCTGACGCGCGCGCAGGCCGGGCTCGACCGCTATGATTTCGCCGTGTTCGTCTCGGGCAATGCCGTCGAATACGGCGTCGCCGAAGCGACGACGTGGCCGACGACGCTGATCGCGTTCGCGCCGGGGCCCGGCACCGCGGAGGCGCTCGCCGCCGCGGGCATTGCCGACGTGCGCCTTCCGGCGACCACCCACGACAGCTCGGGACTCCTCGCGCTGCCGGAATTCGCGCGCGTCGCCGGCAAGCGTGTCGCGATCTTTCGCGGCAGCGGCGGGCGTGACGAGCTGGGCGACACGCTGCGCGCCCGCGGCGCGCGCGTCGACTACATCGAGTGCTACCGGCGGGCGCGGCCCGAAGCCGGCGCCGCGGGACTCGTCGAGGCGTTTCGCGACGGCCGCATCGACGCCGTCACGATCTCGTCGTCGGAAGGTCTCGACAACCTGTGGGCGCTCGTCACCGGCGCGACGCGCGCGGCGTGGCAGTCGTGCACGACGTTCGTGCCGCATCCGCGCATCGCCGCACGCGCGCGCGAAGTCGGCCTCACCGTCGTCGAGACGGCGAGCACGGACGCGGGACTCATCGCCGGATTGCTGGAATGGGCGAGTTCATCGAAAAAACCGGAGCAATGACATGGCACAAGCCGACATCATCGTCACCGCAGCCCTTCCGCCGTTCCTCTACGAGCCGCTGAAGGCCGACTATCGCTGCCACGACTACCATGCGGCCGCGGACAAGCCGGCGCTGCTCGCCGCGCACGCGGCGACGATTCGTGGCCTGGTGCAGGGCGGCGGCACGGTGACGCCGCCGTCGCTGATCGATGCGCTCCCTGCGCTCGAGATCATCTCGGTGTTCGGCGTCGGCTACGACGGCGTGCCGGTCGAGCATTGCCGGAAGCGCGGCGTCAAGGTGACCAACACGCCCGACGTGCTGACCGACGACGTTGCCGACGTCGCCGTCGCGCTGATCCTGATGACGGGGCGCGGCTTTGTGCGCGCGAACCGCTTCTTGCACGCCGGCGAATGGCAAAAGCGCGGGGCGGAGCTGACGACCAAGCTATCCGGGCGCACGGTCGGCATCCTGGGACTGGGCCGCATCGGCAAGGCGATCGCCGAGCGGGTGTCGGCGATGGGAATGAAGGTCGCCTATACCGGACGCAAGCCGCAATCGGTCCCCTACGATTTTCACGCCGACCTGAAGGCACTCGCTGCCGCGTCGGATTTCCTCGTCGTCGCCTGCCCGGGTGGTGCGGCGACCAGGGATCTGGTCGATGCCGGCGTTCTGGCGGCCCTTGGAAAGAAGGGGACGATCGTCAATATCGCGCGCGGCTCGATCATCGACGAGGAGGCACTCGTCAAGGCGCTCGAAGGCGGCGTGATCAAGGGTGCCGGACTCGACGTGTTCGCCGACGAGCCCAACGTGCCGGCGGCGCTCCTCGCGATGGGGAACGTCGTCCTGCTGCCGCACGTCGGCAGCGCGACGCACGAGACGCGCAAGGCGATGGGCGACCTCTGCAAGGCAAACCTCGACGCGTGGTTCGCCGGCCGGCCGCTCCTGACGCTGATTCCCGAGCTCGACTAGTCGTCGGGTGCCAGTGGCGCGACACCCGGCTCGCTGCGCGCCGGCCTGAACATCACGATGAAGAGCGCGGCGACGACCAGCGCCAGCGCAAACCATTCCTGCGCGCCCGGCCGCTCGCCCAGCACCAGCATGCCGGCGAACACGCCGACGACCGGAACCGGCAGCGACGCGAGCGAGGACACCGCGACGGGCAGCGTGCGCGCGAGCGTGAAATACGCCGCGTGCGCGATCGTGCCGGCGAGGAAGACGTTGTAGAGCACCGCGAACCACGCGCGTCCGTTCATGTGCGCAAGCACGTCCGTGAGCGGCGTGGGATCGAAGAACGGCGCGAGCAGCGCCAGCGGCACCCAGCCCACCAGCATCATCCAGCCGGTCACCGTGTTCTGCGGGATCGGCGGCTTCCACTTGCGCAGCAGCACTGTGCCGATCGCCCATGACAGCGCCGCGCCGAGGATCATCGCGGCAGCGAACGGCGAGCTCCCGATCGTGCGGAATTCGTCGCCGAGCAGCAGCGCCATTCCCGCGGTGCCGAGTACGAGGCCGACGATCTTGCGCGTCGACAGCGGCTCGTCCAGCACGAATGCGCCGATCGCCGTCGCCCAGATCGGCATCGTGTACGCGAGGATGGCGCTGCGCCCCGCGGCCATCTGCTGGACGCCGAACAGCAGGAGACCGTTCCAGCCGGCAATGTTGAAGAATGCGAGCGTCGACACCCGGAGCCACCACGCGCGCGGCACGCACACACCTTCGCCCGCAGGATGCGCGACGGCGAAGAGGCCGAGCGCTGCGAATGGCAGCGTCAACGCACGAAACGTGAGCGGCGGCAGCTCGCTGACGCCGATCTTGAGGATCGGCCAGTTGAGGCCCCAGACGATCGCCAGGACGCCAACCGGCAGTGCGGCACGCCATCTCGACCGCGCGGGCGAGGCGGGACCATTCATCCGCGAATGGCCGGTGGCCGCATCGTCACGACGGACTTCGCGCGCTCAGGGGCGCGCGGGCGGCTCGCCGTATTTGCTCTGGTGCAGCGAGCGCGCCTGCGTCACCCATTCGTCCCGCCGGATCCGGCCCGGGAATTCGTGGAGCTTGGCGTCGAACTCGTCGATGTCGCGTTCCGACCAGAACGCGACCTGGCGAAACGTCGTCACGCCGAGCTGATGCAGCATCCGCTCCAGCACCGGTCCGATGCCGACGATGAGCTTAAGGTCGTCGGGCGCGCCCGGACCGAACAGCGTCGACGGCGCGTTGTCCTCGAGATCGATCACGAGCTGGCGGTAACGCGCGGTCTCGCGGCGCGAGGCCGCGAGCGTGTCGAACATCTGCCGGCGCTCGTCGGCGAGATCGGCGAGCTGTGCGAGGGCGGCGTCGCGGGTGGCGACCGCGCGCCGAAGCTGCGCGGCTTCGCCTTCATAGCTGCGGATGATACGCGCGCGCTCGCATGAGGCGCGATCCGGGGCGCCGGCCGGTGCGGGGGATGCGGGCGTCGCGAGCGCTGGCGCGGTCGGGAGCGCGACGGGAACGGTCGCGGCCGGACTGGAAGGTCTTCCGTCGCGCGGCCGCGAGCTGCGACCGACGAAATAGCCCGCGGCCAGCGCCACGACCAGAATCACGAACGCGAGGAACATCGTCACGCGGGGTCTTCCTGATCGGGTCGGTGGGCGCGTTGGCTTGAATGCACCGCGGGCCGCTGGCGCGCGGCAGCGCTCGCCTTCGGATTGTAATCGAGCGCCAGGGCCTTCCGCCACCGGAATCGGCCGGCGCGGACCGGCACGCGCCTGCTAGAATGAATCATCGCCGCAGAGCGTCGGGGTGGATCCGCCCCGAGGCCGCCATCATGTCCGATCCCGACCGCAAATTCGAGGCCGCCGCGCCCGCCACGCCGGACGCCGCCGCGGGCCCGGCGCATGCCGAAGCGACGGCGCCGACCTGGGAGGAAGCGCTGCCGCCGGCGCGCACGCCGCGCGTCGCCTCGCGCACGCTCGCCACGGTGCTCGCCACGGTGCTCGCCGCCTGCGCGCTCGTCGTCGCCGTCGTCGTGTGGGTCGACGGCCGTCGCGTGCAGCGCGACTTTCGCGCGGAAGTGGCGCAGCGGCTCTCCGGCATCGAGGCGGCGACGACGGCGACCGCGACGTCCGAGGTCACGCTTGCGGGTGAGCTGCACGACGCGCAGGCGCAGATCGACCAGCTCGAGGCGCACCTCGCCGAGTCGCAGTCGCAGCAGGCGGCGCTGGAGGCGCTCTACCGGGATCTCGCGCCGTCGCGCGACGAGATCGCCGTGTCCGAGATCGAGCAGGTGCTCCTGGTGGCGAACCAGCAGCTGCAGCTCGCCGGCAACGTTCCCTCGGCGCTCACCGCGCTGCAGCTGGCCGACCTCAAGCTCCGCCAGCTCGACCGGCCTCAGTTCCTGCCGCTGCGGCGCGCGCTCGCGAACGACATGGACGCACTGCGCGCGGTGCCGTTCGTCGACGTCACCGGACTGTCGCTAAAGCTCGACCAGGCGATGCTGCAGGCGCCGTCGCTTCCGCTGGCAATGGACGAGCGGGTGCCCCAGGCCGCTGCAGCGAAAGGCGACGCTCCGGCTCCCGAGGTCGCGGCGTGGCGGCGCATGCTCGACGACGCCTGGGCGCAGCTGCGCGATCTCATCCGCATCGAAAATACCGACCGGCCGGCCGCGGCGCTGCTCGCGCCGACGCAACAGTATTTCGTTCGCGAGAATCTGAAGCTGCGGCTCTTGGGCGCGCGCATCGCGCTGCAGAATCGCGACGACGCCAGTTTTCGTGCCGACGTCGCCGCCGCGGAAGCGCTGCTGAAGCAGTACTTCGACGTGCGGGCGAAGCCCGTGCAGTCGGTGCAGGCGACGCTGAAGCTCCTCGCGGCGACGCCGACGGCGAGCGCGATGCCGACACTCACGCGGAGCCTCGAGGCGGTGCGGGCGCTCCGCGCCGCGCAGGAACGCGGACCGCCGCGGGCCACGGCGCCGCCTTCGCGCTGACGACGGGCGCGTCGTGCGGATCCTATTCTGGTTCCTGCTGCTCGCGGCCGCGGCCGTCGCGGTCGCGCTCGCGCTGACCTCGAAGCTGGCGGCAGGATACGCATTGTTCGTCGCGCCGCCCTGGCGCATCGAGCTGTCGCTCAATTTCTTCATCGTTCTCGTCCTGCTGCTGTTCGTCGGCGGGTACGCGCTGGCACGGCTCGCGCATCGCGTGGTGCAGCTGCCGAAGGACGTCGCCGCGTATCGGCGCCGGCAGGCGCTGGAGCGCGCCCGCGCGAACCAGGATGCTGCGACTGTCGCTCTGCTCGAGGGCCGCTTCGGCAAGGCGCGCCAAGCGGCCGAGGAGGCGCTCGCGATCCCCGGCACGCCGGGGCTGCCGGCGCTGATCGCTGCCCGCGCTGCGCTCGAGACGCGCGATTTCGACGAATTGGCCCGACTGCTCGCGACGCCGTCCGCGCAGACGTCGAGCCTCGCGGTGCCGCGGCTCATGCTCACGGCCGAGGCGAGGCTCGAGCAGGGACGCCCGACCGAAGCGCTGACGACGCTCGCGGCGCTGCGCAAGGAAGCGGGCGCGCACACCGCGGCGCTCCGTCTCGAGCTTCGCGCGATGCAGGGCGCGGGACGTTTTGCGGAAATTCCGCCGCTGGTCGACCAGCTGGTGAAGCGCAAGGTCTATGGCGCGGCCGAAGGCGAGCACCTGCGCGCTGCCGCGCACGCCGAGGAGCTTGCCGCACTCGCCAACAGCACGGCGGGATTGCGCGGGTACTGGAACAACCTCTCCGATGCGGAGAAGCGGATGCCGAAGGTCGCCGCGGCCGCGGCGAAGAGCTTCATGACGCTGGGCGGCGACCGCGAGGCCGCGGACATTCTGGCGAAAAGCCTCGAGCGCGAATGGAATTCGGCGCTGGTCGTTCTCTACGCGCAGTGCCGCACCGCCGATCCGACGCGGCAGCTGGGCGAAGCCGAGCGCTGGCTGACGCATCACAACCAGGATCCCGCGCTGCTCTACGCGCTCGGCCTCCTGTGCCAGCGCGAGAAGCTGTGGGGCAAGGCGCAGACCTATCTCGAGGCGAGCCTCGCCCTCGACGACGACTACCGGACGCACGTGGCGCTCGGCGAGCTCTTCGCGCGGCTGGGGAGGAACGACGACGCCAACGCGCATCTCGCCGCGGCGCTGAAGCTGGCCCTCGCGGAACTGGGCGGAGCGGAACTTCGCTAGCGCGGCAGCCGCGCGGCCTCGGTTTCGGCGCCGAGCGTGAAGCTGTCGGCGAAGAATGCGTCGGGTGGAAGCCCGCGCGTTCCGGTGAATGCCTTGCGCGCCGCGTCGATCATCGCCGGGCCGCCGCACGCGTACACCTGATAGCCGGAAAGATCGGCGAAATCATCGAGCACCGCCCGATGCACGAATCCCGTGCGTCCCGGCCACGCGTCGTCGGGCGCGGGATCGGAGAGCACCGGGATGAACGTGAAATTGGCGCTCTGCTGCCACCGGCCCGGCAGGTCGGGCATGTAGAGGTCGCGCATCGCGCGCACACCCCAATACAGCACCATCGGGCGGTCGCGGTCGAGATGGTGATGCAGCGCATGCTCGATCACCGCCTTGATCGGCGCGAAGCCGGTGCCGCCGGCGACGAAGATGATCGGCTTGTCCGAGTCCTCGCGGAGGTAGAACGCGCCGAGCGGCCCCTCGAAGCGCAGGATCTCGCGCCCCTTGAACTGGTGGAACAGCTGCTCGGTGAACACGCCACCCGCGATGTGGCGGATGTGGAGCTCGAGCAGCGCGTCGTCATGCGGCGCCGTCGCCAGCGAAAAGCTGCGGCGGTGGCCGTCCTTCAGCAGCAGGTCGATGTACTGGCCGGCGAGGAACTGCAGCCGCTCGTTCGCAGGCAGCTTCAGCTTGACGATCGCGACGTCGCACGTAGGCTTGTCGATCGACTCGATCCGGCAGGGGAGCTTGCGGATGCGGATGTCGCCGGCGCGCCGCACCTCGCGCACCTCGATCACGAGGTCGGTCACGGGCTTTGCGCAGCAGAAGAGGGCGAGTCCGTCGGCCTTTTCAGCGTCCGTCAGCGTGGTCGGCTGGTAGGCGCCGTAGTCGACGCTGCCTTCGAGGATGCGTCCCTTGCAGGTGCCGCAGGCGCCGTTGCGGCACCCGTAGGGCAGCATGAGGTCCGCGCTCATCGCGGACGTCAGGACCGTGTCGTCGTCGGCGCAGGCGAACGAATGATCGCTGGGCTTTATGGTAATCTGGAACGGCATGATTTGCGCGCTGGAACAATGAGATGCATCGGGGATTCGGCAGGCGGGAAGGGCGCAGGCGGTGATCCGGCTACTCTTGATCGGCTGCGGTGACGTGGCGCTTCGAACTGCCGACCTGCTTCGCTCGAAGGTGCGCCTCTACGGACTCACGCGGCGCGCCGAAGACGCTCCCCGGCTGCGCGCGCACGGCATCGTTCCGATCGTCGGCGACCTCGACCATCACGCGACGTTGCGGCGCCTGCGCGCGGCGCCGTTTGCCGTCCTTCATTTCGCGCCGCCGCCTTCCGACGGCCGCGACGATCCGCGCACGCAGAAACTGATTGCCGCACTGGCGCGGGCGCGAAGCATACCACAGCGATTCGTCTACGTTTCGACGTCCGGCGTCTATGGCGATTGCGCCGGCGCACGCATCGACGAAGCACGGCCGCGCCGTGCGCAGACGCCGCGCGCGCGTCGCCGCGTCGCCGCCGAAGACCGTCTGCGCGTGTGGGCGAAGCGCAACGGCGTCGTGCTCGCGATCCTGCGTGTGCCCGGCATCTACGCGGAGACGCGGCTGCCGGTCGAGCGCATCCGGCACGGCTCGCCCGTGCTCTCGCCCGATGCCGACGTCTACACGAATCACATCCACGCGGGCGACCTCGCGCGTGCCGCCATCGCCGCGACGTTCCGCGCAAAGCCGAACCGCGCCTACAACATCTCCGACGATTCCGAGATGAAGATGGGCACGTGGATGGATGCCATCGCCGACACGTTCCAGCTGCCGCGTCCGCCGCGGGTGTCGTGGGAGGAGGCCGAACGCAGGATCGCGCCGCTGCTGCTGTCGTTCATGAGCGAATCGCGCCGCCTCACCAACGGCCGGATGAAGCGCGAGCTCCGCGTGCGGCTGCGCTATCCGACGCCGCAGGCAATGTTGTCCGAGGTCGCGCCGCGCGACCTGAAGAAGCAACTGGCGCTGCCGCTGTGACCCGATGAGCGACGCGAAGCCGAACGAGGGTGCACGCACGCCGCTGCGCTGGGGAACGGTTGCGGCGCGCCTCGACGCGTACGAGCGCCTCATCCGTCTCGACAAGCCCATCGGTATCCTGCTGCTGCTGTGGCCGACGCTGACCGCGCTGTGGATGGCGGGCTTCGGCGAGCCGCCGCTGCGCCTCGTGCTGATCTTCACCGTCGGGACGATCCTGATGCGCTCCGCGGGGTGCGCGGTGAACGACTGGGCGGACCGGCGCTTCGATGCGCACGTCCAGCGGACCGCGCAGCGTCCGCTCGCGACCGGCGAGATCGCGCCGTGGGAAGCGCTGCTGCTCGGCAACGTGCTTGCATTCCTCGCGTTCCTCCTCGTGCTGTCGACGAACACGACGACGGCGCTGCTGTCGGTGCCCGCCGTGGCGATCGCCTTCATCTATCCGTTCTTCAAGCGGTTCTTTGCGCTGCCGCAGGCATTCCTAGGCATCGCGTTCTCGTTCGGCATGCCGATGGCCTATGCGGCGATGTTCGATCGCGTCCCCGCCATCGGCTGGTGGCTGCTCGTCGTCAACCTGTTCTGGGTGATCGCCTACGACACCGAGTACGCGATGGTCGACCGCGACGACGACGCGAGGCTTGGCCTCAGGACGTCGGCGATCGCGTTCGGCCGCTTCGACGTGGCCGTGGTCGCCCTGTGCTACGCGATCTATCTCGGCGGAATGATGTACAGCGGCTATGCCCGCGATGTCGGCCCGTACTACTACGCGGGACTCGCGGTCGCCGGCGGATGCGCAGCGTGGCACGTGTGGCTGATCCGCCATCGCGAACGAGCGGCGTGCTTCCGCGCGTTCCTGCACAACCACTGGCTCGGGCTCGCAGTGTTCGCCGGCACCGCGCTCGATTTTGCGATGCGTGCGGACGCATGGCCGCGTCGCCTGTAGCGAAGTCCGGACGGCGCCTGCGAAGCACAGCGGGCGCCCCGAAGGCGCCCGCCGTCGAACGTTTCCAATGACTCGCTCGCATCGTATTGGGCGCGCCCAATACCCCTATTTTGACGTGGGTCAATTCCCCAATTGTCACCGGAGGACGAATGGTCGGCGTTGCGGCGACACAACAGGAATCGCCGCGCGCGTGTCGTTTGGTCGCAGCATCGGGATCCGGCCGCCGGAAAATGGCGGCGGCTGATCCGCGCGCAGTGCGCGCCGGCATGCCCAGGAAGCGCGATGCCGGAACCGCGCGCAAGCACGGGCTCGCGCCGGTGCTGGGGCGCGATGCGCGCGTGCTGATCCTCGGCAGCTTTCCGGGCGAAGCCTCGCTGGCCGCGCAGCAGTACTATGCGCATCCGCGCAACCACTTCTGGCCGCTCGTCGGGGCGATCGTCGGCGAAGCGTTGGCGGAAATGCGCTACCGGACGCGCCTTGCGGCGCTGCGCCGGCACCGCATCGGGCTGTGGGACGTGATCGTCGCGTGCGAGCGTCGGGGAAGCCTCGATGGCGCCATTCGCAACGCCGAGCACGGCGAGATCGTCCGCGTGCAGCACGCCGCGCCGCAACTGGCGCTCGTCTGCTTCAACGGCAAGACGGCGGCGCGCGCGGAGCCCGCGTGGCGCAGCGCCGGCTACGCGACGCGGATCCTGCCGTCATCCTCTCCCGCGTACACGCGCCCGTTCGACGAAAAGCTGGCGCAGTGGATGGCGCTCCGCGAATTCGTGCGCATCGGACCGGGGAGCGGCAGGTGATGATGCGTGCGATCTTCGGTGTCGCGCTGGCGCTCGCGAGCGCGTGTGCGGTCGCAGACGCGCTCGCTCCGGAACGCGTTGCTTTCGATTCGCTGGATGCCGACGGAGCCGGCAGGCCGGTGCGCATCGAGGCATTCCTGTTTCGACCCGGGGACGCATCAGCCAAGCCGCGACCCGCCGTTGTCGCGCTGCATGGATGCGGCGGAATGTACAGCACGCTCAAGTCGCGCGCGGGACAGTTGTCGCAGCGGCATCAGGGGATGGCCGAGCTCCTCGTTGCCCAGGGCTACATCGTCCTGTTCCCGGACAGCTTCCATGCCCGCGGATTGAAGGAGATCTGCACGATCAGGAATCGGGAGCGAACGGTGAAGCAGCCGCAGCGCATGCGCGATGCGCAGGGCGCCCTTCGGTACCTGCAGGCGCGTCCTGATGTCGACCACGACCGCATCGCGGTGCTCGGCTGGTCGAACGGCGGGAGCACGGTGCTCGCGGCGATGAACGCCCGGCAGCCCTCGGTCGCGGCCTGGCGCGAGCAGGCCGGCCGGCCGGCCTACTTCCGTGCCGCGGCAGTGTTCTATCCAGGGTGCATCGAACAGCGGGATGCGCGTGACGGCTATGCGCTCGCCGCACCGCTCGTCATGTTTCTGGGCGGGAGCGATAACTGGACCGCGCCCGGTCCCTGCATCGAGCTGGCAAAGCGCCTCGCGGCACGCGGCGAGCCCGTGAACCTGACCGTCTACCGTGGGACGTACCACGACTTCGACGCTCCGAATGCCCACGGCACCACACGAATGGACGTACCCAACGGAGTGCACCCGGGCCAGGGGGTGACCATCGCGCCGAACCCCGACGCGAAGGAGGATGCCTATGCGCAGCTGAAGGCATTCCTGCGCGCATCCCTCGCCGAGCCGGCAGTGATCCCCTATTGGCGCCCCGGTCCGTAACGCGTTTGACTCGCCTGCGTTACGATGCACGCTTCCGACAACCTTCCCGGAGCCGACATGCCTCAACCCGCAACGGCCGTGGCGCGCTCGGCGGTCGCTCTGCTTGCATTCATCGGAGTCGCGTCCGTGAGCGCGCAATCGCTGCCGCCCGACATCGTCGTGACCAGGGTCGTCAGTGCGCCGTTGGCCGACGTGTGGAACGCATGGACGACCAGTGCCGGCATCGAGAGCTTCTTCGCGCCGAAGGCGGCGAAGGTGGAGCCATGGCCCGGCGGCGCCTTCGAGCTTTGGTTCGGCGTCGACATGCCCGAAGGCTCCCGCGGCAGCGAGGGCTGCAAGGTGCACAGCGTGAAGCCGATGGAGCAGTTCGTGTTCGAGTGGAACGCGCCGCCCACCATTCCCGCGATCCGGCCGCTGCGCACGCTCGTCTACGTCGACTTCAGGCCGGTCGATGCGACGCACACCGAGGTGACGCTGCGCAATTTCGGCTACGGCACCGGCGAGGACTGGGACAAGGCGAAGGCGTATTTCCAGCGCGCATGGCCCGCGGTGATGGCCGGTCTCGAAAAGCGCTTCGCGCCGAAGAAGGAGTGAGCGCAACCATGGAACTCGGACTCGCCGATCGGGTCGTCGTCGTCACCGGCGCCAGCAAGGGCATCGGTCTCGCCTGTGCGCAGGCCTTTGCCGCGGAAGGCGCGCGCGTCGCGATCGTGTCACGCAGCGCCGACAATCTCGACGCCGCAGCGGCAAAGTTCGCCGGAGCGCGCCACGCTCCGTTCGCGATCGTCGCGGATCTCGTGCGCGCCGACGAGGCGATCGGGATGATCGCGACCGCAGAGCTCGAGCTCGGCCCGATCGACGTGCTCGTCAATTCCGCGGGCGCCGCGCGCCGATATGCGCCGGCTGATCTCGACGCCGATGCGTGGCACGCGGCGATGGACGCGAAGTACTTCAGCTACATTCATCCGATGGACGCCGCGCTGAAGCGAATGGCCGCGCGCGGCCGCGGCGCGATCGTCAACATCATCGGCATGGGCGGCAAGGTCGCGAATCCGGTGCACCTGCCAGGCGGCGCCGCCAATGCCGCGCTGATGCTGGCGACGACGGGCCTCGCCGCGGCGTTCGCGGCGAAGGGCATCCGCATCAACGGCATCAATCCCGGCGGAACGCTGACGGGGCGTGTGCAGGAAGGACTCGCCGCCGAGGCGCGGATGACCGGCCTGCCCGAAGCCGAGCTCCTCGCGCGCAACCAGGCGAAGATTCCGATGGGACGGCTCGGAACTCCCGAGGAAGTCGCCCAGGTCGCGCTCTTTCTCGCGTCGGATGCGGCGAGCTACGTGACGGGCGCGATCGTTCCGATGGACGGGGGCGCGAATCCGGTCGTGTGATCGAGGCGACGCGCGCGCCGGTGCGCGCTTCGACGTTTCAAATCGCAGCAGCCCCCACATCGGCGATGCGTCACTCGCGGTGCGGGCGCTCGCGGACGAATGCGGTCATCAGCGCGCCGAAGAGCGCCGCACCCGCGAGAATGAAGATTCCAGTATTCCACGCCGCGCCGAGATCTCCCTGCGCCCGGCCGCGGTCGAGCACCCACCCGACAAGCGGCTGCAGGATGCCGGTGCCGAGGAAGATGCCGACGTTGACGACCGCCGTCGCCATGCCGGAGTGCTCCGGACGGTTCACTTCCTTCGCGACCGTCCACGTCAGCGTGAATCCCGGGATCAGCAGTCCCATCAACGCGAACCAGGCGAGCGTCGCCGGCAGCGGCCATTGCACGCCGACGACCCAGGGCCACCACGACAGCGCATACAGCCACGCACAGGCGCGCATCACCGAGCGGCGGTTGCCGAGGCGGTCGGACAGCGTTCCCACGATCAGCGCGCCGAATGCGACGCCCAACAAGAGCGCGCTTCCATGCTGCGCGGCGACGACGCGGCTCATCCCATATCGGTCGACGAGAAACGGCACCGCCCACAACCCGGCGAAGGCGAGAAAGCTGCCGCCGATGCCGAGGTTGACGAAGAAACCCGGCCACGTCGCCGGATTCGTGAGCACGCGGCGCAACGCGACGGGCCAGCGTTCGGCAAGACCGTGAACGGCTGCGGCGGCATTGACCGGCGCGAAGCCGCGCTGCTCCGGGCGATCGCGCACGAGAACCCACGTCGCGATGCCCAGCACCGCCGAGACGAGCGCCAGCCCGGTGAACACCGTGCGCCACGACATCTCCGTGACGAGCCATGCGAGCGGCGCGCCGGCGATCACCGCGCCGAGGTTTCCGGCAAAGAGGGTCACACCGTTCAGCGTCGCGAACCGGTTCGGGGGAAACCAGACCGCGCTGATCTTGAGGAGCGCGATGAACGCGACCGATACGCCGACGCCGACCAGCGTGCGCCCCGCCGCCGCGACTTCCCAGCTCGGTGCCAGCGCGAAGGCGAGCGACCCTGCGGCGGCAACGAGTGACCCGACGGTGAGGATGCGGCGCGGACCCATCGTGTCGGCGAGCACGCCGACCGGAATCTGCAGCAGCGTGTAGACGTAGAAGTACGTCGCCGCGATCGTACCCAGCACCGCGCTGTTGATCGCGAAGGTGCGCGTCAGCTCGCCGGCGATCGCCGCCGGCGCCGTGCGGTGGAAGAACGAGAGAATGTAACCGGCGAGGGCGATGCCGAAAATGACGCGGCGCGTCCGGACAAAGCGGGCGTCGGACCGCGCAGCGGCGTTCGGCATGCGACATTGTACCGAGCGAACACGCATGCCGCCCACGTTTGGTACGATGTCGGCGGACGGCTCCCGGAGTGGAGCGTCACCTTCGCCAATGAAATATTCCGACCTTCGCGACTTTCTTGCCCAACTCGAGCAGCGCGGGCAACTGAAGCGGATCGCGGCCGAGGTCGACCCGCGCCTCGAGATGACCGAGATCTGCGACCGTGTGCTGAAGGCCCGCGGCCCGGCGCTGCTGTTCGAGCGGCCGAAGGGCCATCGGATCCCGGTGCTGGGCAATCTCTTCGGCACGCCGGAGCGCGTTGCGATGGGCATGGGCGAGGATTCGGTCGAAGCGCTGCGCGAGATTGGCAGGCTGCTCGCGTTCCTCAAGGAGCCGGAGCCGCCGAAGGGTCTGAAGGACGCGTGGCAGAACACGCGGCCGCTCTTCCTGCAGGTGATGCACATGGCGCCCAAGGAGAGGAGCGCAGCACCGTGCCAGGACGTCGTCTGGGAGGGCGCCGATGTCGACCTCACACGCCTCCCGGTGCAGACGTGCTGGCCCGGCGATGTCGCGCCGCTTATCACCTGGGGATTGACCGTCACGCGCGGTCCGAAAAAGACGCGGCAAAACCTCGGCATCTATCGACAGCAGGTGATCGCGCGCAACAGGGTGATCATGCGCTGGCTCAACATGCGCGGCGGCGCGCTCGATTTCCGCGATCACGCGCTCGCGCACCCCGGCACGCCGTTTCCGATCGCGGTGGCGATCGGCGCGGACCCGGCGACGATCCTGGGCGCCGTGACGCCGGTGCCCGACACGCTGTCCGAATACCAGTTCGCGGGCCTCCTGCGCGGCTCGCGCACCGAGATCGTCAAGTGCATCACGCACGGTCTCAGCGTGCCGGCGTCCGCGGAGATCGTGCTCGAGGGCTTCCTGCAGCCCGACGCAAACGATCCGACCGGCTACGAGACCGCCGCCGAAGGCCCGTTCGGCGATCACACCGGCTACTACAACGAGGTCGAGCGCTTCCCGGTGTTCACGATCGAGCGGATCACGATGCGTCGCGATCCCATCTACCACTCGACCTACACCGGCAAGCCGCCGGACGAGCCGTCGGTGCTGGGCGTGGCGTTAAACGAAGTGTTCGTTCCGCTCCTGCAGAAGCAGTTTCCCGAGATCACGGACTTCTACCTCCCGCCGGAAGGCTGCAGCTACCGGATCGCCGTCGTGTCGATGCAGAAGCAGTATCCCGGACACGCGAAGCGCGTGATGTTCGGCGTCTGGAGTTTTCTGCGCCAGTTCATGTACACGAAGATCATCGTCGTCACCGACGACGACATCGACGTGCGCAACTGGAAGGAAGTCGTGTGGGCGCTGACCACGCGCGTCGATCCCGCGCGCGACACGCTGATCGTGCCGCAGACGCCGATCGATTACCTCGACTTCGCGTCGCCGGTCGCGGGCGTCGGCAGCAAGATGGGCATCGACGCGACCAGCAAGTGGCCCGGCGAAACGCAGCGGCAGTGGGGGCGGCCGATCGCGATGGACGCGGCCGTGAAGGCGCGCGTCGACGCGATGTGGCAGGACCTCGGGCTCTAGGGACTTATTTCCAGTTCCGCGCGATGCGCAGCGCCATCAGCGCGATCGACACGAAGCGCAGCAGCCGCGTGACGCGGTTGGCGCCCAGCACCGGCGCCATCACGCTGAGGATCATCGCGGCGCCGGGCCGGACGCGCGCCAGCCGCTCCGCGGCGGGCTCGGGTGAGATGATCGAGCGGACCTCCAGCACCGCGAGCGAGACCTTCGACCGGTCGAGCTCGGCATGCGCGATCAGCAGCGCCTTGCGATCGGCGATGGCGTGGTGCCGCTCGCGGCTCATTTGTCGCCCCGCATGTGCCCGGCGAGCCAGATGCGGTCAAGCTCCAGCTCGGCGAGCGTCGTCGCAAACGCCGGCGGATCGGTCCGCCGGTGCACGGACAGGCGCCAGATCGCGATGACGCCGACGAGGAGATAGAACAGCGTCACCCCGACGAGCGCGGCGATCCGGTAGGTCTCCCAGAAATAGACGACGACGAGCGCGGTGGCCGACATCGCGGCGAACGCGAATGCGAAGCCCGCGACGCCGAGCAGCACGAGCATCGTGCGCGCGCGGTCGCGGTGCTCGGAGAATTCGAGCGTCGCGAGCTCGACGCGCGTGCGCACGAGCGCGAGCGCCGCCGCGCCGAGCCGCGCGAGCGCGGCCTTGAGGCTGCCGTGCGAAGCGTCGTCCAAGGATCCGCGCGGCCTAGCGGCGGCTGACGACGAGCCCGATCAGGAATCCGATCGCGGCGGCCACGCCCACGGCCTGCCACGGATTGTCGTGCACGTAGTCGTCGGTCGCGCGCGCTGCGGCCTTGGCATGATCGACGGCGGCGCCCTCGATCTCCTGGAGGCGCAGCTTCGCGTGCAGCAGCTTCGATTCGACCTGCGTGCGCAGGTCGCGCGCCTTCTCGCCGGTCTCGGTGGCGGCCTTCTTCAGCATGTCTTCGGCTTCCGAGAGGACGGTGGTGAATTCGTCGATCATGCGGTCGCGAGTCGTGCGTTCGGGGGTCGTATCGGTCATCGTGGAATCTCCTGCATTGGCGGGCGGCCTGAACGGCCAGCCCCGGGATTGACGGAACCATTATAGCCGCCGCCACGAGGCGGGTGTCCGGACAGGTCGTCCGGGACAGCGAAAGGCGGCGGGGAGCGGGTTCGATCCCGTGCGGGACCGCGGGTTCCCGGCACCCCGTGGATCCGCCTCAGGGGGACTGGGTAGAATTTGCCGGTCTGCACTTTCGGCACGCCCGTGCCTACTCTCCGAGGAGCGCCCGATGCCCACCGTCACCCTGCCGGCGATCGATCCGGCAACCGTCGCCGAACAGCGGCTCACCTCCTATCCCGAGCCGCTGCGCGCCCGCGTGGCGGGGCGCTCGAAGCGAAAGCTGGGCGATGCCTGCGGTCTCACGATGTTTGGCGTCAATCTCGTGACGCTCGCCCCGGGTGGCGAATCGGCGCTGCGCCACTGGCACACGCTGGAGGACGAGTTCGTCTACGTGCTTTCGGGGGAGGTCGTGCTCGTGACTGACGCCGGGGCTCAGACGCTGACGGTGGGCATGTGCGCCGGCTATCCCGCCGGCAGGCGCGACGCCCACCATTTCGTCAACCGGAGCAAGGCGCCGGCGACGTACCTCGAGGTCGGCAACCGGACTGACGGTGACAACGCGTTCTACCCCGACGATGACCTCCTCTGGTGCGAGGACGAAAACGGCGCCTACGCGGCGCACAAGGACGGACGACGCTATTAGACGGATGAACTGCGCGAAACACGGTTGATCGCAATCGCGATCGCCTCCATATTCACGGTGCGGCCGTCTGTGCCGCGAACCAATGTTCCCCAAGGAGGATCGATGGCCGACTTTCCCGCTCCCGCCCCGCAGACCAGCGCGAATCCGCCGGTCTCCGCAGTGCTGGTCGCCTACGCGCTGTTCGGGCTCGCCGGTGTCATCGCGCTGGTCCACTCCGGCTTCCCGCCGATCGCGCCGCTTTTCGGGCTCGTCGGAGTCGTCGCCGTGATCATCTGCTACGTGAAGCGGGACGAGGCGCAGGGCACGTGGGTCGCGTCGCATCTGAGCTGGCTGATCCGGACGTTCTGGTTCTCGCTGCTGTGGACGATGATCGGCTGGATCATCTTCTGGGTGCTGCTGATCGTCCTGATCGGCCCGGTGATCGCCGTCTGCATCTGGGCGATCTCGGCCATCTGGATCATCTATCGCGTCGTCCGCGGCTACCTGCTCTTCAAGGAGAGCAAGCCGGTGCCGGAAATGTGACCGGCGCGAGGCGGCGCCTTCAGCGCGCGGAGCCAGCCGGCCACGCCGCGCCGTTCTGGTAGACCCACTGGACGAGGAAATCGAGCGCCGCCTGCGCGCGTCCGGCGTCCGGGTGATTGACGAGCGCGGCGAGGGCAAAGCGTCGCCCTTCCCGGTCGATCACGTAGCCGGCGATGGCGCGCACGCCTTCCAGCGTGCCGGTCTTCAGCAGTGCCTGCCCGCCGACGCTGCCGTTCTGGAAGCGGCGCTGCACGGTCCCGTCGGTCGCCGCCACGGCGAGCGAGCTCGCATACTCGTCGCGCACGCCGCTCGCATCGGCGGCAAGCAGCAGATTGACGATGCTGCCCGCGGAGATCCGCTCGCGCCGCGAGAGTCCCGATCCGTTGTCGAGGATCAGTTCCGGCATCTTCAGCCGATGCTGCGCGAGGAGCGCGCGCACGGCGCGTGCCGCGCCGGCGGTGGTCGCGGGCGGCGGCGCGCGCGCGGTCGCGAGCGTCAGGAACACCTGGCGTGCCATCACGTTGTTGGAAAGCTTGTTGACGTCGCGGACGACGTCGAACAGCGGCGCCGACTCGAGCGTCGCGAACGGCGCGGCGTCGCGCGGCGCCTGGCCTTCCTTCCACCCGCCGGTGAAGCGCCCGCCCGCCGCAGCGAAATACGTCGCGAACATCCCGGCGACGTAGCTCGGCGAATCGAGCAGCGACACATACCACTCGCGCTCGCCGCACTCCGCCGGATAGCGCCCGGCGAAGCGCACGTCCGCGGAGTCGCCGCGGTCGACGAAGACGGCGCCGAGGGTGCCGCGCCAGTCGTTGCATGCGCCCGCAGCGAGCACGGGCGGCGCGCCGACATTGACCGCCGCGAGCGGCGGCACCATGACGAGCTGCGTCGCATCGGCGGCGGCATTTGGCGCGAAGGCGAACTTCACCGACTTGAAGTTGACGAGCAGCGCGTCGGGACCGACGTTGTAGGGCTTCAGCGGCTCGCCGTCGAAGGCCGCGGGATCGTGCGGCATCGGCGCGAAGAACGAGCGGTCGAGGACGAGGTCGCCGTCGACGACCGCGAGTCCGTTCGCGCGGAGCGACGCCATGAACGCCTGCCACTGCTCGACGGTGATCTTGGGGTCGCCGCCGCCCTTCAGCACGAGGTTGCCCTTCAGCACGCCGTCGGTCAGCGTGCCGTCGAGGTAGGCCGTCGTCTTCCAGCGGTAATCCGGACCGAGCAGCTCCAGCGCGGCGAACGTCGTGACGAGCTTCATCGTCGACGCCGGGTTGAGCGCCTTTGTCGGCTGGTGCGCGAAGAGCGGCGCCTTCGCGCCCACTTCCTGCACGACGATGCCCATCGCCGAGAGAGGCACGTGCGTCGCGAGAAACGCGCGCGAAACCTCCGCCGGAAGTGCGGCCGGTGCCGCGGCGGCACCCGCGGACACGCCGAGGGCGACCGCGGCGACGATTTCCCGAGCGGCGCGCGCGAGCCGTGTCATGCGGCGTCGAGGATCGCAGCGGTGCCCTCGACCAGCGATGCGAACTCGCCGTCGGTCACCACATAGGGCGGCATGAAATAGACGGTGTTGCCGATGGGGCGCAGGAAGAGCTCCCGCTCCAGCGCGCGCGCATGGAACCAGCGCGCGAAGTCGGGACGTCCGGTATCGACGTCGAACGCCCAGATCATCCCCAGCGTGCGGAAGTTGCGGAGGTCGCTGCGCTGCGCGAGCGATTGCGCGGCGGCCGTCCAGCGCGCTGCCTTCGCCCGGTTCACCGCGATGACGTCGTCGTCGCGGAAGATGTCGAGCACGGCAAGCGCCGCGCGACAGGCGAGCGCGTTGCCGGTGTACGAATGCGAGTGGAGGAATCCGCGCGTGACGTCCTCGGCGTAGAACGCGGCGAACACGGCATCCGTCGCGAGCACGCAGGAGAGCGGCAGGTAGCCGCCGGTGAGGCCCTTCGACAGGCACAGGAGATCGGGTGTGACGCTGGCCTGCTCGCACGCGAACAGCGTGCCCGTGCGGCCGAATCCGGTCATGATCTCGTCGGCGATCAGCAGCACGCCGTGCTGCGTGCAGAGCTGGCGCGCCCGGCGCAGATAGTGCGCGTCGTACATCGCCATTCCCGCGGCACCCTGCACGAGCGGCTCGACGATCAGTGCTGCCGTCGTCGCGTGATGTGCGGCGAGATGCGCGGCGAGGGCGGCCGCGGCGCGCTCGGCCGCGTCGCGCGGCGTTTCGCCGGGGCGCGCGACGGGCGAGGGCACCACCGCATTGCGGTGGAGCAGCGGCGCGTAG
>Ga0265331_10000352_pt1 | contig 48822 bp, 34 predicted proteins | sample 41923metaG_FD_202088 | JGI IMG/M metagenome (GOLD analysis project Ga0265331, IMG submission 202088) | Rhizosphere microbial communities from Carex aquatilis grown in University of Washington, Seatle, WA, United States - 4-19-23 metaG | ecosystem: Host-associated > Plants > Roots > Rhizosphere... | reverse complement strand
TGGGCCATCGCGCATTTCCTCCATGAAATCGAACACGGCTCTCAAAAGAGCATAATCGAACAAATTCTGCACTAATCGCCAACATCACTTTCCGATAGAATTGACCCTCGTTTTAGCAGCCCACACGCCGTGTGCCGTAACTTGTCGCCGAGACGCTACTATTGGGCGCCTTGGCCTCCGATGACGACGCGAAGCGAACAGCGTCGTCCCACCCGGCCATCGTCTCTACTTGCGTTTCGGACGGCGCAACCGGATAATCGCCGCGTGCTATTGCGGGACGTCACCGTGAGTCAGGAATCTTGGAGTCGATTGAAATGAAGCGAACGCTGCCTCGTGCCCCGATTGCGTTGATTCTAGTTGTGCTGATGAGCCAGTTCCTTGGGTTCGTGGCCCCAGCGTTGGCGCAATTCGGTGATTTTCCCCAGAACGGGCAGCCTGGCCCTCCCAACGAAGCGGTCTTTGCGATGGTGATGATCGTCATGGCCATCGCCTTTGCCATCGGGCTTGGGGTCGCGATCGTCATTTGCGTCCTGCTCTCCGGCTGCTATTCGCGGATTCCGGCCCAATTTCGTTTGATGGAACCCGGCATGGTTTGGTTGATGCTGATCCCGTTGTTCAGCATGGTATGGGTATTTTTCGTTACCGCGCGACTCTCGAAATCGTTCCAGAACTATTTCAACGCACACGGCCGCACCGACGTGGGCGACTGTGCCCAACAGATCGGATTGTGGTACTCGATCTGCACGGCGGCGTGCCTCGTTCCCTGCGTGAATTATGTCGCAGGTCCCGCTGCGCTCGTGCTCTTGATCATCTACCTGGTGAAAGTCATGGGATTGAAAAACCAGATTCCCATGGGTGCGACCAGCTGAGATATTAAGATATGTCGTTCAGCTCGCTTTCCGGCAAGCTGAACCATCGCAGGGCGTTGTCGCGCAGGATCAGCCGCTTTTGCGCGTCGGTCAGGTCGGCCTGGTCGATCCGAGTTCGTTGCATTCCACTGTGGTAGAGTGGCGTATCGGAACCGAATAAGACCCGCTCGGCGCCTACCTCGCGCACCGCCCACTCGATCAAGTTGGGCGTGATCGAACGGGCGCTTGAGGTGTCGGCAACGACGTTGCCGTGCCGGCTTTGCTGGATGGCGCGGACCTGGTGCGTGTAGTCGCCGTCCCACCCACAACCAATGTGGGCCAGGATCAGCCGCGCTTCGGGAAAACGGTTCGCGAAAACCATCATGTCGGCGGCCAGGCTGTTCCGCTCGCTGGAATGCGAGAGCACGACGGCCTTGTGCCGGGCGGCGAATTCGAAGATCGCGTCGCCGTGTTCCTGGATCGGATAGATGTGCTCCTCCGGATGGATCTTGATGCCGACGCAGGTGGGAAGTTCGAGCATTTCCGCCGCCTGGGAATACGTTTCCGCCTCGCGGGGATCGATCACTACGTACTGCAACAGCCCCGGAGTCTCGGCGCAGGTTCGCGCCGCGTTTCGGTTGCCGCTGACGGCGTTTCCATGCCCGCGGGGCAATAGCGCCTCCAAGGGCGAAACGATCGTGATCGCGATCTTGGCCAGCCCTGCCCGGCGGACGACGACATCGCCGTTGCCCGTCATGAATTCGTTGACGAGGTCCTCGCCGCCGCGATCGTACTTGCCGAAATGGCCGTGCACGTCGATGGCTTGGATCAATTCGGTGGACATGGTGTTAGGCGATAGGCGTTAGGTGTTGGACGTTCATGTTGTGGCCGGCGGCGTGCAATATAAACGTTACTCTTCGCCCTGGGAAAATGGAACCGGCCGGGCGGGCAAGGCCACCATGATCAGCACAATCGCCAGCACGAGCACGCCCGCCGCGGTATAGAAACTGGCGAATCGGCCGAACTCATCGGCGATCCATCCGTACCCGAGCGACGCGACCCCGACCAACGAGCTCAACAGGCCCAGGTAGGCGATGTTCAACCGCACTCGCGATTTGGGAGAAGCCGTCGCCACATAGTTGGGGAAATAAGCCCCGAATAACTCACCCGATCCAAGCAAGCCGAAACTCATCAGGCACCACCAACCTCGCGAATTGAGCACCCAGGCAAGTGCCAAGAGCAGCACCGACGTGGTCGCCAAGAGCGTGGCTTTGGGACTGGTTTTCGCCAGCAGCCACCCCAGGAAAACGCCAGTCGCGGCCTTGAACCCAAATCGCAAAAACTGCTGAATGCCTTGCGTATCCATCTCCTCCTCGAGCAGCTCCTTGGCGCGCAATGAGACGTTCGGAATGATCGCGTTGCCGCCAGAATAGACGAGCAGGTACGCAACGGCCCCAAAAACCAAGGGACGGTAGGTAAAAAACTGCCGCAGACCGCTGGCGATTTCCTTGAGATGTGGTCCCCCGTGCGGTTCGTACGCGGCCGACGGAACGACGAATGTCCCGGCAAAGGCGGAACACACCAGCAAGATCGGAACGACGGCCGCGAAAAGTACGAGGTAGTTCGTCGGGAACGCGTATCCGAATGAGAAACCTCCGATGGCGCTCTTCGAAAATAATGCCTGTTGGCCCAGCGAGCCGACGCAAGCCAAGAGCGGCCCGAAGCCGAACGTCAATCCCAGGACATGCCCGCGACGAGACGTCGAGACGCCGCGGCGAACCAGTTCCCACATCGTGGTCAGCGAGACTCCGTTGGCGGCGCCAAAGACCGCCCCATGTGCGACGACACCGGCACTGAGGACGCCGGCCGACAGTTGCAGCCAGAGAATCGCCGCTACCGCCGCGGAAATGCCGGCCATCGCGACCATCGCCGCCACCAACAATGGCTTGAGCAGCTTAGGATTCGGCAGAAACCAGGCCACGAACACCGCAAACACCGAAGTCCATTGGTAAATCGCGCTGGGAAGATTCGCGAAAGTGTCTTGGTGCCCAAGTTCCTTCAGCAAATTGGCGTGCGTGATGCCAATGTACGAGACCGGCGCCGCCAGATAGTACAAACCGAAAATCGCGGCAAAGCAGCAGATGTTCCATCGCTGGAACGCCACCGGAAGCGGGCAATCGTCGTCCGTGAGCAACGAAGGAATTGACGACGGCGACTCGGGCCGACTGGCGAAGGGGTCTGGTCCTTCATTCTGGTTTTCGTCCATGCGACGTTCTACGCGTGCAGCTTCAACTTGACGTACCTGATGCCGGTGCCCGTCGGCTGGACGCACCACAAGGCAACCAGCCAGGTATCATCGCTCAGGTGGGTGATCGAGGGCTCGCCAAACGAGAAGTCGCTCCACTCGCACAGGTCGCCCGATGACATCGAGCGCGTGGCCGTCGGCGCTTTCCATACGATTTGGTCGATTTCGATTCCGAAATCCGCCGCCGTCGGCCGGACGACGGCCAGCCAGACGCCGGGCTCACCGTGCTTGCGCTGATTGTAAAGGAACATTGCCCGGCCGTCTGTCCAGGGCGCCAGGGCGGTCGTTTGCCCCATGATTCCGGTCGACCGCGTGGGCTGCCAAAGGGTGCCGCCGTCGTGCGAAATGGCGTAGGCGTTGGGCAAGTCGTCGCCATCGCGCGGAACGTGCCAGGCGGTGCCCAGCAACCTGCGGTCCGAGAGTTCAACGACCCAGGCTTCGGCGGCGCTCGTTTGCTGATCGGCGAAATGGAGCATCGTCGTAGGTTGCCAGGAGAAACCCTGATCGTCGGAGAAGACGGCCACGACCTGGTTCCGCTCGACCCGTTCTCGCGGATCGAAGTTGTTGGAGGGCGAATAGCAGGCAATCCACCGCCCGCTCGACGTGACACACAAAGTTCCGGGCGCTTCGGCGGAGCCCGGCGTCGGTTTCAGAATCGGCGCCGGGTCGGTCCAACGGTGGCCGAGATCGCCGGAGCCGGCCCAGATCAGTTCGTTCTGCTTCAGCCCCTGCGTGGCGTCACTCCAGATCGACTCTCCCGCCTGGTCGATGGCGCATCGCGTACCATAAAGGTAAAGCTGATTGGCCTGATCGCGACTGATCGACACGAACAAGGCCCAGGTGTCCATAAGCGATGGCCAGATGGGTTCCGGTTCAGACCAGGTCTTGCCAAGGTCGTTTGAACGTGAGAGCACGGGCACGAAATCATTCACGGCCAGGCCTCGGCTCATCATGAAGGAGCAGACCAGTTCGCCGTTGTTGGGCAAGCTGTTGTCGAGCGAAACGACACGGGAACCGACGCCAAGTCGTTCGGAGCGTTCGTTGGCGGAAAGGCGGCAGATGAATCCTTCGTCGAGGATCTCGATTCGCATACGAACGACCCAAGGCATGGCTACAGCAACTCGGGAATCGCCTGGCCGTTGGTGACGATCGGCGTCGGTCGTCCGGAATGGTCGGGGATCATGACGCGCTGGTAGTCGATCCCCAGATGACGATAGATCGTCGCCAAAAAATCCTGTGGTCCCATTCGGCGGTCGACCACCTCTTCGCCGCGGTGGTCGGTGGCGCCGATCACCTGGCCGGTCCGGATGCCGCCGCCCGCCCAGATCATCGAGTTGGCTTGGGGCCAGTGATCACGGCCTGGCTGGACGGTTCCCGCGGGCGCGCTGGCAACGCCGCCGCCGCTGCTCGCAACGTACGAAATCCGCGGCGTGCGGCCGAACTCGCCGGTGACCACTACCAGCACCCGCTTGTCCAGGCCGCGGTCGTGGATGTCTTCGATCAATGCGCTGACCGCCTGATCGAAGAACGGCGCGCGGTAGGCAATCGCGTCGAAAACGTGATGGTTGACCGCGTGGTCGTCCCAGTTCGCGACGCGACCGCACAACGGACCATCGAAGGTCGTCGTGACGATCTCGACCCCCGCCTCGACCAGACGGCGAGCCATCAGGCACTGTTGACCCCACTGATTGAGGCCATAGCGATCGCGCACTCGCGGGCTTTCGGCTGCGAGGTCGAAAGCGCGCGCGGCGTCGGGGCTGGTCAGCAGGTTCAACGCTTGGGCCTCGAAATCATCCATAGCCCGCATCACGCCCGATTGGTCCACCTCGCGGCGGAAGCCGTCGAACGATCGGCGCAATCGAATCCGCGCTTCAAGCCGATCGGCCTGCCCCGCGTCGGGCAGGCCGACATTGGGCACCTGGAACCTCGGAGCACTTGGATCGCCCGTCACGGAGAACGGCTCGTAGGAGGGACCGAGGTACGCCGGCCCGGCGATCGTGAAATTGTCGTAGCGAGTGATCGGGTTGACGCCGACGTAGTTGGGCAGGATGTGCGGCTGGTCCGACCGCAAATAATGGGCCACAGTCATGAGGTCGGGATAGACAGGCGTGAGTTTATCCTGGGCGTCGGGATCGCCTGAAAGGAGCTGCAAGGAGCCGGCGGGATGCCCGCCGCCGGTGTGTGCCATCGAGCGCAGGACCGAGAACTTGTCCGACAACTGGGCCTGGCGCGGCAGCAACTCGGAGAATTCGAGACCGTGGGTTCTGGTCGCGATCGTGGTAAACGGGCCACGGAAATCGGTTGCGGCTTGGGGTTTGGGGTCATAGGTGTCAAGGTGGCTGCAACCTCCGCGCAACCAGACGATGATGACCGCCGTGCGCTCCCGCGCTGGCGTCGCGGCGGCCTGAGCGCGCAGCCGCAACAGTGCCGGTAACGACAAAGTTCCGAAGCCGGTAAGACCGGCTCGCAGAAACTCGCGCCGCGACTGGGATCTCGAACAGGTGGTGGTGGAAGTCCGCATCATCGTGTGGTTGGCTATCGTACAAATGGTTCCGCGACAACTTCGGTGTGGCGTACCTTGTCCTGCTATCATGATACCACGATCGCCGCCATCGTGACCACGTTTGTCAATCGATCTCGGGATTTGTTCATGACAGATTTCTCGCAGTATGCCTGCCCGCCCGTCGCGCGCGCGTGCGTAATTCCCGCCCTGTTCGCGCTTCAGTTGCTCGCCGGCTGCCAACGATCGAAGGAGACGGAGCCGACTGCCGGCTCCAACGAGCCGAAACCATCGCAAACCGCAATCAACTTCGAACGGCCGGACGAAAAGGCGCCGCCGGCCCACCCCGACGTGGTTCCAGACGCGATTGTCATCGGGGCCGGCATCTCGGGATTGTCGGCGGCACTCGAGCTGGCCCGCGGAGGCGCGGCAGTGACTGTGATCGACATGTCGTCGGTGTTCGGCGGGCACGCGGTCATGTCGCAAGGCAGCCTGAGCATCGTCGGAAGTCCCGTGCAAGAGGCGGCGGGCTTTCACGACACGCCCGATCTGGCATACCACGATATCATCGAATTCGGCGAAGACGCCGACCAGGCCTGGGTCCGCTATTATGTCGAGAACTCTCGACACGAGGTTTACGACTGGGTGAGCGAGTTGGGAGTGCGCTTCGAGGGAGTGGCCGCCTCGCCAGGCAACACTGTCGATCGCGAACATCAGCCCGCCAGACGCGGCATCGGTTTGGTGACGCCAATTTACCGTGCATGTCTTGAAATGTCCGAAATTCGCTTCGTATGGAACACCCAGGTCGAACGACTTCTTACGGAGGAGGGCCACGTGACCGGCGTGCAGGCCAGAAACTTGCGGACTGAGCAGGAACAGACGTTTCATGCGGGTGCTGTCATCCTGGCCACGGGGGGCTTTCAGAGTAATCTCGATATGGTGCGCGAATTCTGGCCGGCTGAATTCCGCTTTCCCGAGCGGATTCTGGTTGGTTCCGGCCGGAATTCGGTCGGCCTTGGCCATCGACTCGCGGAATCGGCCGGCGGAGACCTGCTGAAAATGGACCACCAGTGGAATTACTTCACCGGCATTCCCGATCCTCGTTACCCCGGCACCAACCGTGGCCTGAGCGCGGCCAACATGTACGGCATCATCGTCAACGCCGAAGGCCGCCGTTTCGCCAATCTGCATGGTTGGGCCAAAGAGGTTATGCCCGCCTTGCTCGCGCAGAAACAGGCCAAGCTCTGGTTCATTTTCGACGAAGCCAGCAAACCACATTTCGTGGTGTCGGGCACCGACTGGACCGATTTCAAGCAAGTGGAAAAGCACATTCTCGGTAACCCCGATCTGGTGCAATCAGCCGGGACGCTGGACGAGTTGGCGGAGAAAGCGGGGTTGCCCGCGAAAAACCTTACCGAGACCGTTGAACGGTACAACGAACTGGTGGAAAAAGGCGCGGACGACGATTTCCACCGGTTTGGTCCCGATCGGCCGGCGTATTCGAACAATGCATCGCCAAGGATTACGACTCCGCCCTTCTACGCCATGCAAGCCTTTCCTTTGACCCGCAAGAGCATGGGAGGCGTGGCGATTGATCTGGATTGTCGGGTGCTCGACAAACGGAAGCGGCCGATCGCCGCTCTTTATGCCGTGGGGGAACTGACCGGCCTGGCAGGCATCAACGGTAAAGCGGCGTTGGAGGGAACGTTCCTGGGACCGTGCATCCTCACAGGCCGAGTGGCTGCCCGCTCGGTGCTGGCCGAGCTGAATCGCCCACCTTCGAATGAACCGTCAAACGTCACCCGCTGCGTCGACTGCCACGACATCCCCGCTCAGTTGGCGGAAGGGCAACCAGGGTTTTGGCATTTCGAGCAGGTACATCGGCTTGTTCTTGTGCGCGGTACCGATTGCCGCGAGTGCCATGCGGAGCTGGCTCCATATCAAGATCAGAATCACCAAATCAACTCTCTGGCGCTGACCGCGACTTGTATCGGCTGCCACGTCGCAAGGGAATAAATGATGGTCATGGCATCCAGCGGCTCGGATTGATGCCCGCGGCGCTGGTGGGCATGTTCGGCGGGCGGTTGCCGACGTGGTAGTCGATCTTTCGCGTGTTCAGATTGCCAAACAGCCGCCGCACGTGGGGTGGCAGGCGGGCGACTTTTTCCGGCGGCCAATCGGGCACCTCCGCGACCGGGCCCGCCCAAGCCGGACGGTAAGCAATGGCCAGCATGCCGCGGTCGGCCTGGCTCGAATTGGGAAAGTTGGCGTGGAAGACACATTGGTTAATGATCGCGGCCGAACCGGCGCGGCACGTGACCATCACCTCCTCAGGATGCGACAAGTAACGCTTGTAAGGGTTCGCGTCGGCGTGCAGCGACAAGTGCGAGCGAGGCACGACCTTGAACGGAGCCCGCTCAGGCGATAAGTCGTCCAGGTAATACAGCACCCGCACCAGCCGCGGCGCGCTGGCACCAGGGCCGAAGATCTCCGAGCCGTAGGGCTGGGCGTCGGTGTGCAGCGCGATCCCAGGGTGGCCGGGGCGCGAGAGAGCATAGATGCACGACGTGCAGACCAATTCGTCGCCAAACAAACGCTCGAGGAATTCGATCGTGGCCGGCAATCCGATGGTGTCGATCGACGATGGCGAGTCGGTCCATTGCACATCCTTGGCTGAACGCTGGTTCTCGCTGTAGTCAGTCGGAACCGTGGGAAGGCGGGCCATTTCGGATTTGATCGCGGCCAATCGCTCGGGCGAGAGCAGGTCGGGGATCACAACGAAGCCTTCGAGCTCCAGGTGCCGCACCTGTTCTGGCGGCGTCAGTCGGGACCAGTCGGTAGCGCATAGGTTCATGATGCCTAAGCATCCCGCGCGTTCGAATGTGGGGCAAGAGCGACGAGAGCGAATTCACGGTTCCCACTCGCAATCGGCACGCTTGCATTCCATTTCGGGCCGAGTCAGAATACGACGCATGCCCTTGCGGCGCAGCGGCCATTTTCCTTATCCGTCGATTCAGAAAGCGAGACCATTTCATGCGAAGGTTTTTTTGTACGACCCTTGTGGCACTCTTGGTATGTGACCTTGGCCAGGCGGCGCGTTCGGCCGACGACGGCGCTAAAGCCACCATCGAAAAGGGCATAAAATCCTTGGGTGGTGAGGCGAAACTGAGCAAGGGCAAGGCGATCGCCTGGAAGACCAAGGGCAAACTCAATTTCGGCGGCAATGAGAGCAGCTTCACCAGCAAGTCGACCATGGTTGGGCTGGATCGCTTCCGTGGCGAGTTCGAGGGTGAATTCGGCGGTAACATGGTCAAGGGGGTCACCGTGCTCGATCACGACAAGGGATGGCGGAAATTCGGCGACATGAGCATGGATCTCGACGAAGGGGGCCTCGCCAACGAAAAGCGGACCATCTACCTGCAAGTCGTCGCCATCACGCTCTTGCCGCTCAAGGGAAAGGACTTTCAAGTCGAGGCGGCCGGCGAGGAAAAGGTCGGCGATGCGGAAGCCGTCGGCGTGAAGGTCACGCCGCCTGATGGCAAGGAGTTCAAGCTCTATTTCGACAAGACCACTGGCTTACCGCTCAAACTGGTAGCGAAAGTCGTGGGCTTTATGGGCGACGAGTTCACGCAGGAAACGACCTACGACGACTACAAAGACTTCGCGGGGATCAAGAAGGCCACGAAGATCGTGTCCAAGCGCGACGGTGAGCAATTCTTGGAAGCGGAGATCAGCGATTTCGAACTTCTGGAAAAAGTGGATGACGAATGGTTCGTCGAGCCATAATCGACGTGGCGAGCAGGCTTAGAAATCAGCCGCAATCGCCTCGCCGCCCGAGCGGGTATTCAATTGGTTCCAGATCGTGAGGTCGACGTTTTGCTGAACGGTACGTGACGATCCGTCGGCAAATCCCACAATCACGCCCCCTGGATGATTGCTGTCGGCGCCTGGCCAGTTGGAATTCGGTCCGTAGATGCCGTTGAACAACGGCTGATAACCGTAAATGGATGGAGGGCCGATGGGTGCGGGGGGCGTGGAACCGCGACAATAGTCCCAGGTCGATGAGTGGAAAGTCTGGTTATTGTAGGTAGGGAAAATCGCCGTTTGAAAAAAGGGGGCTTCGAGCGTGACCGCCGTTGACAGCGCGGCGAACAACGAACGGAATACCCACGGCACCGGCGTGCTTCCCTTCGCATCCAAGAGCACGGAGCGCGATTTGCCGCTGCCTGGCGCGAGGTTGCCTGGAACCACATATCCGGCAGGGTTGCTCTTGTAAAACAGGGGTGGCATGGGCCCAGGGTTGCCGCCCGTGTAATCCGCCGGCAGGTTGACCTGAGAGGCGCTGGCGATGGGAGATGGCTGGGTTATTGCGTTCGCCGCGTCGAAGGTGTTTAGCGTGCCCGGCCCCTGCGGCTGGCCGGCGCCGCACGACGTCACTTCAGCGCAAAGAATCGTATTCGATTGGCCGTCGCGAATGGCGGAAAAAGGGCATGGCTCGCTCCACGCGAAAATACCCTTGCACGTGGGAGGTTGATTGGTGACAAACTCGCCGGCGGGAGCGGCCGCCGGCTGAATCGCCTGGCCCCAGTAACAGCCCATTGAACCGGCGTAGTTGGTGTGGGAGAAGCCGCCCAGTTGAGAGATGTTGCTGACGACGCTGTCGGAAGGGCAACGAAAGTTGGGCAGGACCTGTCCGATCAAATCGCCGTTGTACTTGGGTCCCGCCCCGCTCGTGGCCAGCGGTTGTGAAACCTGGTCCCAGCCATTGAGCGGCTGACCGGGAGCGTTGGTATTACCGCCGTTGGGGGCGACCCAGGTCTTCTTGTTGATCGCGTCGTACAATGGCTTTTGTTCGACAAATGGAAAGATCGCGATGCACCAGGTTTGGCGATTGCCGGTCTGCGGCGCGCCGGCGCCGGCGATATTGCCCCACAGGGCATCTTGGGGGAACACATTGAATATGTCGGCGTACAGCAGGCAACCCAAAACGATCTGCTTCGTGTTGTTCGTGCATTGAGCGCGGCGGGCCGCTTCGCGCGCCGCCTGAACGGCCGGTAGCAAGAGGGCGATCAAGATCCCAATGATGGCGATCATCACTAATAACTCAACCAGCGTAAAACCGCGACGGCGACTGCACTGCCTTGGGTACCGAAGGGCGGCAAGTTCTTGCGACATGCACGAGTCCTCCATGTTTGTCAACCAACCTCACATGTCACGCAGTACGTTCCCCAAACGGCCGGCAAGTCGTCGGTCGGCAGCGAAGCCAATAACCTTTGATCGTGGTCGATCTCGTCCGACGTCATGATCCCCCGCTCCGAGTATTTCCCGCGAACCTCGTCATAATAGAGCAACATGTTTTCGATCGCGGTCGCGTCCATCGGGCACTCGAACCACTCGCTGCGCACACGGCGGTAGCCCGCCACTTCGAGTGAACGCCCCAAGGTTGCGCCGATGCTGAGCGCCAAACCGCACGCCTGGTAATACCGGCTGATGCCCTCCGCCCAACGGCGCAGGGGAGCGAGCTGCGCGCGACCTTGCCCTTCGAGTGCGGCAAGACGTGCAATCAGTGCGCGAAACTCGGGTTCGATGAAACCAAGCCGTGCACCGGCCTTCAACACTCGCCGCAAATTGCCCAGCAGAGTTTCCGGCATGGCCAGATGGTGCAACACAGTCCGTCCCACGAGTACGTCGGCCCCGGCGGCAAGGGCGCCAACGTCGCGGATGTCGGAAAGCACGAATTCGAGCCGAGCAGGACTCACGCCCGCGAGATTTTTGGACGCCTGGTCGAGCAAACCCTGTGAGTAGTCGACCCCAACCACAGCTCCATTGGGTCCCAAGCGCCGCAGGATACGGCGAGTGAAACTGCCCGCACCGCTGCCCAGCTCGACGACGTGGTCGGAGGGTTGAATGTTCAATGCATCCAAGATCCGCTCGGAGACGGCGGCGAACTGGCAATCCTGGATTTCCAGCCTTCGAATCGCGCTGGCCGTGGTTCCCAGCGCGTAGGCCATTGGCTTCATTGGGTCCATGTCCAGCAACATCCCGCGCCGGCGAGCAATTGGCAAGAGGCGACGCCATTGTTCGCTCATGGCCCAATCGCTGGCTCTCAATGATGGTCCTGGAATGGCTGGGTCTTTTGACGATGTATAATACGGGCGTTTCAGAACGCTGCTGTTTCAAGGAGTAATCGATGCCACTGGTTTTGGGCCTCGACGTGGGCACGACGACGATCACGGCGCTGGCCTTGGATGCCGGCAACGGCCAGATCGTTGCCCGCGAGACCGCTGCCAATCATGCGGAAATCACGACTCCCGACGCCAAAGCTCGTGGCCGCTCAGACTGGGACGCAGCTCGGATGGCCGCCGCGGCGTTAGGCGTACTTCGCCGCTGTTCGGCATCGCTGTCGAGCCGTTCGCGTGACGTGGCTGGCATCGGCCTCACCGGCCAGCAGCACGGCGTGGTGCTGGTTGACGACCGGTTGGCGCCTGTGACGCCGTTCGTCAATTGGCAGGACCGGCGGGCCGAGGAGATCGACCCGAAAAGTGCGCAGAGCCTGCTGGAAAGGGTCCGGTCGCTGGCGGGCGAAGAATCGCGAGAGCGAACCGGTTGCACGCTCTCGACCGGGTACATGGGTGTCACACTGCGATGGTTCCATGAAAACGCCATGTTGCCCGCCGGGGTGACCGCGTGTTTCATCGTCGACTACCTTGGATTGGTGTTGACCGGCAAGAAGCCCGTCACCGATGCCACGTCCGCGGCGAGCAGCGGCCTGTTCGACATCTCCTGTGGCGATTGGGATCGGCCGCTGATCGAAAGGCTGGGTCTGCCAGCGACGATCTTCGCCGCAATTCATCCGGCTGGCGAGCCGCACGGGCAATTGGCCGCTTCAGCGGCCGACGCAACGGGTCTGCCGGCCGGACTGCCGGTGTGCGTTGGACTAGGCGACAACCAGGCGAGCTTCTACGGCAGTGTCGCCGACCTCGACGACGCGATCCTGGTGAACGTGGGCACCGGTGGCCAGGTAGCGGCGTACTCGAAGCGTTTCCTCTACTCGGCCGACTTGGAAACGCGGCCATTTCCTGGGGGCTATCTGCTGGTGAGCGCCGGCCTGTGCGGTGGCCGGACCTATGCACTCTTGGAGCGGTTCTTTCGAAACGTTTGTGACCTGACCGGGAACAACCTGCCGACATCGTCGCTTTATGAGGCGATGAACGGCCTGGCGGGCAATGTTTCCCGCGGAGCGGATGGATTGCGGTGCGAGCCGCTCTTCTCGGGCACGCGGCGTAATTCTGAGCTGCGTGGCGTGTTCAGCGGCATATCGGCCGAGAACTTCACGCCGGCCCACATGGCACGGGCTTTGCTCGAAGGCATGGCGACAATTTTCCATTGCGGCCGGCGCGATATTGAAACAGTCCTGGGCAAGCCTCGCGTTCGCCTGGTCGGCGCAGGCAACGGCATGCGGGAAAACCCCGTGCTCGCGCGCATCGTGTCGGACGAATTCGGCATGCCGCTCGACATGGCGATCCATCGCGAGGAGGCGGCCTTCGGCGCCGCCTTGGTGGCATCCGTTGGCCTGGGAATTCTGCCGGGCCGAGAAGCAGCCGCAAAGCTGATTCGATACCAGGATTACGGTGGCAATAGCGACTCGGGCCGTTCGAGCACCAGATAGTGCCCGTGGTCGGCGGTGACGATTACGGCGGTTTCGTCCCAGCCGTTCCGCGCCTCGACCCACTCGACGACGGCCCGGAAGGCGGCGTCGCCGCTCTTGACCGCGCCGATCGAGTTGTCGAGGTTATCGTCGTGATTGGCCCAATCGACGTCCCCCGCCTCGACCATCAGCCAGAAACCATCGGGATCGGTTTCGAGCACCGTCAGCGCGGCGCGAGTCATGTCGGCCAGGGTCGGGTTCTCTTCGATCTCAGCCGCGCTGTAGTTTTCGGCCGTCCCAGCGACTCCCGGTGCCGGGTCGTAGCCGCCGTCGGCCGTCTGGAAAGGCAGGTGCGCGGTGGGCACGCCAAAGAAGCCAAATAATCGACGCCCCTTTTCGGCCGCCTCGTGCGACGCGGCCGCCAGCAGCTCGGCTCCGTTGGCGCCGGCCGTCCGTCGCACCACCTGATACTCGCCCCCATGATCGACGTCGATCCGCTCCAGATCGGCCGCCGTGAGATAGCGATTGCCTGGCACGAAGTTGTTCCCTTGTTCGACAAGTCCAGGGTGCTTTGCCGTGTATGCGGCGGGTTCTTCCGCGCCGCCGCACCCCAAAAGAACGTCGAGCCCCGGCAAGGGTTCATCGCGATGGGCGACCGAGGCCAGGCCGACCAGGTCGCGGGTCAGGTCCTGGAAATCGTCGCGAGAGACGTTGTTGGCGTAGGCGCAGGCCGGCGTGGCGTGGCTGATCGGCACGCTGGTAACGACGCCGACGGCGAATGAGCGGGCTTGCAGTTCGCGCGCCAAGGGAACGACTTGCCTTCCCTCGGCATCGACGTTGATCGCGTCGTTGTAGGTCTTGATCCCCGATGTCATCGAAGTGGCTGAAGAGGCCGAATCGGTCACCGCCTGCTTGCGGATTTCCGATTCGCCCATCAGGTACGTGGGATCGTCGCCGCGCGTCCAGGGCGTCGGACCGCCGAGCGTCGGGTCGTAACCACCTCGCAGCTTGCCGCCGGGCGTCTTGACGATTTGGGCGTCGACATCGAATTCGGTGCCGTCGTTGTGGGGGCTGGTGACGAAGAAGCCGAAATCGGTGGCTGTGCCGCGATAGTCCTGAAATGCCAGTCCGGCGCCTCGACCTTCGCGGTAACCCACGTGGCCCGAGGCGTGGATCGCGGCGGCCCAGGTGGTTTGCCAATCCATTCCATCGAAAATCACCAGCACGATGTACTTCTTACCCGCCGCCACGGCCGATTTTTGTAATGCGTAGACGTCGGTCTGGTCAAAGTATTCGGCCGACGGGTTGTGGGTCGCCTCGGGCAGGCGGCCGTAAAGCTGGTGCAGCCGCACCGGATCGCGGTAGGCGCTATTGCCACCGGCGACGGCGTCGAGCGAAAGTCCAAACGTGTAGATGGGAATCAGGCGATTGCTGTGCCTGGTCCAACCGGCATAGGTTTCCTCGCGGTAGCCCCAATGCCCCCAATCGGCATGCTTTTCGGCGATCGCCTTGGTCTGCAATTCGCGAACATGGTCGCCTGCCACTACGTGTGGGCTTGTGGATAGAACGATGGCGAAAAGCGAAACCACGCGGAAGACAAGAAAGCGAGAAAGTCTCATGCGATGTAGTAACGACGATTTCAGAACAGGGGGATATGGAGATACGGAGGAAGTGCGGGGATGATGGCGGAAGGATCAGGTCGTGGGGCAGGTTCCCAACCTGCGATAGAAGTTCGTATGGCAGGTTGGAAACCTGCCTCACGGGTTCAAGGGGCTTCGGCGATGCGCAAATTACGAAACAGGACTTCCTCGCTATGATTCTGCAGACCGAGGAAGCCCTTGAGTTCGCGCCGCGTCAACTCGGGAAATTCATCTGCGACCGCATCAACGATCACCACTCCGTTATGAACCACACGGTAGCTCGGCCCATGGCAGTCGATTTCAAGGCTGTTCCAATGGCCTGGAGGACGGCAGACGTGCTGCTCGGCCGCAGCGATGGCGTAAACGCTACCGCAGAATTGATAGGGCTGAATGTCGCGGTAACGATCCGAAGCGTCGTCGAGTATTTGCACCTCGACGCCACTGAGCTCGCCGCCGGCCATCTTCGCCATCTCTCGCCCCTGGTGCGCACCGTCAGCGGGCACCCGTACGTAAATGCCTGAATTACCACCTGGCTTGAGCATGTATTCAAGCCGCAGGTTGAAGTCGCCATATTGCGACCTGGTTCGCAACCAAGGGCCGGGCTTGCCAGTGCAGACGAGTACGCCATCGTCAACGGTCCAACAGGCCGCCGCATCGCCGCCCCCCCCTTCCCAGCCCGCCAGGTCCTGACCGTTGAAAAGCGAATGATGGTCCAGCTCCGTAACGAAAATGTCACGGAATTCGAACTGCCCCCCTTTGTCAACTTCGGATTGCAAGCCGATATGACCGTTCCCCACTTCGACACCGGCAACTCGCCAGGCCCGGCGACCGTTGATTTCCATTTCGGCCGTGTCGCCGATAACGGTAAGCTTCAGACGGTTCCATTCGCCCGGCTTGGCCAGGCCGGAGCTTTCGGCACCCGCGAGCCCGTTGACATTACCCTCTTTGCCTTCCAGCAGGTTGGCCTGGTACCGCGTGGGCCATGGACTCCCCTTGGGCGGCGCCTCGGCCCGGAAATAGACACCCGAATCGTAACCATTCGACTTTCGCGCCCGCCACTGGAGCTCGAGCACGAAGTCGCGGTATTCGTGGTCGGCGCGAACGTAGCCGTCTCCCCCTTTGAGTACCAGGGCGCCGTCCTCGACGCCCGCATCGCAGCCGGTCACCTGCCAGCCGTCGAGGTTTTGCCCGTTGAAGAGGCTCATGCGAAAGCGGGCAGGTTCGTCGGCCCGCGCAAGGCCCGTGAAAAAGGCCAAGGCGGCAATCGTGGAAATGAAGCGGTGCGAGATCATTGTATTCTTCCTGTAGAATTTCGATGCCTCCTAGGATGGCATGTCGCCCGCCCCAGGTCAAACATAAACCGCCTTCGCTGCGCCTCCGCTTGGGCTGGTTGCGTTGGTCCGCAAGCTGGTCTACGCTGGGCTCATCTTCGAGGGATCGTCTGAACAAAACGTCGGGTCATAGAATCTCCACGAAAGCCCCAGTCTCCAAGGGAGGAACGCATGCGGGTGCTGGCAGGATGGGATGACGCGGACGAAATCGAGCTTCTGAGCATGTACTTGGAGGTCGGCGACAACGAAATTACGCTGGTCCGCGACCCGGCGACGCTGGTCGCCACCTTCATCGACGGAGGATTCGACGTCGTTCTGCTTCCGGTCACGTTTCCCGACGGCGATCAATCGTTCGCGGCCTTCGAGGCCATGCGTCAGGCTTCGCCCGATACGCCCGTGATCGTCGCGGCCAGACCCGGAGAAATCTATCCGCTGTCGCGATTCATCAGCCACGGCGTCGAGGCACACGTCTATCGTGACCCGGCAAGAGAGTACCTGTTTCTGATGCAGGCGCTGCTGGAGTCGGCACTGGCCGCCAAGCAGGCCGAACAAGCACGCTTGTTGTCGGAAAAGTTGCGGTCCGAAATCGACAGCGTCCGCAAACTGCAAGAGTCGATGATCCCGCGCGACATGTCCGCGCCGCCCGGCTACGAGCTTGTCGCCCGTTACGAACCGTCGCAAATCCAGGTCAGCGGCGGCAAGCCCGTAGTGCTCGCAGGCGGCGACTATTACTACGCCTTCCAGCTCGCCGGCGGCAAGTTGGTGTTCCTCGTGGGCGACGCTTCCGGCCACGGCATCAAAGCATGCATGGCGATCATGAGTATGCACACGCTCATCAACCAGCTCCAGGATGACCTCGACAGCACGCCCGACGAATTCGTGTCGCAGATCAACCGCCGGCTTTGTGGCCAGCAGCTAGTTCAGGACCAAGGGGGGTTCATTACGCTGATCTATGGGGTTCTCCAGCGGGGCGTCTTGCGGTGGACCTCCGCCGGGCACTGCCTGCCATTATTGCAGAACCTTGAAACGGGTGAGGTCATTGAGCTGGGCGACGCGGAGCACGACGGCGGGTTGCCGCTTGCGGTCTACGAAGACGCAGAATACGGCACGGTCACGACCGAGCTGCCGCCCGCTTGCCGGCTGATGATCTATACCGACGGCATTGTCGAGGCGATGCCGGGCGGCTGTGAACACCGTCAGTTTGGACTGAAAGGCGTCAAGCAAACCCTCGAACGCTGTCGTGAGCTGCCACTGGCCGGGACATTGGATGCCCTTTTCGACGATTCGCAAGCCTTCACCGCCGGCGGTGGCCGGCACGACGACACTTCGGTGTTGTTGCTCGAGCGACACCGCAATAGCTGATTTACAACGACGCGATCCAGCGTTGATCGAGGACTTCACGCCATGAAGCGGTTCATTTGCTGTCTGGTTCTGATCCTGGCCTCGCATGCGACGGCCGCGGAACCTTGGAAGCCGGCCGAGGGACCATTGGCCACCCACTGGGCCAAGGACGTTTCTCCCGACAAGGCCTTGCCCGAATATCCTCGGCCGCAGATGGTTCGCGAGCGCTGGGCAAACCTCAACGGCCTGTGGCAGTGCGCGATCCGCCCCAAGTCCGATGGACGGCCCAAGGAATTCGATGGCCGCATTCTTGTACCCTATCCGGTCGAGTCGTCACTCTCAGGCGTGATGAAGCGCGTGGAGGCCGACCAGCGGCTTTGGTACCGTCGAACGTTCACGCTCGATGAAGCTTGGACCGGTAAGCGCCTTCTGCTCCACTTTGGCGCGGTCGATTGGGAGAGCACCGTTTGGGTCAATGGCAAGGAAGTCGGCCGACACCAAGGTGGTTACGACCCATTCACGTTCGACGTGACCGACGCACTCACGCCTGAACTCGAACAAGAACTGGTCGTGGCCGTTTGGGACCCGACCGATGCCGGACCTCAGCCGCGCGGCAAGCAAGTAAACAAACCGGGCGGCATTTTCTACACTCCGACCACCGGCATCTGGCAGACTGTCTGGCTCGAGCCGGTGCCGAAGGCCTACATCAAGTCGATCAAGATCGTGCCGGATGTGGATCAACAGTTGGTAAAGGTCGACGTCGAGGTCGCTGGCGCCACCAACCAGCATGAGGCGGCGGTGACCCTGGTCGCCCCACGACACCGCAATGAGGCCGCGGTCGGTTCGGATGAGATCATCGACGGCGAGCCAACGGCGGTTACGCACCACAAGCTGGGCCAGCCGTTCGTGGTCCCCGTGAGGGACCAACGACTTTGGTCTCCGGAAGACCCTTACCTGTATGGCCTGCGAGTTCATTTGTTCGACGGCGTGGGCGACCCCAACCTTGATGAAGTCATCGGTTACGTGGGCATGCGCAAGGTCTCGCTGGCAAGGGACGAGCAGGGAGTGACGCGCATCTTTCTCAACGGCAAGCCGCAATTCATGTTCGGCCCGCTCGACCAGGGTTTCTGGCCCGACGGACTCTACACCGCGCCCACCGATGAGGCGCTGCGCTACGACATCGAGATAACGAAGCAGATGGGCTTCAACACGTGCCGCAAGCACGTCAAGGTCGAGCCCGCCCGCTGGTACTATTGGTGCGACAAGCTGGGGCTTTTGGTGTGGCAAGATATGCCTAGCGGCGACGCCAGCGTCGCGCCGGGTCAGGGCGAGATCATACGCACCGACGAATCGGCCGCGATCTATGAGCGCGAGCTGAAGGCCATGCTCGACGCGCTCCACAACTCGCCTGCCATTGTGATGTGGGTCGTGTTCAACGAAGGGTGGGGGCAGTTCGACACGCCGCGGATCACCGAATGGACCAAAGCCTACGATCCGACGCGGCTGGTCAACTGCGCCAGCGGATGGAATGATTTTCCCACTGGCGACGTGATCGACATGCATAGCTACCCCGGTCCCGGCTCGCCGCAACCCGATTCGAAGCGGGCCGCCGTGCTGGGCGAATATGGCGGACTGGGGTTGCCGCTGGAAGGGCATACCTGGTTGGGCAAGAACAACTGGGGCTATCGCAGCTTCACCGACCGCGAGGGCCTGGCCTCCGCCTATTTCGAGATCGCCTCCGCCCTTCGACCGCTGGTGGCTGATCCGGGCCTTTCGGCCGCGGTCTACACGCAGACGACCGACGTCGAGACCGAGGTCAACGGATTGTTGACCTACGACCGCGCGGTCGTAAAGATCGACCCGAAAAAGCTGGCGGAGGCCCACGGAAAACTTTACCTTCCGCCGCCCATCTACAGCGTGCTTGTGGCGACTTCCGAGAAGGACCCGCAAGAGTGGAAGTTCACGTTGGAATCGCCCGACGAACGCTGGATGGCACCCGATTTCGACGACTCAGCCTGGCAGCGCGGACCCGGAGGGTTCGGCACGAAGGAAACGCCTGGCACCGTCGTGCGGACCGAGTGGAGCACGCCGGACATCTGGATTCGTCGCGTCGTCGAGTTGACCAAGCTTGCCGGCGAGTTCAACGATCCGCACCTGACGATGCACCACGACGAGGACGCCGAGATTTTTATCAATGGAGAATTGGCGGCGAAAGTGACTGGCTACACCACGCGGTACGTTGCCACACCCATCAGCGCCGCCGCCCGTGCCGCGTTGCGTCCGGGCCGCAATGTAATCGCCGTGCATTGCAAGCAGACCGGCGGCGGACAGTACATCGACCTGGGATTGGTGGATTCGAAGGAACAAGGCCAGTAGCGCGGCGTGGATTCGCTCAGCCGCGACTCAAATCATCGCACCGCGATCGGGTTGCCAGGCGACCCGGTGGCCCCTTTGAGCCGCAAAGGGGCATAAATGAAAGCGAATTCGTGGACCTTGGCGGCGGCGAGCTCCTCCAGGTCAAGGTTTTCCAAATGGTAGATGCCGTGGCGAACCAGGTCCCATTGGTGAACCGGAAACGGCCGATCGGGATCTTCGTGCGGCACGACCTCGATGGCCCAGGTGTCGGCGCCGATGATCGCCGGCTGCCGCTGGCTGAGCCAACGGGCCGCCTCCATGCCGATCCCCGGCTCGCCGCGCGCGTAGGCCTCGTTGTCTTTCATCCAAAGTTGGCCGTGCCCGGTGCGGATCAACACGACGTCCCCCTCGCCTAATGTGAGCTTCGCCGCTTCAAGACAGGCCACCAGGTCGCTCACTGACACGACATACCCCTCCGGAAGCCGTTCGACCTCGCGGAGACGGGCAACATCCAATAACACGCCACGAGTGAAAAACACACCGGCATTTTCGACGCCCAGTTTCGTCAGTCCGTAGGCGGTGGCGAATTCAGTACGCTTGAACCCGTTGTAGAACACGTCTTCGTCGCCGATCCGCACGCCGACGTGCCCCAAGCCGTCGAATTGAGTGCCTACCTGGCCGATCTCGCCGCTGACCAACTCGTCATGCGAAACGAGGCGGTTCTTGCCCGTCGGTCCCTGGGTGGGTGAGCCTGGAATCGTAAGACTGAAATGGCGTTTGCCGGGGTTGGGCATGCCGTGCTCGTACAAGCGGCCCAGCGAAAAGACCTTTCCATTGCGGATGAGTTGCTTGGCTTCGAGCACTTTTTTGGGCGTGATGCGATTCGCCGCCCCGCGCTGGTCGTCGGCACCGTACTCGGAGGGCCACCACTTGGGACCAATCGGCGTTTCATCGTTCGGGGCTTCCGCGGTGGCCAGGGCGGTCAAAGCGGCCACGGCAATGGCGGGCGAAAGCCGCCGCAACCAGGTTCGTCGTCGCGAAGCGAGCTTCATCGTGGGTCTCGTTGGGTTGGAGACATTTTGGGGAATCGGCGCGGATTGACGATAGGCTCCGGCTTCAGCACTCCACCGGAACTAGCGGTTCTCGGGGGATGCGGGGTCGATCGCGTCGGGCGCGACGTGGCGGAAGATCAAAAGCGCGCGGCGCGGGGCATTCGCGCCGTTAGTTGCTGTGCGCGCCTCGCCACCTTGCCGGTCACTACCGGGCTTTCCCATTTCGTTCAACGCTTCGGCGACGTCCGAGACCTCGTTCGACTTGGACTTGTCGTCCGAGTCACTGGGCGTTTTCGCCTTCAGGTGGCGGGCGTCATCGGCAGCCGCGCCTGTCGGCTTGCCCGCGCTCGGCTTGCCTACGTTCTGCGTTGCCTGCGAGCCAGATTGCGCTCCGGCCTTCGCCCCGGGCGCGGTTTCCGGCTTGGCGCCCTTCTTAGAATCTTCATCGAGAGTCTGTTTAAGCTCGGCCAAACGGCGAGTTTCGAGGCGTTTCGCGCGACCCTGAACCAAGGGCGCGGCAAACTTTGCCGTCTCACCGACGTCGGCCGGTGCCGCCGGCCGGTCTTTCGATTTGGTGCCATCCTCCACGTTGGATTCAGTTGCCGCGGCTGGCGCAGGCGGCACCGGAGCTTCGGGCGAGCCGTCGTCGGCTGTCGGCCCGGCGGGCGGTTTCGCGGCGGCGAGGCGGCGGCTGAACGTCGTCAATGCCTGTTGCTCGGGCACGTCCGGCGCCGGATGGACTTCGACGCTCAAGAACAGTTCCGCCTGTTGTTCGAAATCGGCCACGACTGCTTCAAGCTGCGCTTCGGTCGCTTCCACCAGCAAACCTTCAGTCTCGCCCCCTTGCAAAGCGTCATCCAGTGCGTCGAGGGCCGACTCACGCTCTCCGCCTTGAGAGGCGCCGAAAGACCGACGACGTTTCAGGAACATGCTGAGCTCGCGATCGCCGTCAGTTTCGTTGGCCTCGTCCTCCAACGACGCCTCGGCGACTTCCTCGTCGCGCGACATTTCCAACTCTTTCTTGGCACCCTTCCGCGGCTCGACAGACACCTGTTCCAAAATGATGTTGTGCTTCGCGAGAAGCTGCTGGAATTCCGGTCGATCGACCAGGTCGAAAGCGACGTCGCAAACGATCAACAGCGTATTTTCGGCAGTCGGAACCTCCTGCTGCAGTTGGATGGCATCGGCCGCTGAAAGCCCGGGTGCGTCGCGCCTCGCCTCGGGTTCGGTCGGCGCATCCTGTTTCTTGCCCGCCATACGCGCGCCACGCCCCCCCATGCCGCCGGGCGCGTTGCCCGGCGACTCGGGGCTTTCGGACCCTCGCGACGGCATGCGACGCCCGCGCGCCTCTTCCTCAGCCGGCACACCTCCGCCGCCGAGACCAAAGGATGGCGGCTCCGCAGCGGGTGCCGACGGCTGCGAGCCAAGGCTCGATGTCGCCGCCGCAGCCTCGTTGTCCTGTTGCGCCGCGTCCATATCGGCATCGGCGGCATACGGCATCGGCATATCCCCATCGCCAAATGCCGATTTCACACCCTGTTCGGCGTGGACTCCACCCGCCGCCTTCCGCAACGAAAAATCATTCCGGGTCGCTGTGTCGGTCTTCGCGTTGCTTGGCGCCAGTGCCACATTGCGCTCTCGTGGTCCGTCAGGCAGTGCAAGCATGATCAGCAAGCCCGCCGCAAGCGCAAGGCCTGACCAGACCATCGGACGGCGGGCTCGTTGCCACGACCAGCCAGCTTCCTGCGACGACCCGGCAAACGGTCGCGACGAGGCAGATATAGGTGTGCCGGTCTCGCTCGATCGGCCATTCGCCTTCGCGGCATCGCTTTCGGCTCGAGAATCGCCCACAGTCTGTGCCGAAGGCCCCGCTTGGCCCGATGACAAAGCCTCGCCCGACAGAATCGCGCGTTCCGCCGCCCGCAATACGCGCGCGGCGAAATCGTCTTCCAATCGATAGCGCGGCACGGCTTCGAGCGTGCTTCGCAGCGCGCGAAGCTCGTCGAGCATTTGGCGGCTCTCGGGCAGCTCGGCCAGCAACCGCTCGACTCGCAAACGCTCATCGGCCGATAACTCGCCGTCGAGGTAGGCGCTCAACAGCTCATCGTCGGGAATCGGGTTGTCGTGGGGATTTGAGTTCATATCAGGGATGGTCCAATTGAAGGACCTGTTTCAATTCGTCACGCAATTGCAGTCTTGCTCGGTGCAGCCGACTGCGGACCGTGCCCAGGGGTAGCTCAAGTATTTCGGCAATGGCGTCGTAATCGTGTCCATCGATCTCGCGCAGCACGATCACCACGCGGTGCTCCTCGCTCAGTTTGGCCAACGCGGTATGCACCTGGGTGGCCAGTTCTTGTTGTTCCAGCCGTTCTCCTGGACCTGCCCGGCCATCCACCGGTTCCTCGCCGGCCTGTTCGCGTTGCCGTTCGACCGACAGGGTCGGTTTCTGGCGTCGCTTGCGGCTGATCGCGGCGTTGAAGGCAATTCGATAGAGCCAGGTGTAAAAGGCGCTGGTCCGCTGAAACGTCTCCAATTTGACAAAGGCCTGAACGAATGCGTCCTGTACCACGTCGCGCGCATCCTCGGGCGAGCCGGTGACGTGCGCGATCGTATTGTAGAGGCGGTCCTGATACTTCCGCACCAGGTCGCCGAACGCCGCCGAGTTGCCAGTCAGGGCTTCATCGATCAGTCGGTCGTCATCTACCACGGCAACATCACCTTGGACGCGATCTCCGCTGCGAAAGTTCCCACTGCTTTTGGGGCCCCGTCGAGCGGTGGGGCCGAATTCAGCCCATGACCGGCTCCATCATCCCGCTCTGGCCCGCGATTGTCAAACTCTTACGCTGAAGTCACTTGGGGCGGCCAGACCGATCCGCGCGGCTGTTTCGAGAGGTGATACCATAGCCCCACCGCCCCCAGCAACATCAGGACGCTGATATTCTGCGAAATGCTGAGTTTCGTGCCGAATACGCCGCTTTCGTCGGTGCGAATGATCTCCTGTACGTACCGCGAGATGGGATGGATCGTGACCATTAGCGCGAAAACTTCTCCATCGTGCCGACGGTAGGGATAGTAGGCCAGAAGAAACAGGCAAAGCAGCGCGGCGTCGATCGCGGCGTAAATCTGGGCCGGATGAATCGCCAGACTATGCTCCGCCTGGGCGCGCAGCGTCATCTCAAGAGGCACATCCGAGTCGGCGGTGAGGAATTCAATCCGTCGGCCGGCGCCGTCGATCGCCAGCAAGGCATGTTCGGCGTCATCGACGGTTTTGATTTCTTGCGGTCCCTTCAATCCCATGCCGTCGATTTGCACGATGCGATCGCCCACTCGAAGGCCCGCTTGCTCGGCGGCCGAGCCTGGCTCGACAGATGTGATGACCGGCTCGACAACCGCTTGCCGGCTCTCGTCTTTACTCTCGAATTTCAGTCCGTGGAGGTAGATTTCGGCTTTTTCGACTTCCCGCACGTGCGGCGGGCTGCGGAAAGGGAACTCGACCGCCCACGGCAAATTGCACGCGCCTCCCCAACAACAACCGTTGCAGAAACACCCGACGCGCCCCAGCGCCAGACCGAGCATCACGCTGGGGGCGATCAAGTCGGCCAGCGCCAGACCCGGCAAACGGTGCCGGCGCGTGAACGCGATCAGCGCCGCCCCGGCGCCGATGGCCGAGCCGAAGACCACCAGCCCGCCTTTGGTGAAAGTGAGCATTTCACGAATCGATTCGCCGACCGTGGGTTTCTGGAACTCCGGCCAATACTCGACGATGTAGAACAGCCGTGCGCCGACGATCCCGGCGATGAACACCCAAAAAGCCAGCGAGAAAATCATTTCGGGATCGAGCCCCATCCGGCGGGCACGATATGCCGCCAGACCGACGCCAGAGGTCACGCCCGCCAGCAACATCACGCCATAGCCGCGGATCGGCAGCCCCTCGTCGTCGCACAATTGCGGAAGCACGAGCCAGATCACCAGGCCGATCATCGCCAAGAGCGGCAGGTACCCGCGAACTTCGGCGTCGAAACCGCGCCGTCGCAGTAAAACCATCAATAAGACGGCGCTGAAAACGGCCCACACGGCCAGCATCCAGCCGAAGCCGAAGATTGGCTGGCCGTGGTATCGGTGCGGGATGTGGAACAGGGTTTGGAGCATGACTACGGACCAATGACCAAATTATCGATCAGTCGCGTCGTGCCCACCACTGCGGCAACGGCCGCCAATGTCTTGCGATCGACTCGCTCGACCTCTTCGAGCGTCTCCGGATCTGTCAACACGAAGTACTGAAGGCGAACCTCGGGCACCTCCGCGAATAACTCATGGATTTCGGCCAAAACCGTTTTGGCGTCGCGTTCGCCGGCGGCAACCATTTCGGCCGCGCGGCGTAGCGATCGGTGCAGTACGAGCGCCTGCGCGTGCTCGTGCGCAGTGAGGTAGGCATTTCGGCTACTCATCGCCAGCCCGTCGGGTTCCCGCACAATCGGGCAAACACGGATCTCGATCGGAAGGTCGAGGTCAACCACCATCCGCCGGATCACGAGCGATTGCTGATAGTCTTTCTGGCCGAAGTAAGCCCGGTCGGGCTGGATCAGGTTGAAGAGCTTGAGCACGACCGTAGCCACACCACGAAAATGGCCCGGCCGAAAACGCCCTTCAAGCGGTTCGGCTGGGCCCCGCATCTCGATGTAGGTCGCGTGTTCTGGCCGATACACTTCCAGCACTTCGGGCGCGAAGACCAGATCGACGCCGACGCTCGCCAAGGCGGCGAGGTCGGAGTCGAGCGTACGCGGGTAACGCTGAAAGTCGTCGTGGGGGCCGAACTGGGCCGGGTTGACGAAGATCGTGGCAACGGTGAAATCGCACTCCACGCACGAGGATTGGGCCAAGCTCAGGTGTCCGGCGTGTAGGGCTCCCATCGTCGGCACCAGCCCGATCGTACGGCCGGCGCGTCGCACCTTGGCCAGTTCCGAGCGCAACACCGCGATCGTAGTAACCAAGCGGGTTCGCATCGCTGCGGCCGACTCGGTGGCCGCCGGCGATCGGTTCGACATGATGAGACTCCGATGTGCAACGCCAGGAGCCGGCGCTCGCCAGGGCCACTTGCTCCCGGCGTCGATGGCGCAACAGTCACCCTACCGCATTTCCCCCCGATTCCGCAAGGCGAAAGCCGCGCCGCGGCGAGTCCAAACCGCCGCTGTCGTCGGGGACGTTCAAACGCCCTCGACCAGATCCTTCACCACTCGGCCTTCGCTGAGCTGATAGCGGAGGTGCTGGAACTCGTCTTGATACTCGAGAGCAGGGTCGATTCCCAGATGGCGCAAAATCGTCGCGCTCAGGTCGGCGGGCGTGACGGGCTTGTCGGCGACGAAGCCACCGTTCTTGCCGGTCGCACCGTAAACCTGACCCCCCTGAATTCCGCCACCCGCGAGCAAAGCGGTGAAGGCGTGAGGCCAGTGGTCGCGGCCGGTCTTCTTGGTGTTGGCGCTTTGCGTAAATTGACCCATCCTGGGCGTGCGGCCGAATTCACCCAGCGCCACCACCAACGTCGAATCGAGCAATCCTCGCTGATCGAGGTCCGCCACGAATGCCGAAAAGGCCCGGTCGAAAATGGGGCAGAGCAAACCCTTCAGCTTCGAGAAATTATCATGATGTGTGTCCCAACAGGTGTTCACGCCATCGGTGATCGTTTCGTCCTGCCAATTGACCGTCACCAGCGAAACGCCGGCTTCGACGAGGCGGCGGGCCATGAGCAGGCCCTGTCCCGCCGCGGTTTGACCGTAGCTTTCCCTGACTGCACTCGACTCTCGGCGCAGATCCAGGACGTCACTTGCCCGGTTTTCCAACAACGAATAGACGGCGCGCGCGTTCGACGCGAACTGTTCTTCAATCGAATCGGTGGCGGCCGGAGCGCCGCGTGCCGACTCAATGCGCCGCAGCAGTTCGTGCCGTTTGCGGATTCGGTCCCAAGAGAGGTCGTTCCGCAATTCCAGCCCCTCGATCTGGAAATCGGCCTTGGCAAAGTCGCCCTGGATCAGGAAGGCATTGTGCCCTTCTCCCATCCGCCCGCCGGTTTGTCCGGCGATCCGCTTGTCCTGACCGGGAAACTGCAAGTACCACGGCAAGACCGCCGCCGCAGGTAGCCCGGCCCGCGAGGCGCCGTAACGCATGGTCAGGGCAGACAGCGACGGCCAATCTTCCGGCCTCGCCTGGTCGGTGATCGGTGGGCCGAAGTACTCGCGCCCACTGAACACCTCGCTGCACGCCGGCCCATGCACGTTCATTCGGTGAGTCATGGACCGCAGCAGACAGACCTGATCCATTTTCGCGGCCAAGAGCGGCAGGTGTTCGCAGATCTGGATACCGGGCACCCGGGTGGCGATGGGCTTGAACTCGCCACGGATCTCAACCGGAGCGGCCGGCTTCATGTCCCAGAGGTCGATATGACTGGGACCGCCGAACAGAAACAGAAACACACACGATTTATGACGCTGACCAGCCACCTGGGAACCATCCGCGGCTCGCACTTGCAGGCGAGTCAGGTCCACTGAATTCAGCCCCAGCCAGCTCAAACCGCCGATCCGTAGCAACTCTCGCCGGCTGACGCCGTCGAACAGCGATACGGGCCGGTCGCGGATGGGTGACATGGTCGCACCGTGATTGGCTGCCTAACGGATTGCCCTCTGGCGGAACTTCCGCCAGTTGAGTCTACAAGAATCCACCCACCGTCGCCAATGACCTATGGTATAGAGGCCAAACAGGCGGCTGGCAAGCAAGGCTAAGAAGAATCGTTTCGACACGAATAACTGCTAGAATCGATTCCTGCGACTCTGAAAAGGAAAGAACAGGGAGTACCACGGCTTTGCCCTCGCACGAGTGCCGGTGCCAAGCCGTTCGAGTGGGCCTGGGCTTGGAGGTTCCGACGGGTGCGATTCATCGAGTTGTTTCTACTACGCATGTTCCTCTTGGTGGGACTGCCGCTGTTGTTGCTTGTGCTCACCGTCGGGCCAAATCGCTTGTGGCGGAATGTCCGTCGTGGGTGGCATTGGCTATGGAAGAAACGGCTGGAACCGGAGGAGATTCTGGCGCAGGTCGTGCGGCAGCACGAGGAACTGGTGGAAGCCGTGAAGAACGTAATCGTCAGAGCCGAGGCGGCCGAGACGGAAATCGTGAGCAATATCGAAAAGGGTGAACGCAACATCGCCGCTCTTGAGGAAGAGTCGCGTCTGGCGGCCGCTCAAGGCGACAATCTCGCGGCCCGCGAGGCCCTGTTCAAATTGAACCTCGAAAGACTGGCCAACGACAACTTTCGCGAGCGACTGGCGCAACAACGGCAGGTGATTGCCGAGAGCCGCCGTCGACGATTCCTGCTGGATCTGCAATTGCGGCAATACGAAGTTGGCCGCAGTATACTGCTCAGCCAACTGGCGGAAGCCGAAGAGGTCGAACAGCAGTACTCCATCGCCAGTCACTTCGACCCCTTCAACGCCGTTGCCGATTGGCAGCGCGCCGAAGGCATGGTGCAAGATAAGGCGCTCAACGCCAGGGCCTTGGAACGTGTCCACGTCGACATGGCCGAGACCAGCCAGCCAGGTCCGCCGGTGCAGATCGATCCCGCCGTGCTGGACGCCCAACTGGCCGAGTTGCGATCGAAAATCGGCAATGCCACTCAACAAAACAAGTTGACCGGCTGAACTTAATACTCGGAGGAATCCGTCGTGCCCGTCTACAGACAACCTCGATACTGGGTACTGTCCGCCGCCTTTCTGGTGGCCCTGCTCATCGTGCAGCAAATCTGGCATTGGGAGGTGGAACGGATCGAGGTACCGCCCGGCAAGTTCTTGATCCGCACCCACAAATGGGGCAAGAACCTGGCCGAAGGCGAGATCATCGCTCCCGATGAATCATATAAAGGGGTCATGCTCGACGTCTGGCCTGAGGGACGTCACTTCCTGAACCCGTTGTTCTGGGAACATGAAATCGACGAGATTGTCAGCGTCCCGCCCGGGCAGTGCCTGGTGCTGACTCGCAAGTTCGGCAAAGACATCGCTCCCGAGCGCATCACCGACGACGGCGATATCCTCGCCGAACACGACCCCGATCGACCGCACGATGGAGAACGTGGGATCGTCAAGGAGGTGTTGACTCCGCGCGCTTACCGCCTGAACAAATACGCCTATTCCTGGGAAGTGAAGCCGGCGGTCGAGATCGAGATCAACGAGGTCGGGGTCCGCACTCTCAAGGTCGGCAAGGACCCCAGTCAACTCAAGGACGATTCCCAGCGAGGCCATTACGTGGTGCCGGCGGGTTTTCGAGGCATCCAACAAGAAACCGTGCCACCGGGAACCTATTATATCAACGAATACATGGAAACGATTTCGCCGGTCGACGTGCGCAGCCACCGTGTGGAACTGGTCGACATCACCTTTCCATCGCGTGACGGGTTCATCCTCACGCCGAAGGTGGTCGTGGAGTATGCCGTCGATCCCGACAAGGCCCCAGAGCTCATGGTCCGCTTGACCGACGAAGGAATCCTGCACCAGAAGGACTCCACGCCCGAAGAACAGCAGAAGAACGAAATTCTGCAAAAGGTGATCCTGCCGCACATCCGTGGCTATTCGCGAATCGCTGGCAGTAACTTCGACGCCCGCGACTTCATCCTCTCCACGTCGATGTCCGAGAAGGCGGCCGCCGCCGCCCAGTCGGCGCAAGGGCCGGCGGAGGCAAACGTCAACGCCGCCGCGCCGGACCCCCAAGCCGACCCTGCGCCTAAGACGGCCAACGCCCGCGAGCGGATGCAGCGGGAACTTTTGGAAAAGGTCAAGGGTCGCTGTAAGGATCTGGGTGTGGAGATCCGCGCGGTGACGCTGGCCGACCTGTTGCCTCCCAAGGAGCTCTCCGAACAGATAGCGCAGCGCGAGCTCGCCAGGGTCGAGCGCGAAAAGAACATGGCCCTGGTCAAGCAGCACATGGCGCAGCAGGAGCTGGCGGCCAAAACCGGGCTCAAGCAGCAAGCCAAGGAAAAAGTGGCCGCCGAAACGCGTTTGGTGCAGGCGACCACCAAGGCCGAACAGCTCAAGGAGGTCGAAACGTCGCGACTGGCGCAGGAATTGAAGAACGCCGAGGTCGAGTTGGAGGCCGCCCGCGACCAGGCCTCCGCGACGCTGGCCAAAGGCGAGGCCGAGGCCAAAGTGATCATGCTCAAGAACGAGGCCGAGGTGGCCGGTCTGCGCACGTCGGTGCAAGGCTTCAGCAGCATTGAGCACTTCGCCCAATACCATATCTTGCAGAAGCTGGCCCCGGCGCTTACGGAGATCTTCGCCTCAGACGACGGCGACTTCTCGCGCTTGTTCGCCGATTTTATGTCGCGACGGTTGAGTCCGACGCCCGAGGAATCACCCGGCTCGACCGCGGCAACGCCCACCGCCGTCCCCTCATCGGTAACACCCGCCGCCCCCACGGGCGGCCAGAAATAAGGAACTACCCCATGTCGGAATCGTTCGAATTCTTCCGCCCGAACCACCGGTTTGGCGCGAATTATTGGAAGCGCCGCGCGATCTTCGCCGGGGTGCTGTTGCTATTTGGCCTGATCGCGCTCTTGGTGACCTGGAATACGTTCTTCGTCTACGTCAAGCCAGGACAACACCTGGTGATCATCGCCAAGGACGGCGATCCGCTGCCCGCCGGGCAGGCGCTTGCCGAACCCGGCCAGAAAGGTATTCAGCGCGAGGTTTTGGGAGAGGGATGGCACTTTGTGCTGCCGGTGGTCTACACGACCGAGCGGGGGAAGAACACCGACATTCCGCCGGGCAAGGTGGGCATTGTGACGGCCAAGGGAGGCAAGCCTTTGCCTCCGGGGCGGCTGCTGGCCGAAGAGGGGGAACAGGGCATTCAACGAAAAGTGTTGCCACCGGGCACGTACCGCATCAACTTGCACGGTTACGACGTCGAACAAGTGAATGCCATCACGGTCGAACCCGGCTTCGTGGGTGTCGTCCGCCGGCAATTGGGGAAGGACGGCAAGAGCCGTTTCGCCGACGCACCGGACGAAAAAGGCATTCTTCGCAACGTGTTGCAGCCGGGGTTGTACTATAAGAACACCAAGGAATTTGAGGTCCGGCCGGTCGAGATTGGAATATTTCAGTCGACTTTTCATTATGAGGACGATCCGGCCAAAAGCACGGCGATCAAGTTCACTTCCAAGGGCGGTTTCGAGATCAGCATGGACTGCACGATCGAGTGGGAGATACTGCCTGAAGACATGCCCTCACTGGTGGCCGAATACGGCTCGCGCCAGGAAATCGAGCTCAAGGTGATCGACGTCCAGGCGCATGCCATCGGCCGCGACAAAGGGATCGACTATGGGGTGCAGGATTTCCTGGAGGGGACCACGCGCGAAGCCTTTCAGGACGATTTCACCAACGAGCTGATCAAGATTTGTGAGAAGAAGAACGTCACGGTCCACTCGGCGTTCATCCGCAACATCGTGATTCCTGAGGAGTACTTGCAGCCGATCCGCGACAAGCAGATCGCGGCCGAGACCGAGATCACCAACAAGGCCAAAGAAGCCACCGCCGAAAGCGATGCCGACGTCGAACGTGAGAAGGAAATGATCACGCAGAGCTCGGCCGAAGTCGAGGCGGAAACCAAGCGCCTCGTCGCCACCATCGAACAAAACGTGGAGAATATCACGCTCAGCACCCAGGTGGCGATCGATAAGCTCAAGGCCGAGTTCCAGGCCAAGATCGCCGCGATTGAAGCCGAGAAAACGGAAACGCTGGGCGCGGCCGAAGCCCAGGTGACCAAATTGACGGAAACGGCCCGAGGCAACTTGTACCAGCTCAAGATGGACGTGTTCCGCAAGAATGGCGACGCGTTCCTTCGCTATTCGCTGGCCCAGAAGTTGAGCGAAAAGCTGGTACTGCGGTTGTTCCATGCCGGCAACGGCACGTTCTGGACGAACATGGACGGCAAAGGTGTGAACCTGTTGCTGCCCACACCTGGCGCGACACCGCGAGAGCCGGAGCCGCCGGCGAACAAGTCGAAGGCGGATAGATAAGGTTCATCCGGCGGAAACGCGCGATGAGCGTCCATGGAGGTATTTGGTCTGGGGCGGGAGCCCCATGCGGCACAACGGCGGCGAGTCGGCGAAGCCAGAGGCCGGGCAAGCGCGAAGTGGCACCCGTGCCGCGCGAAGCGGCCTGGACCTGGCCAGTCGACCGCGGGCCCGGGTGGCGTAGGGTCTGTTCGGAACGCTTGAAGCGTTTGAAGACGTTGCCATTCAAGCCGTGAGCCATCGACGACATGGGAGTGAAGAATCCGGCCCAGGCTTGCAAATTCAACCGTCGGCGCGCGAGAATGCACCTGTTGCATGGCGAAGAAGAACTTCGCTGCATGGTCATTTCCTATGAGCCTGCTCCATGGTCGCCGCCGCTGGCCAACTCAGCCTGGTCGACGATTGGCGCCAGCGCCGCCATCGGCTCTCCGGGCAATCGGAATCCAATCCTTCAGTTCGCTACCAGATCAAACTGCTCGATTACCTGATTCGCCGCTACGGCAATTCGCCGGTCTCCCAGGGATCCGCGCGATTTCCGCTGCTCAGCGAACACCGGACCGATCGAGCCATCGTCGTCCACCAGGAGCTGTCGCGGCGGACGGCCAAGGTCCGCGACCAGCATGACGCGAAGGATCGCGTGCTGACGATCGTGCGACGAATGAGCGGCCCCACAACCGATGAGCATGCCGCTCCGGCGGATGAGTTTGCCGTGGAGCAAGTCGCCGGAGTCGAGGCACGGTGGCCGATCGACCGCGAAACCGCTCTTTGGTGCCAGTCACAATGCAAAGTGATTGCGAACGAGTTGGGAAGCGGTGACGATCCTCGTCAGGCGATCGCGGCATACTTGCAGGTCTGGCCTTATCTGCCTGTAAACGCGTTGCAGTTCTTGTCCGATCGAGCCGGCGAAGTGACGGCCAACGATTGGGTGTCGGCTCGGTTGCTCGCCTCTAGCCGCGGCGGGGGCGTGGTGGATCACATCGCCTGGGCCTGGCGTCGGCGGATCGCGGCCAGGCGGATTGACGAAACCACGAACGAGCTGCGACGGTTTCTGCTTCGCGCCGACGTGCGCGAAGAGGCAGCCGAACGCATGCGGGTTACGCTGGCAGATGAAAACTCCGCGGTCCGGCTGGAAGCGACGGCCTTTCTGGGGCGGATCGGTGCACTCGACGATATTGGTCTTCTAAGCGACCTCTTGGCCCTGCCGCCGATGGCGGACGAGGACCCGCTCGAGCGCAAGGGGTTGCTGCTGGCCATGCGACGTATCTCGCAGCGATGAGATATACTTCACGCGGCCATCAATGAGACATTTTCAAATCGCTGGAAATTCAGCGTCATAAGGCTACGTGACCGACGCCCGCCTGCGCTTGGTCCAATCGCGGTTTCAGCTCATCGTCATGGAAGGCAGCCTGGGCAGCCACATGCTCGGCCAAGTATTTTTGGGAGGTACGGGGATGGCGCGAACCCGTTGGCACTTCATTCCCATGCCTTTCATGAACGCTCGCACCTGACTCTGACCGCGACGAATCCCGGTCAGCTCGAAAATTCGTTGGCATGCCTCAGCGACCGTGCGAACCGGTTGCGATTCGAACGACTTTCGGATTGCCTCCTGATGAGCGGTCCCTCTGACGATCGCGCAGGCGGGGGTTGCGGCGTCAAGAAACGTGCCGCAACCCCTTGGTTTGCCGTGGATGGAGCACGCTCGGTCAATTCGAACGACGAAGTTGCGACGCAAAAACGACGCTGAACCAAAAGAGACCGTCCGCCCCATCCCAGAAGCAGCGACGAACGATGTTGGCACCGCGCGATCGTGATGGCGGAGAGGCGCGACGGTACGCGTCGCGCCGGCCATTTAGGGTGATCGCAGGTTTTGGTTGGCGATTGGCGAGCCCGCGCCGTCATGGTGCCGTTCAACTCGTCGCGGGCGGGAAGGTGCGGGGCATTCCTAAGCGCCGGCGCGCGCCGCCGGCGTTTGCCGCACGCCGTTGGCAAATCCTCTCCGGCGGCGGCCGTGAAACCGCGCGACCGCCCGCGGTAAAAACTCCTGGTGCTCCATCGACATTCGCACCACTACTCACATGGCACCGTCCGACCGTGGGGGAAGGAACAAGTCTCAAGCGGCAACGAGCCGCCCCGCCGGGCGCAGTCGGCGCGATGCACGGCGCGTCAGTCCTCCTGGGCGGCACGGGGGCCTTCAGGAGGGAGGTCCTGGAGCAATGGCGAAGCCCAGCTCTCACGCAGCTCGTCGTCCAACCGTCGGATCTCGCCGGCGGCGTTCTCCGCGCCAAGGACGCGCGTTAGCCAGTCGCGAGCGCGGCAGTCGCCGTCGGCGGCCTGCACCACAGCGACCTCGACGATGCGGCGCCAGCGGTCGGTCGTAATGACCTCAAAGACGACCGCCCAGTACGCGGCCGCCGCGGGACGAGACGACGGATGCCGCGGCGGCGCCGGCGTCGCCTCGACGGAGGGCCGGAGGCCCATACACTCGGCGCGGTACGCGGCGACCTCGTCAAGAAATGCGCTAAAGCTCATTCGCTCGAACATGGTGCTCACCACCGCCTCCTGGCGCAGCGCACCAGCAATGCCGATCACTCGCTGAACCCAGTCGCGCGCGCGCTCGTCGCCGGCGCACGCGTCCTCGCAGGCCGCCATGACCACCATGCGCCAGGTTTCTCTGGGCACGGCTGCCAGCAAGGCGGCGCGGTACCCCGCGAGCGCGTCATCCGCGGAGCGCCCCAACTCGTCATCGTCGGGCACTAGGGGGCTGCCCATCGAGCAATCAGTCATAGGCCGGTCCTCACGCATAAGGAGCGCAGAGCGCCCAGTCTGCCGCTGGCATTAATACAAGGTTGGGCGAAATCGAGCGTCACAGCGTCACACCCGCGTGCTGGGGGGATCGGTTGGCTACCCAAAAGGGTCATCTGGCCCACGTTGACAGTGGCGCGCCCCGGGCGTGCCGTCCCAGCCGTGCGCCAGGGCCAGGGCACGGTCCGCGACAGCGAGCGAGATCAAACGCCGTCCGGTTCCTGGCTCGCGCTCGAAGGCGACGTTGATACCAATCGCTCGGAGGCTGGGCGCAAGACGCCGAACGCAGCCTGCGAATTGCGTCGGCGAGCGGGGCCAACCCGCGGTGCGCGCGCCGGCGCGCCCGGCGCTCGTCTCGACGGCATACACGAGGTCGCTCGCAGTCCCGCGCCAATCGCCCGCCACGGCGAGACGCACAAGCGGGCGCGCGAGCGCGCTGGCTTCCATCGCGGCCACCGAGTGCTCCGCCACCCCCCGGGCGTAGACGGCGGCGAAGTCCGAAGCTGTACAACCGAATGAGGGAGCGGCCCGCGACGCCCAGACGGCGAAGTCCGCGAGGCGCGGAAGCGCCACGTCGCGCGGAGCCGGGGGTGCGGCGAGCGCTGCCGCCGCGGCGCCGCAAAGCGCGCCGAAAAGGGCGGGGCGCGCCGCGTTGAACTCGCGCCAGAAATCGCTCTCCGCCAGGCGCCGCCGGGCCGGGATTAGCGGCAGGTGGACGATCAGAGAGCGGTCAAGCAGGTCTCCGCGCGTCGCGATATCCTCGATCCCGGTGACGAGCGCCGGGCGCTGCGCGTGGAACACCGTCTCCCGATCGTTCGCGTACAGTGCGCGCGTGGCAAAGCCCCCACCCGTTGACAGCCGGCATAAGGCGTCTGAGAGCCATGTTGGCAGTGACGAAAGGTTGTCGAGCGCCATAACCCAGTTGTTGTGGGCCGATACGGCGAGATCCTGGACATCACGCGGCGCGGCGCGAAGCGCTGCGAAGTTTGGATCGACCAGCGCGCGAAGGACCCGTGCCTGGGTGCTCTTCCCCGACCCTTGTTCGCCGTGGAGGAACAGGACCGGGAAGGGACCCACGGGACGCACGGCCGCCACCAGCCATCCGGCGACCAACGGCCAGTCCTCGTCGCCGACGTTGACGAATTGGCGGAGGTCGGCGAGAGAGCCCCCCTCCTCGGGCGGCGGAAGGGGCCCCGCGCTGGGGGCGCGCCGGAACGCGACGGCGCTCCCCTGCTCCGCGGTCACGGCCCCGCTCCCGATGCGAACCACGGTACCCGCCCCGTCGCAGGCGTCCACAAGAATGTCGGGGCCGTCCGCCCCGATGCGCAGAAACACCGGGCGCACGTCCTGCCCGAACGCCCCTCGCGCGGCGGCGTACGCGACGGTGTCGTTGAGGGCGGCTGACGTCGGTGCCCCGCCGCACTCGTCGAAGTAGCCGCGCGCGAGCCACTGGCGGAAGCCCGATCCGCCCACCTCGAAATGCGCGCTCGAAGCCCCGTCGCCCACGGTGGCGTACGGAGCCCCAGCGGTGTCGCGCCAGAACGTCGCACGCTGGCAGTGCCGCATCAGGACCGCAGCCTGCGAACGTTTGCCGCGCCACGTCGGGCGCACGGCGTCAGTCATCAGAACGCCTCCACTTGCGGACCATAATCCACACCCGTTTTCCCCGGCATGAATGCCGGCTCTATGACCGCTTTGCGGGAGGCCCGTGAACGGGGCGGTGTGTTGTTGCCGCTCGCATCCTTCCCGCCACTGCCGTGCGAGCCGCTTGCGGCCGTACCTATCGTCGCCTTTCGTGGCCGAGAAGATCATTGGGCAATTGCGGCTTTCTTCGTAAGAGGCCATGGGCTTGCCCCCGACCCACTGCCTTCCCAATGCCCAACGCCCAAAGCCTATCGCCGTCTCCCGCATCCGCGGCACCCAACCGCCGCCCCTGCCTCGATGGTACGAGCGATCTGGCTTGGAACCGCGCACCAAGGCGCGTTTTGCACTCCCGGCTACCCGTGCGTAAGAAACTAAGTAGGCCCATTGGCCTATTTAAATTGGCCATCTTTTCCAGTGTTTCGTCGATACTTTCCCCTCTGTGGAAGGGTGGCCCAACGCCTCACGCCCAAGGCCTTTTCCTCTCCTCCCCCGTCCAGCCTAACGCCTAACGCCCTTTCTACATCGCGTCTGGCTTGGAATTCGTTCAAAGCGCAAATTTGCGCTTTGAAAATGGCGCGAAGGAGACCGCCCTGCCGCGGCCTCGAAACAACGGTGGAAAATCCAGTGGAGTAGGGGAGGTGCGCCGCGACACGGCCGACGTTACCGAGGTCGTCAAGGCGCTGCACCGGATCGTGAACGACGCGATCCGAGCGGGTGGCCCCGGCGAAGACCATGCCGAAGGGCTGACCATCGACCTCAGTCGCATCGATTTCGAGCGGCTGCGCAAGGAATTCGCCAAAGTCCGCCGCAAGAACGCGGCACTGAACGACATGCGCGACCTGGTCGAAAAAAAGCTGGCCCAAATGCTAAAGGCCAAGCCAGCTCTGATGGACTACTACAATCGCCATCAGGAGATCATTGCCGACTACAACCGGGAAAAAGACCGGGCGACGGTCGAGCAGACTTTCGCCGCGCTCTTGGTCTTGGCCGACAGCCTCGACACGGCCCAACGGCGTACCATCGAAGAGGGGCTGAGCGAAAGCGAGCTGGCCCTTTTCGACTTGCTCTCGCGCGACGACCTAACGCGGGCCGATCGCGAGCGGCTGAAGCAAGCGAGCAAGTCGCTCTTATCGCGGTTGCACGAGCTATTGGCCCCGATCGAACAGTGGACGCGCAAAGCCCAGACGCAGGCGGACGTCGAAGCATCGATCCTCGACTGGCTTATCGAGTTTCTGCCCCAGCCCCCCTTCACTGACGACGAAACAGCTGGGCTTGCACGTCGCGTGTACGACTTCGTTTGGCAGCAGAGCGAAGCCGGAAGTTTACCTTAAGAGCCTCGCGCGGTCGGACAAGTTCTACCGTTCACGTTGCCGGCGGCACATCTTCGCGCTTCGGATATGTGTACCATTTGGCAATTGGGATGCTACTCAGTCCCGCCACAGCAGCACCGCGAAAGGGGTGCGCCTCCGCACCTTGATCTGTCCGCCCTATGCGGTCAAGAATGCATCGCGCCACAATCTGAAATCCCAACGACTTGAACCGGTCCGGAGCCAATCAAGCGGGTGCGCGTCCCGACTGGCCATTTAACACAGCACAAGGAATGCTCAAGCGTTCATCGAACGACACGAACGACAACTTGCCCCCCCTGCCGCCCCCGGTTAGCCTGACAAACTTGGGATATTGTCAAATTCCTCGACCGGGGCGCCCATGAGCGTCGAGCAGCTTGAGCCTGTCCATGATACCGCCACGGCCGCCGAGTGTATCCGCGTCCGGGGGGCGAGGGTCCATAACCTGGCCAATATCGATATCGATATTCCCCGTGACCAGTTCGTCGTGATCACCGGCCCCAGTGGGTCGGGCAAAAGCTCACTGGCCTTCGACACGATCTATGCCGAAGGGCAACGGCAGTACATCGAAAGCCTCTCGGTTTTTGCCCGCCAGTTCCTCACCCAGCTCGAACGCCCCGACGTCGACCTGATTGAGGGCCTGCAGCCCACGATCGCGATCGACCAGCGCGCCGGCATCCGCAACCCGCGCAGCACCGTGGCCACGGTCACCGAGATCTACGACCATTTACGGCTCCTCTTCGCGCGCACCGGTGCGGTATTCTGCTACCAATGCGGGGCGGCGATTCGCCAGCAAACGCCCGACGAAATCGTCGACGACCTCCTCGCCCTGGGCGAGGGTGCCAAAATCATGTTGCTGGCGCCGCTGGTGCGGGGCCGCAAAGGGAAGCATCCCGAGGTGTTCGAGGCGGTCCGCAAGGCGGGCTTCGTGCGGGTCCGTGTCGACGGCGAAGTCTACGATCTCGACGCCGTGCCGGACCTCGCCCCGCGCCGCAACCACACGGTCGAGGCCGTCGTCGATCGGATCATCGTCCGCGAGGGGGTCCGGTCGCGGCTGGCTGAATCGGTCCGGTTGGCCCTGCGCCACGGCGAGGGGTTGGTCGCCGCGACGTTCCTGCCTCCCGAATCGGCGTCCGACGACTGGCAAGACAGACTTTACAGCACCGAGCACGCCTGCCCGCTCTGCAAGCTGAGCTACGAAGAGTTGGAACCACGCACGTTCAGCTTCAACAGTCCCTACGGCGCATGCCCGGAATGCGAAGGACTCGGCCGAAGTCTCGCGGTCGACCCCGCCGCGGTCGAGGAAAGTCCGCAGTCGAACAGGAACGATTCGGCTGAGGAGCGTGCGGAGCCATCTCTCGGCCAGCTGGTTTGCCCGGCCTGCAAAGGCGCGCGGTTACGGCCCGAAGCGCGGAGCGTGCGTGTGGGCGGCCGCGCGATCCACGAATTGACGGCGCTGGCCGTGCGGCCCGCCCGGGATTTCTTTGCCACTCTCAACTTCGTCCCTTCCGCAGCGCCGATTGGAGGGCCGATCGTGCGCGAGATCGTCGCGCGGCTCGACTTTCTCGATTCGGTCGGGCTCGACTACCTCACGCTTGATCGCGCCGCCGACACGCTCAGCGGTGGCGAGCTGCAACGCATCCGCCTGGCGACCGGTATCGGCTCAGGCCTCGTCGGTGTGTGCTACGTCCTCGACGAGCCTTCGATCGGTCTGCACCCCCGCGACAACCAGCGGTTACTCGGCGCCTTGCGGAACCTGCAGCGCCAAGGCAACACAGTGCTGGTGGTCGAGCACGACGAGGCGATCATGCGGCAGGCCGACCATCTGATCGACGTCGGCCCCGGCGCGGGCCGCCACGGCGGCCGGATCGTGGCCCAAGGTACGCCGGCCGAAGTCGAGCGCTCACCCGACTCACTCACCGGCAAGTACCTCTCGGGCGAGGTGTCGATCGCCCCTCCGTCCACTCGGCGCCGCATGACGAAGACCAAAGCGATCGCGATCGAGGGGGCGACCGCCAACAATCTGAAGCACGTCGACGTCTCCTTTCCGTTGTCGGTGCTGACCTGCGTCTGCGGTGTGAGCGGATCGGGAAAAAGCTCGCTGGTGCATGAGACGCTGGCCAAGGCGGTGGCCCGGCGCATCAACGGTGGAGGCCCCAGGCCCGGGCCGCACAGCAGCCTGCGCGGCGTGAGCCAGATCGACAAGCTGGTCGAGATCGATCAGACGCCTATCGGACGAACGCCGCGGAGCAACCCGGCCACCTACACGGGCCTGTTCGACGAGATCCGGCAGGTGTTCGCCACCACGCGCGAAGCGCGGCTGCGCGGCTTTAAATCGAGCCGTTTCAGTTTCAACACGCAGGGAGGCCGTTGCGAGGAGTGCCAAGGGCAAGGGGTGCGGAAGATCGAGATGAACTTTCTGGCCGACCTCTACGTGGAATGCCCCCAGTGCCGCGGCGCGCGGTTCAACCGGCCCACGCTCGAAATCCAGTACCGTGGAAAGTCGATCGCCGACGTGTTGAACCTGCGAGTCGACGACGCTTTGGAATTCTTCGAGAACTTTTCCATGATCCGCCGACTCCTGGCCAGCTTGCGGGAGGTCGGGCTTGGGTACCTGGCGCTGGGGCAACCTTCGACCACGCTTTCCGGCGGCGAGGCCCAGCGGATCAAACTGGCCGCCGAGCTGGGACGGACCGAGTCGGGCAAGACGCTCTACATTCTCGACGAGCCGACCACCGGATTGCACTTCGACGACGTGCGCAAGCTGCTGACCGTGCTCGCGCGGCTGGTCGACCTGGGCAACACGGTGGTGGTGATCGAGCACCATCTCGACGTCATGAAGTCGGCCGATTGGATCATCGACCTGGGCCCCGAAGGGGGCGAAAAAGGGGGCCACGTGATCGCCATCGGCACGCCGGAGGAGGTGGCGCGGATCGAACATAACGAAACCGGGAAATTCCTGAGGGCGGCGTTATGCCCCGAAACATCGAACTGAAGGCACGCCTGGCGTCGCTCGACGCGGCCCGCGAAACGGCCCGCCGACTTGCCACCAGCCCGCCCAGTGTCGAGCGACAGAAAGACACCTACTTCGTTTGCCGCTGGGGTCGGCTTAAGCTGCGCGAGCGCGAGGGGCTCTGCGCCCAACTCGTTGGTTACTCGCGGGCGAACGACGCTTCGTCGAAAGCGAGCGATTACCAGATCGTCGAAATCAGCGACGTCGCGGCTCTGCACGCGGCGCTCTCGGCGACGCTGGGCGTGCTGGTCGTCGTCGACAAGCACCGCGAAATCTTCCTCGTGGACAACGTCCGCATCCATCTCGACCATGTCGTTGGGCTTGGCGACTTCCTGGAGTTCGAGGCCGTGCTTGGGCCCGATCACAGCGACGACGACGGCCGTTCGCAGCTCGACGCGCTGAGCCGAGAATTCGGGATCGATTCCACCGCCCTGGTGGCCGGTTCGTACAGCGACCTGTTACTTGAACGTCGCGGCCCCGCTGGATAAACTGCATGTTTGCGAATTGAGCGCGGGGTCGTTCGAAAAAGCCACCAAATACCACGGGATGTCCGGATGAATGAAGCCGCCAAGCTGCGATCGGGTGATCGAGAAATCGACTTGCCGATCGTCGAAGGCACTGAAAACGAGCGGGCTCTCGACATCTCTCAATTGCGGGCACTCTCGGGGTTCATCACGCTCGACGAAGGCTACGTCAACACCGGCGCCACGCTCAGCGCCATCACCTACCTCGACGGCGAAAAGGGCATCCTGCGCTACCGCGGCTATCCGATCGAATTGTTGGCCACAAACTGCGATTTCGTCGAGGTTAGCTACCTCTTGATCTACGGCGAACTTCCGTCGGCGGCGCAACTGGATAACTTCCGCACCTCGTTGAGGCGCCACACGATGCTGCACGAGGACATGAAGTCCTTTTACAACGGCTTCCCGCGCGACGCCCACCCCATGGCCATCCTCAGCTCGGTCGTCGGGGCGCTTTCGACCTTTTACCAGGATTCGCTCGACCCGCACTCCCCCGAGCAGGTCGAGATTTCGATCTACCGCCTGATGGCGAAGCTGCCCACGATCGCGGCCTTCAGCTACAAGAAGTCGGTTGGGCAACCGTTGATTTACCCGCGCAACGACCTCGCTTATTGCGAGAACTTCCTGCAGATGATGTTCGCCGTACCCAGCGAGCCGTACGAAGTCGACCCCGACTTCGTCGAGGCGTTGACCTTGCTCTTGATCGTCCACGCCGACCACGAACAGAACTGCAGTACCTCGACGGTGCGAATGGTCGGTTCGAGCAACGCCAACCTGTTCGCTTCAATCTCGGCGGGCATTTGCGCCTTGTGGGGCCCCTTGCACGGCGGAGCCAACCAGGCCTGCGTCGAAATGCTCGAGAAGATCCGCGCCGAGGGCGGAAAGGTGAAAAAGTACGTCGACATGGCCAAGGAGAAGAACAGCCATTTCCGACTGATGGGTTTCGGCCACCGCGTGTACAAGAACTACGACCCGCGGGCGACGATCATCAAAGCCATGTGCGACCGGCTGGTGAAGAAGCTCAAGATCAAGGACCCCATCTTCGAGATCGCCCAGGAGCTCGAGGCGACGGCGCTCTCCGACCCCTACTTCATCGAGCGCAAGCTGTACCCGAACGTCGATTTTTACTCGGGCATCATCTACCGCGCCATGGGAATACCAGTCCAGATGTTCACGGTGCTGTTCGCCATTGGCCGGCTGCCGGGATGGATCGCCCACTGGAAGGAAATGCACCAGTCGCCGACGAAGAAAATCTGCCGACCCAGGCAGATTTACACCGGGCCGCTCAAACGCGAAATCGTGCCGCTGGAAAAACGGTAGCCCGGATTATTCGTTATCCGGTGACGCTCGCGGCAAAAACTCCCGCGTCTCCACGACCCCCAGAGGAAGCAGCCATCGACGGTCCATCGGAAACCTCGCCGACAGCGCCCGGCGGGGCGGGTCATTGCCGATTAAAACGCGACCTACGGTCTGGAGCAACACTGTTGTTTCGTCTTGTCTTTATCCTGGCTGGCTGTTGCGGCGCGGCGGTGGCCGCGGCCGTCGAGCCGGCATTTAACGCGTCTGAGCGCAGTCATTGGTCGTTCCAGCCGCGCTTGCGACCGCGGCCGCCCGAATTCGACGATTTGGCCGACCGCAATTGGGTGGCCAATGAGATCGACGCTTTCGTTCTCGCAAGGCTCAAGGAATTTGGCCTTAGGCCAGCGCCCGAGGCCGACCGCCGCACGCTGGCCCGCCGCGTCTATTTCGACCTCATCGGCCTGCCACCCACCCCCGCCGAGCTGACGGAATTCCTCACCGACCCATCGCCCTGCGCCTATGAGTTGCTAATCGATCGGTTATTGGCAAGCCCGCGCTACGGCGAGCGCTGGGGCCGACACTGGCTCGACGTGGTCCGTTACGCCGAAACGGAAGGCTTCGAATACGACAACCCACTCAGCGGAACCTGGCGATATCGCGATTACGTGATTCAGGCTTTCAACGACGACCTGCCCTTCGACCGGTTTGTCCGCGAGCAGATCGCCGGCGACGAGTTGACGGGCGACGACCCCGCGCGCCTGGTCGCGGCCGGGTTTCACCGCTTGGGTCCGGTCCGCCGCAACGCCGGCAACCAACGGGTCGCCGGCAGCCGCAACGAGGTTTTGACCGAGGAGACGAACGCCATCGGCTCGGTGTTCCTGGGGCTCACCATCGGCTGTGCCCGCTGTCACGACCACATGTTCGATCCGATCCGGCAAACCGACTACTACCGGCTCGAGGCGTTCCTGGCCGCGTCGCAGGAGCGAAATGTTTCGTTGGCCAGCCCCGAGGAACGGGCCGCATGGCAAGCTCGCACCGACGAGGTCCAGGCAGAATGCAAGAAACTCAAGGAATTGCGCGATGCGGCGCCGGGGGAGCAGAAGCAGTCGTTCGAGGCGCAAATCGAAGCGGCCGAATCGCGGTTGCCCGCCCCGCTACCGGAAATCTGCACCGTCGAGAACCGTTTGGCCGAGCGGACGCCGATCCATGTGCTCGGGCGCGGCGATGCGGACCATCCGGGTGAAATGGTCGGCATGCGGGCGCCAGGCGTACTGTTGCCCGAAGGAACGCCCGACCTGCCGGCCGACACGGCAAACCCCCGAACCCGCCTCGCCGACTGGCTCACCGATGCGGCGCACCCGTTGACGGCCCGGGTGTTGGTCAACCGCATTTGGCAGTACCATTTCGGCCGCGGAATTGTGGCGACGGCGAACGACTTTGGCGTCAACGGCGACCGGCCGAGCCATCCCGAGCTGTTGGATTGGCTGGCCAATCGCTTTGTCGACGAAGGATGGAGTATCAAATCGTTGCACCGAGTGATTCTGCTCAGCCGCGCGTACCGCCAGGCCTCGCGCTCCGCCGATGAACCGGCGGCCCACCAGCGCGATCCCGATAACCGTTTGCTGTGGCGATCCAACCGCCGGCGGCTTGAGGCCGAGGAGCTGCGCGACGCGATGCTGTCGGTGGCGGGCGTGCTGAACGTGAAGTCTGGTGGGCCCAGTGTCGTCGTAGCGGTCGACCGTGACCTGGTCGAGCTGCTCTACAAGCCGGGGCAGTGGGCGGTGACGCCCGATGCGGCCGAGCACCGGCGACGATCGGTATACTTGCTTGCCAAGCGCAACCTGCGGCTGCCGTTCATGGAGGTGTTCGACCAGCCCGACACGCAAACCAGTTGTGCCCGCCGCGAGTCGAGCACGCACGCCCCGCAGGCACTCGAGCTCACCAACGGCAAGCTGTCGAATGAATTGGCCGTGGCACTGGCCGAGCGGCTGGCGCGCGAGGCGGGCACGGACCCATCGCGTCAGGTCGAGCTTGCATTCGCGCTCGTGGCGGGCCGGCCGCCGAACGATGTCGAGCGCAGGCGGTCGCTGGAGTTTCTCCGCGATCAGCCGCTGGCGGAGTTCGCGCTGGCGATGTTCAACCTCAACGCGTTTCTGTATGTGGATTGAGAAATTCCCCGTGGGGCAGGTTTCCAACCTGCCAAAGAGATCTACGGCAGGTTAGAAACCTGCCCCACAAGATCGAACAGACCATGCGACAACACATCCGCCCGATCACCACGCGCCGCGACTTCCTCACCAACGCCTTCTGCGGCTTCGGCACGCTGGCGCTGGCCGCATTGCTCGACGATGAGCGTGCACGTGCGGCGACGGGTAATCCGCTGTCGCCCAAGCCGCCGCACCTGGTTGAGACGCCGGCCAAGGCGGTAATCTTCCTGTTCATGGCCGGAGGCCCCAGCCACGTCGAGACCTTCGATCCCAAGCCGCTCTTGAACCGGCTCGACGGCCAGCCGAGGCCAGCCCAATTCGGCGAGGCCAAGTACCAGTTCATCGCCAGCGACGCCCGCTTGCTGGGCACGAAACGCCGCTTCGCCAAACACGGCCAAAGTGGCGTCGAGATTTCCGATCTGTTTCCGCACATGGCCCGGTGTGCCGACGACCTGGCCGTGGTCCGTTCGTGCCATGCCGACATGGTCGTCCATTCGGCCGCACAATACCAGTTGTTCAGTGGCCGGACCGTTCCCGGTTTTCCAAGCATGGGCTCGTGGGTCGTGTACGGGCTGGGTTCCGAAAGCGATTCGCTGCCGGCTTATGTGGTGCTGCCCGATCCGCACGGCGCACTCGAAGCCGGCCAGCCGATGTATACCAATGGATTCCTGCCGGCCGTCTATCAGCCGACGATGCTGCGCGGCGGCGAGCGCCCCTTGCGAAACCTCGATTTGCCTCCAGGCGTCTCGCGCGATACCAGGCGGCGGACGATCGAACTGGTCCGCGACCTGAATCGGGCCACGCTCGAAGCCGGCGACGACGAGCTTTCGGCCCGCCTGGGCGCCTACGACCTGGCTTTCAAAATGCAAACCGAGGCGCCCGAAGTCTTTGACCTATCGCGAGAGAGCAAGCATACGCTTGATCTCTACGGTGTGAACCAAGGGCCGACCGACGACTATGGCCGCCGCTGCCTCTTGGCACGGCGGCTGGTTGAGAAAGGGGTGCGGTTCGTCACGGTCGTTTCGGGCGGCGGGCCGGGCAACATGCAATGGGATGCGCACGGCGACATTGAGGAGAACCACCTGCGGATGGCCGCTCAGACCGACCGGCCGGTCGCCGGACTTCTATGCGATTTGAAACGGCGCGGGCTATTGGACTCCACATTGGTCCTCTGGGGTGGCGAGTTCGGCCGTTCGCCCGAGGCGCAAGGGGGAAAGGGACGCGACCACCACAATCTTGGCTTCACGATGTGGCTTGCCGGCGGAGGCGTGCGCGGCGGCCGCGTGGTGGGCGCCACCGACGAAATCGGTCTGCGGGCCGTCGAGCGGCCCTGCCATTTCCGCGATCTCCACACGACGATTTTGCGCCAACTTGGTCTCGACCAGGACGCCTTGAGCTACCTGCACCTGGGGCGAAAAGAGCGGCTCACCGAGGTGCAGGGTGAGGTGATCAAGGAGTTGGTCGAGGCGTAATTGCCGCGAAAAATACAAACATCGCACCGTGTGCCAACATTTCCCTATTCCTTTTTGTGACTTTTCGTGTTTTTCGTGGCCATCGCCGTCCTGTCAGGTTAAGGCAGCGAGTCGAATAGCGGGCGGTCTCCAATGCGAGGCTCGGCCGAACGCCCGGCCGATTGGGTTGTAAGCCATCGACTGATCACCCGCACAGCGTAGTCCACTTCTTCGATCGTCAACATCCGTCCGGCGGGGATGCGGTGCCATTTCGCAAGACACTTGCGGCAGCAGGTGGCCGTGGCGTGCTGAGCGACGAACACGGGATGTCCTCGCATCGGCGTCTGCCGGCCGTCGTTTTCCGGCGCGGCCGGCGCCAGCCGCCGGCTTAGAAAATCGCGCGCGTGCCGTTCGACCCTCGCCAGCCCCTTCGCGGCCAGGTACGCCGCGTCATGTTCGTTCAGGCGAAATCGACCGCGAAATCGTGAACTCGCGAGCGCGGCGAACAATTCGTCCAGATCACGCACCTGGTTCATCCTGCTTGCCCAGCGGCAGATTGTCGTGCCGCGCGAACATCTGCTGGTATTGCTCGTGCAGCGCCGAGGCGATCGCCGGGCTGGTGTTGCGCCAGCGTTGCGGGCCACCCTTGCGGAGGTCGTCGTCGGGCAAATCGGCCACGAGCAACGTCCGACGCGAGATGCCGGCTTCAGCCAGCACGCGGCCGCGCCGGTCGAGGATCACGCAGTCTCCCACGCCCACGCCCGCGTAACCCAGCGGCTCCGTACCGACCGATTCCGGCACGACGACATTCGCTCTCGCGACATACACGCCGTTGTCGATTGCGATGGCGACATGGTGGTTGCGGACTTCGGCGGTGTGGTCGGCGACGTGCTCGTAACCGATAAAGTTGAAGTGCGGCGTGAAGATGATCTGCGCCCCTTTCATGGCGAGGATCCGCGCCGGTTCGATGTACGAGGTGTCGGCACAGATGGCGATGCCGAATTTGATACCGCGCCGCTCGAAAACCGGAAACTGGTCGCCGCGGGTTTCGTAATTCAGATAAGCGTAGGTCTTCGAGTACGTGCCCGTGAGCTTCCCTCGTTCGATCACGACCACGGTATTGAGCACGTCGTCGCCGCGGATCTCATTAAGGCCAAGCAACAAGGTGCATTCGAACTTCTTGAATCGCCGAAGCACGCTCTGAAAGAACGGGCCTTGCAGGTCCACGGCAAACTCGGTTGTGAATTTTTGCGGTGAAAAGAACCCGTGCAAGAAGGTCTCGGGCATCGCCAGGATTTCAGCGCCGCGCGACTCGGCTTCGGCCAGCGCCGATTCCGTCGTCGCCAGGTTGGCATCGGCGTCGCCGAACACCACGGGACCCTGAAATGTGGCAATTTTCATTGAAGGTTCCTCATTTGGCTCTTTTCGTTGCGGTGGGCCGTTTTTTTGTGTTGCGGGCATGGATCCGCCTGGCTTATCGGCGTATGACAGAACCCGCAACCTGATCCTACGATATCGTTGAGCCGGCTGGCGATCAACGATATTGGACGCCACGGTCGCGTAATGTGACGACGAGGAACAGTTGACGAACGGCCACCCCAAAATCGGAGTAGATCGGATCGAATCCCGTTATGCCGCCAAACCCGCTTTCGATCCGCATCGGGTCGCTGTATTACAAGATGCCAACGGCTCGCCCGGTGGAGTTTCACGCTTGTCGTCTAAATACAAACTGCCCCAAACCCCGTCCCATTTCCCGTCCGCTGCCTTCGGCAGCGGACGGGAAATGGGACGGGGATGGAAAATTGCTTTGAGCCCGTGTTTTCTAGCTGCGATTGTGAAACTCCACCGGGCAAGCCGGCGGCATCTTCAAGTCCCGTCACGGCAACTCGTCGACATCGAAACTCAACGACGGCTCCGTAACCGCTGCCAGCCTTCTATTTTCCAAGGGCCGCACCCAACTCCACCAGGCCGCCGCCAGCAGATAGGGCATTCGGTGGCCCGCCAACGAGCCAAGCACGCCGCCTGCGATGGTGCCGACCGCCATCCCGGCGGCCAGCGCGCGCCGATCGTGGGAACTGCCCGCCGTGCTATAGAACAAACCGGAGAAGTAGTTGTATCCGACAAGCTGTCCCAGCAGGGCCAACCCAATGAACAATGTCATGGCCGATTCCGCCAGCGCGATCACCACCAGCCCGCTGGCGCCGAGCGCTTGCGATGCCAGTGCCGTATTGAGGCGGTAATGCCAGAAGGCCACGCCGTGCATGAGCAGATAAGTCGCGATGATGACTGCCCGCCAGCACGCCAAGAGCTTGCCGTGATCGTCCGGCGCGACGCCGATGTGTACCGCGAGGTCGGGCAACAGATGAATCACCATGCTGCCGCCGAACATTCCGCCCAGATTGGCAAGCCAGCTCAGTTGTTTGAACGCGGCGGCCAACGCCATGCCTTCGTGGTCCTGACGCTTCACGTCGT
>Ga0265331_10000350_pt1 | contig 48905 bp, 41 predicted proteins | sample 41923metaG_FD_202088 | JGI IMG/M metagenome (GOLD analysis project Ga0265331, IMG submission 202088) | Rhizosphere microbial communities from Carex aquatilis grown in University of Washington, Seatle, WA, United States - 4-19-23 metaG | ecosystem: Host-associated > Plants > Roots > Rhizosphere... | reverse complement strand
CCAGGATGTGGCGAGGAGCGGCACCAGCTCGAGCTTCTTGCCGCGGCCGACCAATGGCTCGTAGATGTTGCCGGTGATGTTGAGCTGCAGCGTCTCGTTGAGCGAATGCGGGTCCATGGAGATGGCATCGCCCTGGTCGGCGAAGCGCAGCGTCGCCGCCTGCGCGCCGGCGGCGAGCATCAGTCCGGCAATCAGGAGGATCGTGGTCCGGGCGAGATTCTTCATGAGGTGTCTCCGAACGAGGTTCTTGTCGCTTATTTCGGCGCAAGCGGCATCGATCGCTCGGCGAGCGAGGCGAGATAGCCCGCGCCGAGAGGGATGACGGCGTCGTTGAAATCGTATTTGCTGTTGTGCAGGAAGCAGCCGCCTTCGAGGCCGCCCTGGCCCAGCCGCGCGAACGCGCCGGGCTTCGCCTGCAGCATGAACGAGAAATCCTCCGAGCCCATCGACGGGTCGAGGTTGCGCACGACGTTGCCCGCGCCGACCAGCGCCTCGGCGACGTCGGCGGCGAAATTCGCCTCGCTGGTATGGTTGATGGTGGCCGGATAGACGCGCTCGTAGCGCAGTGTCGCGCTGGCGCCGAACGCCGCGGCGATCGCCGGGACGAGCTCGTTCAGGCGACGCTCGATCATGTCCTGCGTCGCCGGACGGAACGTGCGCACCGTGCCGACGAGCTTCGCATGGGCCGGAATGACGCTCATCGCGCCGGGATTGCCCGCCTGCATCGCGCAAATGCTGACGACCGCGGTGTCGATCGGACTGACGTTGCGCGCAACGATCGACTGCGCGGCGGTGATGATGTGCGCCGCGACCAATACCGGGTCGATCGCCGCGTGCGGATGGGCGCCGTGGCCGCCGCGGCCGTCGATCGAGATCTCGATCCGGTCGGCCGCCGCCATCGCGGGTCCCGGCGTGATGCCGATCTGCCCCGGCGGCAGACCGGGCCAGTTGTGCAGCGCGAAGACCCGCTCGGCGGGAAAGCGCTCGAACAGGCCGTCCTCTATCATCTCGCGCGCACCGGCATAGCCTTCCTCGCCGGGCTGGAAGATGAGGTACGCCGTACCGTCGAACGCGCGCGTCTCGGCGAGATAGCGCGCCGTGGCGAGCAGCATCGTCGTGTGGCCGTCGTGACCGCAGCCGTGCATGCGACCGTCGTAGCGCGACTTGTGCGCGAACTCGTTCTCCTCCTGCATCGGCAGCGCGTCCATGTCGGCGCGCAGGCCGACCGACGCGTTGTGCGTGTCTGTGCGGCCGCGGATCACGGCGACGACGCCGGTGCGGCCGATGCCCGGATGAAACTCGATGCCGAGTGCGGTGAGCTGCTCGCAGACGACGCGGGCGGTGCGATGCTCCTCGAAGCCGAGCTCCGGGTGCATGTGCAGGTCGCGGCGCACCGCGGCAAGTTCGTCCTGCCAGCGCCTGATGTGGTCGATGGGGTTCGGCATCGGTGGGCTCAATGGGCGAGTGCGCGCTCGACGCGCAGGCGCGGGTCGACCGCGTAATAGGTGAGATCGACGACGAGGTTGATCAGCACGAAAATGAGCGCGATGAAGCAAAGATACGCCGCCATCACCGGGATGTCGGCGAAATTGACCGCCTGGATGAACAGGAAGCCCATCCCGGGCCACTGGAACACGGTCTCGGTGACGATCGCGAACGCGACGATGCCGCCAAGCTGCAGTCCGGTGATGGTGATGACGGGCACCAGCGTGTTCTTCAGCGCATGTCCGAAGTACAGCGCCCGGTCGCTGATGCCGCGGGCGCGGGCAAATTTTATGTAGTCGGTGCGCAGCACCTCGAGCATTTCGGCACGCACCAGCCGCATGATCAGCGTCATCTGGAAAAGCGACAGCGTGATCGACGGCAGGATCAGCGCCTTCAGCCCGCTCTTCGTGAGAAGTCCCGTGGTCCACCAGCCGAGCGTGACTGTCTCGCCGCGCCCGAAAGACGGCAGCCAGCCGAGGATCACCGCGAACACGAGGATCAGCAGGATGCCGATGAGGAACGTCGGCAGGCTGACCCCGACCAGCGATCCCGCGAGCAGCGCCTGCGCCAGCACGGTGTCGCGCTTGAGCGCCGTGTACACACCGAGCGGGATGCCGATGACCAGTGCCAGCGCAGCCGCGACTGCCGACAGCTCGAGTGTTGCCGGCAGGCGCTCCTTGATCAGCGTGGCGACAGGCCGGCTCTGACGCAGCGAGAGCCCGAAATCGCCTTGCACCGCATGACCCACGAAGCGCGCGAACTGGACGGGAAACGGCTGGTCGAGACCGAGGTCGGTGCGAAGCCGGGCGCGCTCCTCGAGCGTGGCGTCCTGCCCGACCATGAAGGCGACCGGGTCGCCGACGAAGTTGAACATGCCGAAGGCGATGAAGGCGACGACCGCCATCACGGCGACCGACTGCAGGATCCGGCGCACGATGAACGCTAGCAAGGAAGCGCCGGGCTCATCAGGCTGATGAGACGGATCGGGATCGTGCCACTGCGTTGCGCCGGGGAAAACCGCATCGGACGATCATGCCCAAAGCCCGATGGAGCGTCAATGCGTTCCATACCTGCCGCGGCCCATTCGTGCCGTCACCGTCTGCGGTCGAGATATTTTGTGGTTCAATACCGCACTTGCGCCGCCAGCCGGGCCGACCCAGCTCCTCGGGCGCGGGCCGAGTCGCGTTTCCGACCCTCCATGCTGCGCTTCTTCGTCACGCGGATCAGCCTCGTCATTCCGACCTTTCTCGGAATGACGCTGCTCGCGTTCTTCCTGATCCGGCTCGTTCCCGGCGACCCGATCGAGACGATGGCGGGCGAGCGCGGCATCGATCCGGCGCGGCACGCGGCGCTGCTCAAGGAATACGGACTCGATCGTCCGGTGCTCGTCCAGTATGGGATCTACATCGGGCGCGTCCTGCACGGCGACCTCGGCAAGTCGATGATCACGCAGGAGCCGGTGGTGAACGAGTTCGCCGCGCTGTTCCCCGCGACGATCGAGCTCGCGCTGTGCGCGATCGTCTTCGCACTGGTCATCGGCATTCCTGCCGGGATGATCGCTGCGGTGCGCCGCAATTCGGTGTTCGATCACGGAGTGATGGGCGTCTCCCTCACCGGCTATTCGATGCCGATCTTCTGGTGGGGCCTCCTGCTGATCCTGCTCTTCTCGGTTCAACTCGGCTGGACGCCTGTGTCCGGCCGCATCGCGGTCAAGTACTACATCGAGCCCGTGACCGGGTTTCTCACGATCGACTCGCTCTTGTCGGGAGAGCGGGGAGCATTCAGATCGGCGGTGTCGCACCTGATCCTCCCGATGATCGTGCTGGGCACCCAACCGCTCGCCATCATCGCCCGGATGACGCGCTCGGCAATGCTCGAGGTGCTGGGCGAGGACTACATTCGCACCGCGAGAGCCAAGGGCCTGTCGCAACTGCGGGTCGTTGCGCTGCACGCGTTTCGCAACGCACTGATCCCCGTCATCACGGTCATCGGGCTGCAGGTCGGCGTGCTGTTCACGGGTGCGATTCTCACCGAGACGATCTTCTCGTGGCCGGGCGTGGGCAAATGGATGATCGAAGCGATCAACCGGCGCGACTATCCGGTGCTGCAGGGCGGCTTGCTGATGCTGGGCTTCATCGTGATGATCGTGAACCTGCTGGTCGATGTCGCCTACGGCGTAATCAACCCGCGTATAAGACGAGCGAGTTGAGCGAGGAGGCCGAGACATGAATACGCAGGTCCTTGCCGTCGCCGGCGCCGCGCCCGCGCCACCCGGGCCGCTGCGCGAATTCTGGGGCTATTTCAGCGCCAACCACGGCGCGGTCGCGGGCCTGATCGTTGTTGTCACGGTGCTGCTGATGGCGGCGTTCGCCAACGTGCTGGCGCCCTATCCGCCGGATCTCACCAACAACTCGGCGTTCCTGAGGCCCCCGGTCTGGCAGGCCGGCGGCTCGAGCGCCTACCTGCTCGGCACCGACGCGATCGGGCGCGACATCCTCTCCCGGCTCATCTACGGCGCCCGCCTCTCGCTGCTGATCGGCATCGCCGTCGTCGCGCTGTCGATCGTCGTCGGCATCGCACTCGGCCTGATCGCCGGGTTCGCGCGAGGCGTCACCGAGATCGCGATCATGCGATTGATGGACATCATCCTGACGCTGCCCAGCCTGCTGCTCGCCATCGTGATCGTCGCGATCCTCGGACCGGGCATCATGAACGCGATGCTGGCGGTCGCCGTGGTCGTGCTTCCGCATTACGTGCGCATCACCCGCGCCGCGGTGATCTCGGAGACCGCGAAGGACTACGTCACCGCCGCGCGCGCCAACGGGGCGGGACGGTGGCGGCTGATGTTCAACGAAGTGCTCCCCAACTGCGCAGCACCGCTGATCGTCCAGGCGTCGCTCGGCGTGTCCGTGGCCATCCTCGACGCCGCGGCGCTGGGTTTTCTCGGCCTGGGCGCGCAACCCCCCGCCTCCGAATGGGGAACGATGCTGGCGGACGCGCGCGAGTTCGTTCTGCGCGCGTGGTGGGTGGTGACGCTTCCGGGAATCATGATCCTGACGACCGTGCTCGCCTTCAATCTGCTGGGCGACGGGTTGCGCGACGCGCTTGATCCGAAGCTGAAGCGCTGATCGCCGCCATGCCTCTTCTCGAAATCGAAGACCTCCACGTCGAGTTTCCGTCGCAGGGCGCTGTGATGCACGCGGTCGAGGGGGTGAGCCTCGCGCTGGACGAGGGCGAAGTGCTGGGGATCGTCGGCGAATCGGGCTCGGGCAAGAGCGTCACGATGCTCGCAGTAATGGGGCTCACCGCCTACCCCGGGCGTGTGCGCGCGAAGCGGCTGCAATTCGCCGGCCGCGCCCTGCAGCGACTCTCCGAGCGCGAGCGCAGGACGCTCATCGGCAAGGACGTCGCGATGATCTTCCAGGACCCGACGACGAGTCTCAATCCGTGCTTCACCGTCGGCTTCCAGCTTTGCGAGACGCTGCGCCTGCACCTGGGGATGGACAGGAAGGCCGCGCGCCATCGGGCAACCGAGCTGCTGGAGCAAGTCGGGATCCCCGCCGCGTCGAGCCGGCTCGGAGACTATCCGCATCAGCTCTCCGGCGGCATGAATCAACGCGTGATGATCGCGATGGCCATCGCCTGCGACCCGCGGCTCCTGATCGCGGACGAGCCGACGACGGCGCTCGACGTTACGATCCAGGCGCAAATCCTCGACCTGCTGCGCGGGCTGCAGCGCGAACGCGGCATGGCGCTGATCCTCGTCACGCACAACATGGGCGTCGTCGCCGAGATGGCCCGCCGCGTGATCGTCATGTATGCGGGCCAGGTCGTCGAGGAGCGCCGAGCCGAGGCGCTCTTCGCGGCGCCGGAGCATCCGTATACCGCGGCGCTTCTGGCGGCGATGCCCGAGCGCAGCACCGGCGAGACGCGTCTCGCCACCATCCCGGGCGTCGTCCCGGGACTCTACGACCGGCCGCAGGGCTGCCTGTTCGCACCGCGCTGCCGCGATGTCACCGGGCTCGCGTGCCGAACGCGCCCGGAACTCCGTCCCTGGGCCGACGGCCAGGTCCGCTGCCATTTCCCGCTCTCCGATCCGCAACGTGACGCGGCGATTGCGCGTGACGCCATCTCCGTTCAATCGACGCTGTGAGCGAAGCCACAACGTCGAACCCGCCTGTCGTCGAGGCGAAGGACCTGACCCGCATCTACGAGATTCGCCACGGGCCGTTCCGCGAAGCGGCGCGGCTCCACGCGGTGGCCGGCGTTTCGTTCGCGATTCCAGCGGGCCGGACGCTGGCCGTGGTCGGCGAATCCGGCTGCGGCAAGTCGACGCTTGCGCGTGTGGTGTCTTTGATCGAAAAACCAAGCGGCGGCGCCCTGCGCCTTGGCGGCATCGATGCCGTCAACACGACGTCGTTGCAGCAGCGGGCACTGCGCAAGACCGTGCAGATGGTGTTCCAGAATCCCTACGGCTCGCTCAATCCGCGCAAGAAGATCGGCGCGATCCTCGGCGCGCCGCTCGCGATCAACACCAGTCTCGGACCGGCCGAGCGAGCCTCGCGCGCACTGGCAATGCTGGCGAAGGTCGGCTTGCGGCCCGAGCATTACGTCCGCTATCCGCACATGTTCTCCGGCGGCCAGCGCCAGCGCATCGCGATTGCGCGGGCGCTGATGCTGAATCCGGCGCTGGTGGTGGCCGACGAGCCTGTTTCGGCGCTCGACGTATCGGTCCAGGCGCAAGTGCTGAACCTGCTTGCCGACCTGCAGAGCGACCTCGGCCTCGCGTACCTCTTCATTTCGCACGATCTGGGGGTCGTCCGGCACATCGCGCACGACGTGCTGGTGATGTACCTTGGCCTCGCAATGGAGCAAGGGAGCAAGGAGCGCATCTTCGCCCGCCCGCTCCACCCCTACACGCAGGCGCTGCTGGCCTCGACGCCCGGCCTCGCGGCGGCCGGCCGCCCGGAGCGTATCGTGCTCAGAGGCGAATTGCCTTCACCGCTCGACCCGCCGGCAGCATGCGTGTTCTCCACTCGCTGTCCGCACGCCATCGAGCGCTGTCGCGCGGAGCGGCCCGCCTTGCGCCCGCTCGGTGGCCGGCAGGTATCATGCCATCTTGCGGAACGCTTCCTCGAACCCGGCCATTCCGACGCGGGTGATCCCGTGCCGCAGGTCATCTAAGCCCCACTCAGAGAGGAGTCCATGTCATGACGAAGCCCGATCCGACCTTGCGCCGGTCCCCCGGCGCCCGCCTCGCGCTGTTTGCGGCGCTGGCGCTTCCGGTCCTGTTCGCCTCCGCCGGCGTCGCAGCGAAGACGCTGGTGTTCTGCTCCGAAGGCAGTCCCGAGAATTTCTATCCGGGCGTGAACACGACCGGCACGTCATTCGACGCCAACACCCAGATCTACAGCCGCATCGTCGATTTCGAGCGCGGCGGCACGACCGTCGTCCCCGGCCTCGCCGAGCGCTGGGAGATCTCGCCTGATGGCAAGGTCTACACGTTCTACCTGCGCAAGGGCGTGAAGTGGCACAACCATCGCGCCTGGAAGCCCACGCGTGACTTCAATGCCGACGACATGATCTTCGCGATCGAGCGGCAGTGGAAGGAATCGAGCCCCTATTTCAAGGTGACGAGCAGCAACCACTCGTACTTCAACGACATGGGAATGCCGAAGCTCCTGAAGTCGGTCGACAAGGTCGACGACTACACGGTGCGGATCACGCTGGAGCGGGCGGAGGCGCCGTTCCTGTCCGACCTCGCGATGGAATACGCGGGCGTTCAGTCGAAGGAGTACGCCGACGCGATGCTGAAGGCCGGCACGCCGGAGAAGATCGACCAGGAGCCGATCGGCACCGGACCCTTCTACCTCGTCCAGTACCAGAAGGACGCGGTGATCCGCTACAAGGCGTTTCCGCAATACTACGGCGGCAAGGCGAAGATCGACGACCTCGTGTTCTCGATCACGCCGGACGCGTCGGTCCGCTGGGCGAAGCTGCAGAAGGGCGAATGCCACGTGATGCCGTACCCGAATCCGGCCGATCTCGACGCGATCCGCAAGGACCCGAACGTCGTCGTGCTCGAGCAGCCGGGCCTCAACATCGGCTATCTCGCCTACAACGTGACCAAGAAGCCGTTCGACGACGTGCGCGTGCGCAAGGCCGTCAACATGGCGATCAACAAGAAGGCGATCATCGACGCCGTCTACCTGACGACCGGCGTGGCGGCGAAGAATCCGATTCCGCCGACGCAATGGTCGTACAACGACGCGATCAAGGACGATCCGTACGACCCCGCCGCGGCGAAGAAGCTGCTGGCCGAGGCAGGCTATCCGAACGGCTTCACCACCGATCTCTGGGCGATGCCGGTCCAGCGGCCGTACAACCCCAACGCAAGGCGGATTGCGGAACTGATGCAGGCCGACTTGAGCAGGGTCGGCATCACGGCCGAGATCAAGAGCTTCGAATGGGGCGAGTACCGCAAGCGGATGCAAAACGGCGAGCACCAGATGGGGATGCTGGGATGGACCGGCGACAACGGCGATCCGGACAACTTCCTGCACAACCTGCTCGGCTGCGACGGCGCGAAGCAAGGCGGCAGCAACGTGTCGAAATGGTGCTACCAGCCGTTCGACGATCTCGTGCTGAAGGCGGTGACATTGACCGACCAGAAGCAGCGCGCCGACCTCTACATGAAGGCACAGGTCGTCTTCAAGGAGCAGGCGCCGTGGTTCACGATCGCGCACGCGGTGCAACTCAAGCCCGTGCGCAAGGAAGTGATCGACTACAAGCTCTCGCCGTTCGGCCGCCACACGTTCTACGGCGTCGACATCAAGGAGTGACCGTAGCGATTTCCCGAGAGCGTACGATCGAAACGCCCCGCCGCGCGCGGGGCGTTTTTCATTGCGCTAGCGTTCGCGTTCGGCGGCCCGAGCCCGCCGCGTCGCATAAAGGCAGATGCCTGCCGCGACCGAAACGTTGAGGCTCGCGACCGTGCCCGACAGCGGAATGCCCACGATCCGGTCGCAGAGTTCGCGCGTCAGGCGCCGCAATCCGGAGCCTTCCGCACCCAGTACCCAGGCGATGGGGCCGGTGACGTCGGCGTCGAAGAGGCTCTCGCCTCCCGCGTCGGCGCCGAGGATCCACACGCCTTTCTCCTTCAGCTCGCGCAGCGTCCGGGCGAGATTGGTGACCGTGATGACCGGCACCGTGTCGGCGGCGCCGCTGGCCGCCTTCGCGACCGTCGCATTGACGCCGACTGCGCGGTCCTTGGGCACGATTACCGCATGCGCGCCGAATGCATCGGCATCGCGCAGGCACGCGCCGAGGTTGTGCGGATCGGTGACGCCGTCGAGAATCAGCAGCAGCGCGGCCTCCGTGAGCGACTCCATCACGTCGTCGAGCGTCACCGGAGCATCCGACGCGGACACGACGGCCACCACGCCCTGATGTCGGTCGGTTCCGGCGATCTCGCGCAGGCGCGACTCGTCGGCCATGTGCACCGGGCATTTCGCGAGCTCGGCACGCAAAATGAGGTCGCGCGTCCGCGCGTCCGCGCGTCCCGACGCAACGTAGAGCTTATGCACCGACTCGGGACGCTGCCGCAGGCGTGCCGTCACCGCGTGAAATCCGTGCAGGGTTCGTGTGTCGGGCATGGGAAAAGACGCGGGCAAAGGGACGGAAGCGAGGCCAACGGCGCCGTCGTGGCGAGTGTACCGCAGGAGGAAAGCGGAACATCGGCGCCGGTCGCATTGCGAAACGCGCTTGTGCCGCCCCGAATGCCGGTTCGGCTCCCGAAAGCGCGGGCCACCACGAGCGGTTGGAAAGCGCCGTCGATTTCCGTTATAATTTCGCGTTTCGCTTCGTGCCGGCGTAGCTCAGTTGGTAGAGCAGCGCATTCGTAATGCGAAGGTCGAGGGTTCGACTCCTTCCGCCGGCACCATCCCCAAGGCCGACTCGCGTCGGCCTTTGTCGTTTTCCTGCCCGGACTTGCCGCGATGCACCGGAATGCGGTCCGGATCGGGCGCGGCTCGACTCGTGAAATTTGCTGCCAAATCCGGCCGCTTCGTTGGACAATTGCGGTTTCCGCGCCCTTCCGGAGCCGCCATGAACCGCCCCTGCCGCCTGATCCTCGCCACTGCGGCACTCCTCGCCGCGCTCGCGTCGCTCGGCGCAGCCGCCCAGCCGATCAAGCTCGGCGAGCTCAACAGCTACAAGACGTTCCCCGCCTTCCTCGAGCCGTACAAGAAGGGGATGGAGCTTGCCCGCGACGAAATCAACGCGGCGGGCGGCGTGCTCGGCCGCCCGATCGAAATCGTCGTGCGCGACGACAACGGCAATCCCGGTGACGCGGTGCGGGTCGCCGAGGAGCTCCTGTCGCGCGAGAAGGTCGTGATGCTGATGGGCACGTTCGCGTCGAACGTGGGGCTCGCGATCGCCGACCTCGCGCGGCAGCGCAAGGTGCCCTTCCTCGCCGCCGAGCCCCTCACCGACAAGATCGTCTGGGACAACGGCAACAAGTACACCTACCGGCTGCGCGCGTCGACGTTCATGCAGACCGCGATGCTTGCCCCGGAGGCGGCGAAGCTCGGCAGGAAGCGCTGGGCGATTGTCTATCCGAACTACGAATACGGACAGTCGGCGACCGCGGCGTTCAAGAAGGAGATGATCGCGCTGCAGCCGGGGGGCATCGAGTTCGTCGAGCAGGCCGTGCCGCTCGGCAAGATCGAGGCGGGACCGGTCGTGCAGGCGCTGATCGACGCGAAACCGGACGCGATCTTCTCGTCGCTTTTCGGCACCGATCTCGCGCGCTTCGTCCGCGAGGGCGAATTGCGCGGCCTCTTCAAGGACCGGCCGGTATTCAACCTGCTGGGCGGCGAGCCCGAATACCTCGATCCGCTGAAGGACGAGGCGCCGGTCGGCTGGTGGGTGACGGGCTACCCGTGGTATGCGATCGGAACCCCTGCGCACAAGCGCTTCCTCGACGCCTACCAGGCGAAATGGAAGGACTATCCGCGCCTCGGCTCCGTCGTCGGCTATACGACCATCATCACCGCCGCCGCAGCGATCAGGAAAGCCCGTTCGACGGACCCGGAGAGAATACTCGCCGCGCTCGCCGACCTCAGCGTCGAGTCGCCGTTCGGCAAGGTCACCTTCCGCGCGCTCGACCATCAATCGACGATGGGCGCCTACGTCGGACGGACCGCGGTCAAGGACGGCAAGGGCGTGATGGTCGACTGGCGCTATGCGGACGGAAAGGACTACCTGCCCTCCGACGACGCCGTGAAGCGGATGCGGCCCGCCGACTGAGCGATCGTCCGGGTAGCCATCGCAGGGGCGGGCGGACTCTCGCCGTTCTCTCCCTTCCCATCATCCCGCCCGGCGGCGTCGCGGCGGGCTAGAATCGCGGCCACCGGCGCCTCGCGCGCCGCGCACCGATTCGCCGACGCGTGTCTTCCGCCTCCCTGCTCGCGCAGCTCCTGACCGGCCTCTCCGGCGCGTCGTCGCTGTTCCTCGTCGCCGCCGGCCTCACGCTGATCTTCGGCGTCACCCGCGTCGTCAACTTCGCCCACGGCTCGCTCTACATGCTGGGCGCGTACCTCGCCTGGACGCTCATCGAAGTGCTGGGCCGCAGCACACTCGGCTTCTGGGGCGGCGTGCTCGTCGCCGCGCTCGTCGTCGCGGCACTCGGCGCGCTGATCGAGGCGCTGCTGCTGAAGCGCATCTACGCTGCACCGGAGCTCCTGCAGCTCGCGGCGACGTTCGGCATCGTGCTGATCGTCCGCGATGCCGCGCTGGCGATCTGGGGTCCCGAAGACCTGCTGGGGCCGCGCGCGGCGGGCTTCACCGGCGCGATCGACGTGCTCGGGCGCGCGGTCCCGACCTACGATCTGTTCCTAATCGCCGTGGGACCGCTCGTGCTGATCGGCCTGACGTGGCTCATCCAGAAGACGCGGTTCGGGATGCTGGTGCGCGCAGCGACCGAAAACCGCGTCATTGCCGGCGCGCTCGGCATCAACGAGCGTGCGCTCTTCACGACGGTGTTCGCGCTGGGCGCGTTTCTCGCGGGACTGGCCGGTGCGCTGCAGCTGCCGCAGGAGCCCGCCAACCTCGGGATGGATCTCGCCATCATCGCCGAGGCGTTCGTCGTGACCGTCGTCGGAGGTCTCGGCTCGATTCCCGGCGCCTTTCTGGCGGCGCTCCTGATCGGACTCACGCGCGCACTCTGCATCGGACTCGGCACCGTGGATGTCTTCGGCGTCGCCGTGGCGTTTCCCAAGCTGACGCTCGTCGCGGAATTCGTCGTGATGGCCATCGTGCTCGTGGTGAAGCCGTACGGATTTCTGGGCAAGGCGCCGTCCGCGCCGCCCACGACGCCGCTCGCGGAATTCCGTGCGTTGATCGCAGCACCCGGCCGCCCCGCGGCGATCGGCGCGCTGGTGCTGCTCGCGCTGGCGGCGCTGCTGCCGTTCGTCGGCGACGCGTACACGCTGGTGCTCGCGACCGACGTCATCGTGTTCGCGCTGTTCGCGGCGAGCCTGCAGTTCCTGATGGGCACGGGCGGCATGGCGTCGTTCGGCCACGCCGCGTATTTCGGCGTCGGCGCCTACGCGGCGGCCCTCGCGGCGAAGCATGGCTGGCCGATGCCGGCCGCGCTTGCGGCGGCGCCGCTCGCGGGCCTTGCCGGCGCGATCCTGGTCGGCTGGTTCTGCGTCCGGCTATCGGGCGTGTACCTTGCAATGCTGACGCTCGCGTTCGCGCAGATCGCGTGGTCGATCGCCTTCCAGTGGGACAGCGTCACCGGCGGCTCCAACGGACTCGTCGGCATCTGGCCGCCGGAATGGCTCGCGCAGGGGCGCCCGTACTACTGGTTCGTGCTGGGTCTCGGCTCGATGGCGCTCGCAGCGCTCGCGTGGATCGCGCAGGCGCCACTCGGCTATGCGCTCCGCGCGTGCCGCGATTCGTCTCTGCGCGCGCAGGCGATCGGCATCGACGTGCAGAGGACCCAGCGCATGGCATTCGCACTCGCGGGCGCCTTCGCCGGTCTCGCCGGCGGCCTGTACGCCTTTTCCAAGGGCAGCATCTCGCCGGAAACGCTGGCGATTCCCCGCTCCGTCGACGCGCTCGTCATGGTGCTCCTCGGCGGGCTCAATGCGCTGGCCGGCCCAATCATCGGCGCCGGCGTGTTCACGTGGCTGTCCGACACGCTTTCGCGCGTCACCGAATACTGGCACGCGGTGCTGGGAGCGGCGATTCTCGTGATCGTGCTCGCGTTTCCGATGGGCATCGGCGGCGCGCTGACACGGCTCACCGCGCGGTGGCGCGCATGACGACTGTGCTGCACGTCGACGGCCTCTGCCGCGACTTCGGCGGCGTGCACGCCGTGTGCGACGTCTCGTTCGACGTGGACGCAGGCGAGCTCGTCGCGCTGATCGGCCCCAACGGCGCCGGCAAGACGACGTGCTTCAACCTCGTCAACGGGCAGCTGGCGCCGGACGCGGGCACCGTGCGCCTGGGCGATGCGCGCATCGACGGCCTGCCGCCGCGCACCATCGCGCGCATGGGCGTCGGACGAACGTTCCAGGTCGCCGCGACGTTTGCCTCGATGACGGTGCGCGAGAACGTGCAGCTCGCGCTGCTCGCCCATGCCGGGCAGGACCACGGCATCGCCGCACGGGCGACGCTCGCGCTGCGCGCCGACGCCGATGCGCTGCTCGAACGGGTGCGCATGACGCGCTTCGCGGACCAGGGCTGCGCGACGCTCGCCTACGGCGACGCGAAGCGTGTCGAGCTGGCACTCGCGCTGGCTGCGCACCCACGCCTGCTGCTGATGGACGAGCCGACGGCGGGCATGTCGCCCAATTCGCGCAACCGGCTGATGACGCTTGCCGCCAATCTCGCGCGCGAGGAGAAGATCGCCGTGCTCTTCACCGAGCACGACATGGACGTCGTGTTCGGCCACGCGGACCGCGTGATCGTCCTCGACCGGGGGCGGATCATTGCCGCCGGCGCGCCGGATGCGATTCGCGCCGATCCGCGCGTTCGTGCGATCTACCTCGGCGACGAAGCGGCCTGAACGGTTGCGTCGTCCGCTTCGGCGCAGGCGCGCGTCCCGCCGTCAGCCGGCAAGCCGCGCAAGGCCTTCCGCGAGATCGTCGGTCAGGTCGGCCGGATCCTCGAGCCCGATCGCGAAGCGCAGGCACGGTCCGCCCGCGTTCCACGGCGTTGCCGTGCGCGCGCGCTCGGGATAGGTCGGGATCACGAGGCTTTCGAACCCGCCCCAGCTCCAGCCCATTCCGAAGAGGCGCATGCCGTCCAGCATCGCGTCGATGCGCTCCTTCGCGACTGGCTGCAGCACGACGGCGAACAGGCCCGAGGCACCGATGAAATCGCGCTTCCAAAGCTCGTGCCCGCGCGAGCCCGGCAGCGCCGGGTAGATCACTTCCTTCACTTCGGGCCGCGCCGCGAGCCATGCGGCGATCGAGAGCGCGCTCACCTGGTGTCGCGCCATGCGTGTCGGCAGCGTGCGGAGGCCGCGCAAGCCGAGGAAGCAGTCGTCGGAGGATGCCGTCACGCCCATGTCGGTCCACAGCCGGTGCAGCTGCGCAAAGCACGCCTCGTTGCTGACGATGAGGCCGAGCAGCACGTCCGAATGGCCGCCGATGTACTTGGTCGCTGCGTGCACCGAAACGTCGACGCCGTGGTCGAATGCGCGGAAGCCGAACGGCGTCGCCCACGAATTGTCCATGAAGACGAGCGCGCCCCGCGCATGCGCGACCGCCGCGATCGCCGGGATGTCCTGCACCTCGAACGTGAGCGAGCCCGGCGACTCGGTGAAGACGATCCGCGTGTTCGCACGGAAGTCGCGCTCGATCGCCGCTCCGGCGAGCGGGTCGTAGTAGCTGACCTCCACGCCGAAGCGCGGCAGGTGAAGGTCGCAGAAGCGGCGGGTCGGTCCGTAGACGGCGTCGGTGACCAGCACGTGATCGCCGGAACGCGCCAGTGCCAGCAGCGGAAACGTCGTCGCGGTGAGGCCGGACGGCACGGCGAGCGCCGCGTACCCGCCTTCGATCTCGGCCACCGCGGCCTGAAGGTCCGTGACGGTGGGAAGCCCATGAAGGCCATACGTGACCTCGGGATGCTGGCCGCGCGCGGCCATTTCCATTTCCGCCACGGTCTCGAAGAGAATCGTCGTCGCGCGAAACACCGGCGTGTTGACGGCCCCCAGAAATTTCGTGGAATCACGGCCGAGATGGCCGGCCTGTGTCGCCGGACGCATCGGCTTCCTGTCCTTGGTCATGCGCAGTCCTTGTGGCCGCGGCCCAGCGCCGCGCGGATCTGCGCGACCTGCTCCGGGAGCGTGAGGCGGACGTCGACGACGAGTGCGTCGGCGGGTTCTTCGAGCGTCGCGAACTGGCTGTCGAGGAGTGTGGCCGGCATGTAGCGATGCTGGCGCGGCGCGAGCCGTGCCGCGATCGTCGCGCGGTCGCCCTTGAGATGCACGAAGCGCACCTCGTTCGGATGGCGCGCGCCGGCGGCGATGCGGTCGCGATACGCGGCGCGCAATGCCGAGCACGCGAGCACGACGTCGCCGCCCGCGGCGGACACCTCCCGCACTTTCGCGGCCAGCGTGTCGAGCCAGGGCCAGCGGTCGGCATCCGTGAGCGGCGTCCCCGAGGCCATCTTCGCGACGTTTGCGGGCGAGTGCAAATCGTCGGCGTCGAGAAACGGCCAGCCAAGGTCGTCGGCGAGCGCGCGTCCGACGACCGACTTGCCCGACCCCGAAACGCCCATCACGACGACAATCATCGGCCCGTCATTCCCCGTTCCCGCAGCGCGGCGTGCCGCGCCCTGCGATGCTACCCAGTAATTCCCGCGGCGCCAATTGCATCATCGGGTCGGATACCGCGTCGCCACGAACGCCGCGCTGACGATCAGTGCACCGCCCGCCAGCGTGCGCAGATCGGGAATCTCGCCCAGCAGCAGCACGGCCAGCACGATGCCATAGACGGGTTCGAGCGCCGCGATCACGCTTGCAGTATGCGCACTGATGTCGCGCAGCCCGGCAATGAAGAGCGTATGCGCGAGCGCCGTGCAGACGAGGCCCAGCACGAGTATCAGCGCGACGTCGCGTGCACTGATCGAGCCCAGCGCCGCAGGGGTCGCCCACGCGAACGGGAGCAGGCAAAGCGCGGCAGTCAGGTTCTGCCAGAACGCGACGTCGACCGCCCGCCGGCTCGCAACGAGTCGGCGGTTGAGTACCGCGAGGAGCGCGAACGTGAAACCGGAAACGAGCCCCCACGCGATGCCCTGCACGGTCGGATCCGACCATGAGAACGAGGGCACCAGCGCGACGAGTCCGACGGTGACGAGAAGCGCCGTCGCAGCCTTGCGTGCCGTCCACCGCCGGCGCAGCAGCAGCCATTCGAGAATCAGCACGAAGAGCGGAAAGCTGGCGAATCCGAGGAGCCCGATCGCGACGGTCGACGCCTGGATCGCCGCGAAAAAGCTCACCCAATGGAGCGCCAGCACGGCGCCGTTGGTCACGAGACGAAGCTCGAAGGGCCGGCGCACCGCGCGCGTCTTGAGGAGCACGATGCCGAGCACGGCTGCCGCCACCGACGCGCGCCCCAGGACGATGGCGACCGGCGACAGGTCGATCCACTTGCCGAAGAGTCCCGCGAACCCGAACAGGAGCACCGCAACGTGCAGCGCCGCAAGGGCGGTCCCGCGGCGCATTCAGCAGGAGCAGCGTGTCGGCGTCATGGCCCGCATTGTGCCATCCCGGCCGCAGGGCTCCCCGCTGCGCTAGAATTGGCGCGCCCGAAGCGGATTCTCTTCGCGGCCGCTCGCCCCAGAACGCGCGCGTGAGACCCGCACCCCGGAGGAGCACATGCCGAACCCCATGCCGGCGAGCAAGGTGATCGCCGCCGTCCGCAATGCCCCGGGCAACCGGGTCAAGGTCGCCGTCTCGGACATCGACGGCGTGCTGCGCGGCAAGTACATCCACAAGGAAAAGTTCTATTCGGCGATCGAGGGCGGGTTCGGCTTCTGCGACGTGGTGTTCGGCTGGGACATGATGGACGTCACCTACGACAACACGACGATGATGGGCTGGCACAAGGGCTTCCCCGATGCCGTCGCGCGCATCGATCCCGGCACGTTCCGTACGGTGCCGTGGGACGACAACGTGCCGTTCTTCCTCGGCGAGTTCGTGCACCAGGTCAAGGGCCGCGAGGTGCCGTTGCCGATCTGCCCGCGGCAGGTGCTGAAGCGCGTGCTGAAGCGCGCCGAAAAGCTCGGCGTGATGCCGATGTGCGGGATGGAATTCGAGTGGTTCAACTTCGCCGAGACCCCGCACACCTGGGCCGCGAAGAAGGGCGTCGGGCCGACACCCGTCACGCCCGGCATGTTCGGCTACTCGCTGCTTCGCGCGAACGAGAACCGCGAATTCTTCGCGGCACTGATGGCCGAGACCGAGGCGTTCGGCATCCCCATCGAGGGTCTGCACACGGAAACAGGGCCCGGCGTCTACGAAGTCGCGATCCTGTTCTCCGAAGCGCTCGAATCCGCCGACCGCGCGATGCTTTTCAAAACCGCGGCGAAGGAGATCGGCGCGCGCTTCGGCATCATGCCGAGCTTCATGGCCAAGTGGAATGCGCAACTGCCGGGCTGCTCGGGCCACATCCATCAGTCGCTGTCCGACGGCAGGAAGAATCTCTTCGCCGACGCGAAGGGCCGCCACGGGATGAGCAGGCTCTTCGAGAGCTACCTCGCCGGGCAGGTCGCGGGGCTGATGGAGCTGGCGCCGATGTACTGGCCGACGATCAACAGCTACAAGCGCCTCGTCGACGGCTTCTGGGCGCCGGTCAAGCCGACCTGGGGCCTCGACAACCGGACGGCGAGCTTTCGCGTCATTGCAAGCTCGCCCAAGGCGACGCGCCTCGAGACGCGCTGCCCCGGCGCCGACATGAATCCGTACCTCGCCGCGGCGGCGTGCATCGCCGCAGGGCTGTCCGGCGTCGAGAAGAAGCTGAAGCTCACTGCCAAGCCGATCCACGGGACGAACCAGGGCGCCGAGAACATCCCGCGCGCGCCGCGTACGCTGATCGAGACGACGCGGATCTTCAAGGACTCCGAGCTCGCGCGCGACTGGTTCGGCGACGAGTTCGTCGATCATTTCGCCGCCACCCGCGACTGGGAATGGCGGCAGTGGCTGGACGCCGTCACCGACTGGGAGATGAAACGTTATTTCGAAATCATCTGAGATCGCGATCCGGCGGCTCACGCCTGCCGATGCAGGCGCCTATCGCGCGCTGCGGCTGCGCGGGTTCGCCGAGCACGCGGATGCGTTCACGTCGAGCCACGATGAGGAAGCGGCCAAGCCCATCGAGCAGAGCGCGCAGCGGCTCGCCGCCGACAGCCGCGACACCGTCTACGGCGCGTTCGTCGACGGCGCCCTCGCCGGCGTCGTAGGATGGTCGCGCGAGCCGCGGACGAAGAGCCGGCACAAGGCGCACGTCTTCGGGATGTTGGTCGCGACCGAGCACGCCGGGCGCGGCATCGGTGCGGCGCTGCTCGCGCATCTCGTCGACGACGTCCGTCGCGACCCGGCGATCCTGCAGCTCGTGCTCACCGTCACCGACAGCAATCTTTCGGCGCGCGCCCTGTACGAGCGCACGGGCTTCCACTCGTTCGGCGTCGAGCCGCGCGCAATCCGCGTCGGCGACGATTTTTTCGACAAGAACCACATGATCCTTTTCCTCGAGCCCCGATGACCACCACCACGATCAGCTTCCCGACCACCATCCACTTCGGCGCCGGCACGCGCAGACTCGTGGCCGAGCATCTGCGCGCGCACGGCAAGAAGCGTCCGCTGGTCGTGACCGACCGCGGCGTCGCCGCGCTGCCGCTCCTGAAGACCGTCACCGGCGAACTGGGAGGTCTCAAGGTCGCCGTCTACTCCGGCATCTGGGGCAACCCGGTGAAGAGCCAGGTCGACGGCGGCGTCGCGGTGTTCAAGGCACACAAGGCGGATTCGATCATCGGCCTCGGCGGGGGCGCCGCACTCGACGTCGCCAAGGCGATCGCGCTGATGGCCGTGCATTCGGGCGACGTGCTCGAATACGCGTGGGACCACCCGCAGGTGCGGCCGATCGACAAGGAGCTGCCCTACTTCGTCGCGCTGCCGACGACCGCCGGCACCGGCTCCGAGGTCGGACGCTCGTCGGTCGTGTCCGACGACACGACGCACGTGAAGAAGATCATCTTCTCGCCGAAGCTCCTCGCCAAATGCGTGTTCGCCGATCCCGAACTGACGCTCGACCTGCCGCCGGCCATCACCGCGGCCACCGGGATGGACGCGCTGACGCACAACATCGAGTCGTACCTGTCGCCGGAATATCATCCGCTGTGCGACGGCATCGCGCTCGAAGGCGTCCGCATTGCCGCCCGCGCGCTGCCGATCGCGGTGCGCGACGGAAAGAACCTCAAGGCGCGCAGCGACATGCTGATGAGCTCGATGATGGGCGCGATCGCCTTCCAGAAGGATCTCGGCGCCGTGCATTCGTGCGCGCATGCGCTGTCCACGGTGGCCGACCTGCACCATGGGCTCGCCAACGGCATCATGATCGACCACGTGATGCGCTTCAATCTCCCGGCCGCGACCGCGAAAATGGCCGAGCTCGCGCGGGTGGCCGGCGTCCCGGATGCGGCAAGCTTGTCCGACAAGGCCGCCGCGCGCGCCTTCGTCGACTGGCTGACGCAGATGAAGGCGGACCTCGGCATCGCGGCGACGCTTTCCGAGCTCAAGTCCGCGCGGCCCGTCACCAAGGCGGACATCCCGGCGCTGGTCGAGGTGGCGATCCACGACACGTGCCACCGGACCAATCCGCGCGCGTGCACACGCGCCGATTTCGAACGCATCTTCGGCGAAGCGATCTAGCGCCGCCGGCGACCATGCTGAAGATCGGCATCTCGGCATGCTTCTTCCACGAGGACCCGCAGCGGCCGGTCTTCAAGGGGATGACGCTGCAGTACATCGAGCAGAACGTCGCGCACTGGCTGATGCAGCGCGACGTGCTCGCGTTCATGGTGCCCTCGCCCGAGGGGCGGACCCGGCGCGCCGGCAGCAGGACCACGGTCGAGGCCTACGCGGACGAGCTCGACGGACTCGTGCTGATGGGCGGATCGGACGTGTGCCCGGAATCCTACGGCGAAGCGGCGCTCAAGCCGGAATGGAACGGCGACAAGGTGCGGGACGAGTACGAGATCGGCCTGCTGCGGGCGTTCATGGTGCTGCGGAAGCCCGTGCTGGGAGTGTGCCGCGGCGCGCAGATCATCAACGTCGCGCAGGGCGGGACGCTCTACCAGGACATCGCGACCCAGCTTCCGCACGCGCTCAATCACCGCAACTGGGCAATCTACGAACGGAATTGTCACGCGACGTCGTTCGTCGCCGGGAGCGCCCTCGCGAAACTTTATCCCGGCGCGACAGTCGTAAAGACGAATTCCATCCACCATCAGGGACTGAAGGACGTCGGCCGCGACCTCGCCGTCGAAGCGTGGTCGGAACCCGACCGGATCGTCGAGGCGATCCGCTTCACCGGACGGGGCTACGTGTTCGGCGTGCAGTGGCACCCGGAGTTCCACGCGCCCGACGACCCTTCATTCCTCGACGACACGCCGATTCTCGACGAATTCCTCACCGCCGCGTCCTCGCACAAGTCGGCGGCCTACGCCATATGAAACCCGGAGCCCGAATGAAGATCACCAATCCCGCCACCGGCGCCGTCATCGCCAGCGTCGACGCGGACTCGAGCGCCATCGTGCGCCGCAAATATGCGACTGCGCGCGCCGGTCAGCGCGAATGGGTGCGCGTGCCGCTGAAGAAGCGCCTCGCGACGATCACGAAATTCCGCGAGCGCATTGTTGCGATGCACGAGACGCTCGCGCGCACGCTGACCGAGGAGGTGGGCAAGCCGATCCGGCAGTCGCGCAACGAGCTGAACGGGCTCCTCGCCCGGATCGACTTCTTCATCGCCGAATCGTCGCGCGCGCTGCGCGACGAGACCGTCCACGCCGATACCGACAAGAAGTTCGAGGAGCGCATCTCGCACGAGCCGCTCGGCGTCATCGCCAACATCTCGGCGTGGAACTATCCGTATTTCGTCGGCAGCAATGTATTCGTCCCGGCGCTCGTCGCCGGCAACGCCGTGCTCTACAAGCCGAGCGAGTACGCGACGCTGACCGGCCTCCACATCGCCGAGATGCTCCACGAGGCGGGCGTGCCGGAAAATGTGTTCGTCCCGGTGATCGGCGACGGCGCCACGGGCGCGGCGCTCCTGCGGCAGCCGATCGACGGCGTGTTCTTCACCGGTTCCTATGCGACGGGTGCGCGGATCGCCGCGAGCGCCGGCCGGCGAATGATCAAGATCCAGCTCGAGCTGGGCGGCAAGGATCCGGTCTACGTCTGCGAGGACGTCGACGTGAAGGCCGCCGCGGCCGCGGTCGCCGATGGCGCGTTCTACAACACGGGACAGTCGTGCTGTTCGGTCGAGCGGATCTACGTCCACGAGTCGATCCACGACGCGTTCGTCGCCGCGTTCGTCGCCGAAGTGCGCGGCTACAAGCTGGGCGATCCCATGGACGAGACCACGTACATCGGCGCGATCACGAGGAAGCCCCAGCTCGACGTGCTGCGGCGCCAGGTGGCCGATGCGAAGAAAAAGGGCGCAAAGCTGCTGCTGGGCGGCACCAGCGTCAAGCGCAAGGGCAACTGGTTCCAGCCGACCGTGCTTGCCGACGTCGATCATTCGATGGCGCTGATGCGCGAGGAAAGCTTCGGGCCCATCATCGGCATCCAGAGCATCGCCGACGATGACGCCGCCGTGAACCTGATGAACGACAGCGACTACGGCCTGACGGCCGGCGTCTACACGTTCGACCCGCGGCGCGCGCGCAAGATTCTCGCGCAGCTCGAAGCCGGCAGCGTCTACTGGAACTGCTGCGATCGCGTGAGCCCGCGGCTGCCGTGGTCCGGCGTCAAGCACTCGGGCATCGGCTTGACGCTGTCGACCTACGGCATCCAGACGTTCACGCGCACGAAGGCCTGGCATCTGAAGGGCAGCTGAAGGAAAACCCGGCTTGCCGGGTCGGCCTCGCTACGCGTCGCGCAGCTCGGCCGCGCGCAGCGTATTGGCGAGCAGCGTCGCGATCGTCATCGGACCCACGCCGCCCGGCACCGGCGTGATCCAGCCGGCGCGCTCCTTCGCGGCGGCGAAGTCGACGTCGCCGCAGAGCTTGCCCTCCGCGTTGCGGTTCATCCCGACGTCGATCACGATCGCGCCCGGCCTGATCCAGTCGCCCTGCACGAAGTTCGCCTTGCCGATGCCGGCGACGAGGATGTCGGCCTGACGCACGATGCCCGGCAGGTCGCGCGTGCGCGAGTGGCATACCGTCACCGTGCAGCGCTCGATCAATAGCTCCAGCGCCATCGGCCGGCCGACGATGTTCGACTGCCCGATCACCACCGCGTGCCTGCCCGCAAGCTCCTCGCCGGTGTCCTTCAGCAGCGTCATGCAGCCCCATGGAGTGCATGGGCGCAGCAGCGGACGCTTCAGCACGAGGCGCCCGATGTTGTAGGGGTGGAAGCCGTCGACGTCCTTGCCGGGATCGATGCGCTCGGTGACGAGATCGACGTCGATGTGCCTCGGCAGCGGCAGCTGCACGAGGATGCCGCTCACCGCGGGATCGCAATTGAGCGTGTCGACGAGCGCGAGCAGATCCGCCTGCGACGTGGATTCCGGCAGGTCGTGCGCGAACGAGCGCATTCCCGCAGCTTCGGTGGTGCGCCGCTTGTTGCGCACGTAGATCGATGATGCCGGGTCGGATCCCACCTGCACGACGGCGAGCCCGGGGGGAGTCCGTCCCGCGGCGACACGCGCAGCAACGGCATGCGCAACTTCGGCGGTGAGGCGCAGGGCGCGCGCCTTGCCATCGATGATCCGGGCAGTCATGGAGAATCTCGCGGAAGCCATCGGGGTTCGGACGCCACGGGTCGGCGGATTACAATCCGCCCGTGATCGAAGACGCCATTGTAACGGCGATCGCGGCCCGGCTCGCGGCCGCCCTCGCGCCGCCGCGCGGACCGCTCGTTCCGCTGCATGTGGACGAAGGCAAAGCCGGCTGGATCGACGCCCCGCGCGCGTCTCGCCTCGCGAGGTTCGACGACGTCTTCGTGCTCGAAGGCGCCGCGCTGCGTTTTGTGCGCAGCCTCGACGACGAACCGCGCCGCACCGCTGCGCTGGAGCGGGTGACGCGCACCCTCGCCGCCGAAGGCGCGCTCACCGCCTGGCGCGACGAGCGCTATGCCGCCGCGCCCGAATTCGGCGCGCCGCCCTGGTTCCTGCTCGAGCGGGCGGCGGCGCGGTACTTCGGGATCCACACCTACGCCGTGCACGTCAACGGGCTCGTGCGGCGCGCGGACGGGACCGCGATGTGGATCGCACGCCGCAGCGCGGCGAAGGCAATCGATCCCGGCCTGCTCGACAATCTCGTCGGCGGCGGCATCGCCGCCGGGCAAGGCATCGCCTCGACGCTCGTCAAGGAGGCCGGTGAGGAAGCCGGCATCGACGCATCGCTTGCGCGCAAGGCCGTGCCGGAGGGCACCGTGCAGATCCTTCGCGCCCAGCGAGACGGCCTCCAGCAGGAGACCATATTCGTCCATGACCTATGGCTGCCCGAGACGTTCGTGCCGACCGCTATCGACGGCGAAGTCGCCGCCACCACGCTGGTCTCGCTCGCCGACGCGGCGGGGATTGCCGCGAATGCGTCCGGACCCGACGCTGCCACTGCCGACGCCGCGCTCGTGATCGCCGACTGCCTGATCCGGCTCGGCGTCATCGCACCGTCCTCGCTTGGCCTTGCGACACTTTCCGCGTTGGTACGTGCCGCTCCGCGCGTGAGTCTGCGGTCTTAGCTTCGAAGTACCAAGACGTTGTTCTTGCAACGCATGAGTTTTGCTCAGCCGTCGTCCCCGCGAAGCCGGGGACCCAGCGACGTTTGGATCGGAACGGCGAGGCGCGCGAAGCGACACTGGGTCCCCGACGGAGCCTGCCCTCGAGTGCCGTAGTCGGGGGCGGGGACGACGCTTGATGGCATTCGCGGGCTGCACGCCAGGCGGTAACAATGTCCTGACATTCAAGTCTTAGCCGGACGGCTGGGACTTGACCGTACGGATGGGATTTAACCGGACGGCTTCGCCGCCACGGAGTTCACGCGACGGCCCGCGCGGCCGGCTGCCGCGCACTCACGTCGCGTATCCCCATCTCCGCGAGCGTGTCACGGATGGCGTGCACCGCCTGACGCATTTCGTCCGGTCCGATGGCGCCGATGCAGCCGACGCGAAACGTCTCGACCTTGGTGAGCTTGCCGGGGTACAGGATGAAGCCCTTGTCGCGCACGCGCTCGTAGAACGCCTTGAACGTGTAGGCCGGATCGACCGGCGCATGGATCGTGACGATGATCGGCGCCTGGATCGCAGGCGCGAGGAACGAACGGAAGCCGAGCTCGCCCAATCCCGTCAGCAGCGTACTGCAGTTCTGCGCGTAGCGCGCGTGCCGGGCCGGCTGCCCGCCCTCGGCGATGAACTGGTCGAGCGCGGCGTTGAGGGCGATCATCACGTGCGTGGGCGGCGTGTAGCGCCACTGCGTGGTGCGCTCCATGTATTCCCACTGGTCGTAAAGATCGAGTGCCAGCGACGACGAATTCCCCGCGCACTTTTCCAGCACGTCGCGGCGGGCAAGGACGAAGCCCATGCCGGGAGGTCCTTCGACGCACTTGCCCGACGCCGCGATCAGCGCGTCGAACGGCATCGTGCGCGCATCGATGTCGATCGCCGCGAACGAGCTCATCGCATCGACGATGAGGCGCCGGCCGTGCTTCTGCACGACCAATGCGATCTCGCGCAGCGGATTGAGGATGCCGGTCGACGTCTCGCAGTGCACGAGCCCGACGTGCGTGATCGATGGGTCGGCGGCGAGCAGGCGTTCGACGTCCTGCGGCGTGGTCGGGACATCCTCGGCGGTCTCGAAGGTCGAGAGCCTGCGTCCCATCATCTGCGTGAGCTTCGCCATCCGCGTGCCGTAGGCGCCGTTGATCAGCACCAGCACTTGGCCGTCGCGCGGGACGAGCGTGTTGACCGCGGCCTCGACCGAGAACGTCCCGCTGCCCTGCATCGGCACGCAGACGTGCGTCGACTCGCCATGGATGATCGCGACCAGCTTGCGCCGAAGGTCGGCCGTGACGGCGTTGAACGCGGCGTCCCACGAGCCCCAGTCGCGCAGCATCGCCGACTTGGTCGCGAGCGACGTCGTCAGGGGGCCCGGCGTCAGCAGGATCGGATCGCGGGAAAAGAGGCTCATGATTGGGCTCCGTGGGAGATGACGCAATGATACGCGCGACGGTTCCGGGATAAGTACGTGCGCGTGCAACCGCGGACCGTCAGTCCGCGGCGGCCGGCGCGCGCCACGCCTGCGTGCGCGTCAGCAGCACGCGCGTGACGAGTGCGTACAACGCACAGACGACGATCGAGCTCGCGACGATCAGCGTCGCCATCGCCGCCGCCGGGCCGATCTCGCCGGCCTCGTCGAGGTTGAGGATCGTGACCGCCGCAAGCCGCGTGTCGGGCGAGTAGAGAAACACGACGGCCGAGATCGTCACCATCGCGTTGACGAAGAGGTAGCGGCCGATGTCGAGAATCGCCGGCAGGCAGACCGGCACGGTGACACGTTGGAACGTCTTGTAGAACGGCACCTTGAGCGACGCCGACACCGACTCGAATTCGCTGTCGAGCGCCTTCAGCGCGGTGACTGCGGTCAGGTGGCTCGACGTGTAGTAGTGGACTACCGTCGAGAGCACGAGGATCGTCATCGTGTGATAGATGCCGTTCAGCGGATTGTCCGGGTGGTTGAAGAACAGGATGTAGCCGAGGCCCAGCACCATCCCGGGCACGCCCATCGGGATGGCGGCGAGCAGCCGGATCGCCGCGCGCAGCGCGGGAACCCCGCGCGTCTTCTCGAGGAGATATGCGCAGCCGAAGATGAAGACGGTGCCGAAGAACGCGGCGGCAAATGCCATCCGCAGGCTGTTGAAGAACGTGTCGATCACGCCGGCGTCGACCAGCCCGAACGTGTAGTGGCGCAGGCTGAACGACAGATCGTAGGGCCACAGCTTGATGAACGACGTGTAGACCGCCATCCCCAGCACGGCGAGGAGCAGCACTGCGATGGTCGTGCAGTAGGCGAACATCAGCGCGTCGAACCAGCCCTTGCGCTTCGGAGCGTAGGGAACCGCGCGCGCCGAGAACTGCGACTGCTGCTTGCCCTGCATGATCCAGTCGACGATGAAGGCCACCAGCACCGGCAGGAGCAGCACGATGCTGACGACAGCGCCCTTGTTGAAGTTCTGCTGGCCGATCACCTGCTTGAAGATGTCGACCGCCAGCACGCTGAAGTTGCCGCCGATCACCTTCGGGATGCCGAAGTCGCTGACCGTGTACGAGAACACGACCATGGCGGCGCTGATGAGCCCGTACTTCGCCCCGGGAAGCGTGATCGTGACGAACCTGCGCAGCGTCCGCGTGCCGAGCGACTCCGCTGCCTCGTAGAGGCGGCCATCGGCAAGCAGCAGCGACGTGAGGATGATCATCAGCGCGTGCGGAAACGTCGCATAGATCGAGCTGATCACGATGCCGAAGGCACCATAGACCTGGGCGCCCCCGAGGAGGCCCTTCAGCACGCCCTGATTGCCGAACCACTGGATGAACGAGATCGCGGCCAGCAGCGACGGCGCGAGGATCGGCGTCAGCCCCACGACGCGGAACAGGCCCTTGCCGGGCATGCACGATCGCGTCAGCGCGTAGGCAAAGGTGAATGCGAGAGGGATCGTGACCGCGGTGACGATCGACGCGACCATCAGCGTGTTCCAGATCGACTGCCGCAATCGCGGCGTCGCGAAATACTCCTGGAACTGCATCAGGCCGACGAAGGCGCCGTCCTTGTCCTGCACGCTCTTCACCAGGATCATGAAGAGCGGTCCCAGCAGGAACACGACGAGCGCCGCGCAGCAGAGCAGGAGGAGACCCTGCGCCAGGCGGTCCTGCCAGTGCAGGAGCGGCTTCACCGTCGGCACCGGTCCAGCCGTCGACAGCGCTGCGGCAGACGTCGCCATCAGCGGGTTGGCGTCAGGCGAGCACGCGCAGACACGATGGCGGCAGGTCGACATTGACCCGCGCGCCCGGCGTGAAGCCGCCTGCATCGACCGCCTGCCGCGGAACGTTCGCCGTCAGCGCCGGGACGCCGGAGACGTCCGGCGCGAGGCCGATGAGGCAGAACGCCCCCAGGAACTCGACCTTCGTCACCTTTGCCGCGAGCGCGTTGGGGCCGATGGCGGCCGCGCCATCCACGTGCACGGTGATGTCCTCGGGACGGAGATAGAGCTTTGCTGCGCCGCCCGCGGCGATGTCGAAGCGCGCGACGGCGAGCGTCATCTCGCCCACCCGAAAGCACTTCGCGTCGACGGCCACGGCCGGAAGCACGTTGATCTTGCCGATGAAGTCGGCGGCGAACGACGTCGCCGGACGCTCGTAGACGTCGCGCGGCGAGCCCACCTGCTCCACCCGGCCGTGGTTCATCACGACGATGCGGTCCGCCATCGACAGCGCTTCCTCCTGATCATGCGTCACGAGAATGGTCGTGACGCCCAGGCGCTGCTGCAGCGCGCGGATCTCGCCGCGCAGCCGCAATCGTTCGAGTGCATCGAGTGCCGACAGCGGCTCGTCGAGCAGCAAGAGACCCGGCGAGCTTGCGAGCGCGCGTGCGAGCGCGATCCGCTGCTGCTGGCCGCCGGAGAGCTGCCCCGGGTACTTGTTGCCGCTGTCGGGCAGGCCGACGAGGCGCAGCAGCTCGGCGACGCGCGTCCGGATCTCGTCACGACCCTTGCGCCGGTTGACGAGGCCGTAGGCAACGTTGTCGGCGATCGTGAGATTGGGAAACAGCGCATACGACTGGAACACGATGCCGTAATCGCGGCGGATCGCGGGGAGCCGCGAAATGTCCTTGCCGCCCTGCACGATCGTGCCGGTGTCCTGCGTTTCGAGACCCGCGATGATCCGGAGCAGCGTCGTCTTGCCGCAGCCTGAAGGTCCGAGAAAAGTGACGAGCTCGCCGCGCTCGACCGCGAGCGCGACGCCGCACAACGCCTGAAACCTGCCGAAGCTCTTGCTGATGCCGTCGAGCTCGAGATACGGCTCGGCGTGACCGTTCGGGCTGCCCTGCACGAGTTCGCTGCTCCCTCGCGTCGCGGGGCGCACGCGCCCCGAAAACTGCGCCCCGCACGGGGCGGGGCGCGTTCGGCGTCAGCCGTCTATTTCGGTTCCGACTTGCCGTCGTAGCGCTTGGTCCATTCGGCGAGGATCTTGTCGCGGTTCTTCGCCGACCACGCGAAGTCGTTCTTGACGAGGCGCTTCTCGTAATCCGCCGGGACGTAGTCGAGCGGCTTCGCCATGCCCGGCATCGCCAGCACCGCGAAATTCTTCGCGAAGAGCTCCATCGCCGCGGGCGTCGCCAGCCAGTCCATCAGCGCACGCGCGGCCTCGAGCTTCTTGGTGTTCTTCATGATGCCCGACGCCTCGAGGTCCCAGCCGAGTCCCTCCGTCGGGAAGACGATGTCGATCGGCGCGCCGGACTTCTTGGTCGTCACCGCGCGATACTCGAACGACACGCCGATCGGGAATTCGCCGGCGCCGGCCTGGCGGCAGGGCTTCGATCCCGAGTGCGTGTACTGCGCGATGTTCTCGTGCAGCGCGTCCATGTATTTCCACGCGTCCGCCTCGCCCCACATCTGGATCCAGCCGGCGACATCGAGATAGCCGGTGCCGGACGACGCGGGATTCGGCATCACGATCTTGCCCTTGTAGACCGGCTTCGTCAGGTCCTTCCACGATTCGGGCTTCGGCAGGTTGGCCTTCGCCGCCTCGACCGTGTTGAAGCAGATTGCCGCGCCGTAGACGTCCATGCCCACCCATTCCGGCGGATTGTGCGGGTCGCGGTACTGCGGCGAGATCTTGTCGAGGCCCTTCGGCGCGTACGGCTGCAGCATGCCTTCGTTCGCGAACACGGCGAGGCTCGAGGCCGACGTGCCGACGACGAGGTCCGCCTGCGGGTTCGCCTTTTCGGCGAGCAGCTTGGCGGTGATCACGCCCGTCGAGTCGCGCACCCACTTGATGTCGATGTTGGGGTTCGCCTTCCTGAAGCCTTCCTCGTACGCCTTGATCTGATCGGTCTCGAGCGCCGTGTAGACGAGGAGCTCGGTCTTCTGCGCGGCGGCCGGCAGCGCGACGCCCGCGGTGAGAGCCAGCAGCCAGCAGAACTTGCGGAACGATTTCATCGGATCTCCTTCTTTCTGAGCGGTGTGACGAGCGGCAATCCTGTCGGCGACGATGTCGCAGCCGTGGCGTCGCATGCTACGCCGCGGCAACGCGGCGGGCAACCGAACGCGTGCGGCGCGGCCGGCTTCGGAGCACAGCATGGTCGAAGCGGATGTCATTGCGGTGACAACGGGTGCATGCGAATGCAGCGAAGTGCCGTGGGAGTGCGCGCGGCGGCCCGCTCCCTGGCCGGCTCCGGGAGCCCTGCTTTGCATATTGTTGACAATCTACACTCGCCGTGGTCTGATCGCAAGATGCAAAAACCCGCTGCCGTCGCCCCGCGCACACTGGGCGTTCCCAGAGCGCCGCGGATGCCGCGGAAAGCGCCCGGCCCGGCGCACGCCATCGCCCTTCTGCAGTCGAATTCGCTGCCCACACTCGTCGCGCACGAGCTCGAGCGGATGATCGTCGCCGGCGACCTTATCGCCGGAACCAAGCTCAACGAGGAATCGGTCGCCGATATGCTGGGCGTCTCGCGCGGACCGGTGCGCGAAGCATTCCGCGCGCTCGAGCAGGCCGGCCTCGTGCGCACCGAAAAGAACCGCGGCGTGTTCGTCCGCCAGATCTCGCTCGACGAAGCGAACGAGATCTACGAGGTGCGCGCCGCGCTCGACGGCCTGATCGGCCGGCTCGCCGCGGAGCGCATCCAGCCCGCGGCACTCGCGCGGCTGCGTGAAATCGTCCGGCGTATGCACGCCGTCGGACGCGCGCGCAGCGCGGATGCCTATTTCCCGCTCAATCTCGAATTTCACGACGTGCTTGCCGACGCCGCGGGGAATCGCGCGCTGGCGGCCAACTATCGCCGGATCGTCAACGAGCTCAACCTGTACCGACGCGAGACGCTCGCCCGGCACGCCGACGCGATCCCGATCTCTACCAGGGACCACGAGGCGATCGTTGACGCCATCGCGCGCGGCGACGCATCGCTCGCCGAGCGGCTGATGCGCGAGCACGTCATGAACAGCCGCGAGCGACTGCACGTCGCCCTTTCCAAGGCTCCGCCCCACTCGTCATGAGCGCCGCGCGCCGCGACCCGCAACAAGGAAAGGATCCAGGAGCACGATGAGCGCCGCCCAGGCCAGGCCTTCCGTCGATGCCAACGGCGTCGCCTACCGCTGGCCGGCGCAGCCGGTCGTCGTCGTCTGCATCGACGGCGGCGATCCGGCGTACCTGCGCCAGTTCCTCGCCGAGGGCGCGATACCCAATATCGCGCGCTTCATCCGGCAGGGCTTCGCGACGATTGCCGACGGCACGGTGCCGAGCTTCACCTGTCCCAACAACATGTCGATCATCACCGGCACGCCGGCGTCGAAGCACGGCATTTCCGGCAATTATTACCTCGACACCGCGACGGGCGAGGCGGTCGTGATGACCGGTCCGGAACTGCTGCGCGGCGACACCATCCTCGCGCAGTTCGCCAAGGCCGGCGCCAAGGTCGTCTCGATCACGGCAAAGGACAAGCTCAGGAAGCAGCTCGGCAAGAACCTCGCCGTCGGCAACGGCAACATCAGCTTCTCCTCCGAGTTCGCCGGCCGCTGCACGCTCGCCGAGAACGGCATCGAGAAAGTGCTCGAACTCGTCGGCGCACCGCAGCCCGGCATGTATTCGATGGAGCTCTCGCTGTTCGTGCTCGACGCGGGCATCAAGCTGCTGGAAACGGAGCGGCCCGATCTCATGTACCTGTCGCTCACCGACTACGTGCAGCACAAGTACGCGCCGGCGGAGCCCGAAGCACGCTGCTTCTACCGGGAGCTCGATCGCCGGTTCGGAGCGCTGGACGCACTGGGCGCGATCGTCGCGCTCACCGCCGACCACGGGATGAACGACAAGGCGAACGCCGCCGGCAAGCCCAACGTGATCTGGCTGCAGGACATCCTCGATGCGAAATTCGGCAAGGGCGACACCCGGGTCATCTGTCCCATCACCGACGCGTTCGTCGCGCACCATGGGGCGCTGGGCGGCTTCGTGCGCGTCTGGTGCCGCGGGAAGGCGACGCCGCGCGAGATCATCGCCGTCGTGCAGGGCCTCGAAGGCATCGAAGCGGCACTCGACAAGGCGACAGCGTGCAAGGTGCACGACCTGCCGGAAGATCGCGAGGCGGACGTCGTCGTCATCGCCGCTGCCGACGTCTGCATCGGCGCGTCCGCGGCCGACCACGATCTTTCCGGACTCGAAGGCCACCGGCTGCGCACCCACGGAGGCGTGTCGGAAGCCAAGGTTCCGCTGATCCTCAGCAAGCCGCTGAACGACGCGTACAAGCTCAAGGCCGCTGTCGCGACGCCGAGGAGCTACGAGCTTTTCGACTACGCGATCAACGGAACGGCCCCGGCATGAGCGTCAGCGCGATCCGGACGGCGGGCGCGCCGCGGCGCGAAGCGATGCGCATCGCCGGCGAGAAGGTCCACCGCGACCGCGTCATCGAAGTCCGCTATCCGTACACGGGCGAAGTGGTCGCCACGGTGCCGAAGGCGACCGTCGACGACGTCCGACGCGCATTCCGGATTGCCAGGGAATACCGCCCAAAGCTCACGCGCCACGATCGCTACCGGATCCTGATCCGCGCCGGCGAGATCATCGCGTCGCGGAAGGACGAGATCGCGCGCCAGATCACGCTCGAATCGGGCCTCTGCCTCAAGGACTCGACCTACGAAGTGGGACGCGCGTCCGACGTGCTGCTCTTCGCCGCGAACCAGGCATTGCAGGACGACGGCCAGGTCTTTTCGTGCGACCTCACCCCGCACGGCAAGTCGCGCCGCGTCTACACGATGCGCGAGCCGCTGCTGGGCGCCATTGCCGCGATCACGCCGTTCAATCATCCGCTGAACCAGGTGATCCACAAGGTGGCGCCCTCTGTCGCGTCGAACAACCGGATGGTCCTGAAGCCGACCGAGAAGACGCCGCTGTCGGCCATCCTGCTCGCCGACGTGCTCTACGAGGCCGGACTGCCGCCGGAGATGCTGTCGGTGATCACCGGCGACCCGCGCGAGATCGCCGACGAGTTCCTCACGAATCCGGACGTCGACCTCGTCACGTTCACCGGCGGTGTGCCGATCGGCAAGTACATCGCCGCCAGGGCGGTGTACAAGCGCCAGGTGCTGGAACTCGGAGGCAACGACCCGATCATCGTCATGGACGACGCCGACATCGACAAGGCGGCCGATCTGGCCGCCAGCGGGTCGTACAGGAACTCGGGACAGCGCTGCACGGCGGTCAAGCGCATTCTGGTGCACGAAGGGATCGCCGCCGCGTTCACCGAGGCCCTGCTTGCCCGTACCCGCGCGTGGACCTACGGCGACCCGCTCGATCCCGCCGTGGACATGGGGACGGTCATCGACGAGGCCTCGGCGATGCGGTTCGAAGGCGTGGTCAACGCCGCGGTCGCAGCCGGGGCACGCCTCTTGCATGGCAACGTGCGCAAGGGCGCGCTCTACTCACCGACGCTGCTCGATTGCGTCAGGCCCGAAATGGACGTCGTCCTGCACGAGACGTTCGGGCCGGTGTCGCCGGTCATCACGTTCAAGGATGTCGATGACGCGATCCGGATCGTGAACGGAACGGCTTACGGCCTGTCATCGAGCGTGTGCACCAACAGGCTCCCCGACGTCATGCGCTTCGTGCGCGAGCTCGAGGTCGGCAGCGTGAACGTCTGGGAGGTGCCCGGCTACCGGCTCGAGGTCACGCCGTTCGGCGGAATCAAGGACTCGGGACTGGGCTACAAGGAAGGCGTGCAGGAAGCGATGAAGAGCTTCACCAACATCAAGACGTACTCGCTGCCGTGGTGATTGCCCATTCAATAACCTGCTGCGCTTGGCATGGCTTTGTTGTTCGGAGCCTCGGAATCCTCATGTACTGCCGTATACATTCCGGTTCCTCGGCTCCTCCCGCCTCGCCCTGCCAGCGCTCGCGACGGTTCTTGAACGGGCAACCGTGCTCATGCGCGAGCTGAATCGTCCGAATTCGGGCGACCTTTCCGCCGAAGGCGACGTGAACCTGTCGCCGCGCCGGCGCGCGTTCATCTCGCGCCACGACGCGGCGACACAGGCGCTCCTCGCCGCCGACGCGGATGTGTTCCTGCACCAGTCGCTGTCCACACCCTGCCTCGACGCGCTCGAAAGCTGCAACGGCATCTGGCTGACCGACGTCGCCGGCCGGCGCATCATGGATTTCCACGGCAACAGCGTGCATCAGGTCGGCTACCGCCATCCGGACGTCATGGAGGCCGTGCGGCGCCAGCTCGACACGCTGCCGTTCTCGCCGCGCCGCTACACCAATCAGGTCGCGGTGGATCTTGCCGCGAAGCTCGCGGCGCTTGCGCCGGATCCGCTCGGCAAGGTGCTGTTCGCGCCCGGCGGCGCCCTTGCGATCGGCATGGCGCTGAAGCTCGCCCGCGTCGCGACGGGCCGGCACAAGACGCTTTCGCTCTGGGATTCGTTTCACGGCGCGTCGCTCGACGCGATTTCCATCGGCGGCGAGGCGATGTTCCGCAAGGGAATGGGGCCGCTGCTGCCGGGCACCGAGCACGCGCCGCCCTGCGACCCGGCCGCCTGCCGCTTCGGCTGCGGTGGCACCTGCAGCGCGCGGTGCGCCGAATATCTCGATTACGTGCTGGGCAAGGAGGAGGACATCGGCGCGGTGATCATCGAGACCATACGCTCGACCGACGTCGCCATCCCTCCGCCCGAGTACTACCGGATCGTCCGCGACGCCTGCGATCGCCACGGCGCGCTCCTGATCCTCGACGAAATTCCGATCTGCCTCGGTCGCACCGGGCGCATGTTCGCGTTCGACCGCTATGGCATCGTCCCCGACATGGTGGTGCTGGGGAAAGGGCTCGGCGGTGCGATGTTTCCGATGGCGGCGCTCGTCGCGCGCCGCGATCTCGACGTCGCGGCCGACCGGGCGCTCGGCCACTACACGCACGAGAAGAGTCCCGTCGGCTGCGCCGCGGCACTCGCCACGCTCGACGTGATCGAGCGTGAAGGCTTGTGCGCCCGCGCCGAGACGCTCGGCGCCGCCGCACTCACGCGAATGCGCGCGCTGAAGGCGAAACACGGAATCGTCGCCGACGTCCGTGGCGTGGGTCTCCTGCTCGGCATCGAGCTCGTCCGCGACGGGCGCCCCGCGCGCGACGAGGCGGAGCAGGTTCTCTACGCGTGTCTCGAGCAAGGCCTGTCGTTCAAGGTCGGTCAGGGTAACGTGCTCACACTTTCGCCGCCGCTGGTCATCGCGCCGAACGACCTCGACCGGGCGTTCGACATCCTCGATGCGGCGCTCGGCACGGTGTCCTAGCCATGCAGACGCTTCTCAACCTGCTGGCCGGCGTGTCGCTCCTCATCTGGGGCACGCACATCGTTCGCACCGGCGTGCTGCGCCTCTACGGCGGCGACCTGCGCCGCGTGCTTCGCCGCAGCGTCGAGAATCGCGTCGCCGCATTCTTCGCAGGCGTCGGTGTCACCGGATTGATCCAGAGCAGCACGGCAACCGCGCTGATCGTCGCGGCGTTCGCGGGCCAGGGCATCATCGACACGGCGCCCGCGCTGGCGGTGATGCTGGGCGCCGACGTCGGCACTTCGCTCGTCACCGTCGTGCTGTCGCTCGACCTTTCGTGGCTCGCGCCGCTGCTCATCTTCGTCGGCGTCGCGCTCTTCCTCTCGATGCAGTCGTCGCCGGTCGGCCGCTTCGGCCGCATCCTGATCGGGCTCGGGCTGATCGTCTTCGCGCTGCAGTGGATCAGCGTGGCCGCGCGCCCGGTCGTGCAGGCGGCGGGCGTCCAGGTGATCTTCGCGTCGCTCACCGGCGACGTGCTGCTCGACATGCTGGTCGCCGCGATGCTCACGGTGCTCTGCTACTCGAGCCTTGCCGTCGTGCTGGTCGTCGCCGCGCTGGCATCGCTGCACGTGATCGCGCTGCCCGTCGCGCTCGGCCTCGTGCTCGGCGCCAACTTTGGCAATGGCCTCCTCGGCATGCTCTCGACGCTGCGCGCGCCGCCGGAGGCGCGCCGCGTCACGCTCGGCAACTTCCTGTTCAAGCTGATCGGCTGTCTTCTCGCGCTGCCGCTCGCGACGCACCTCGAGACGCTGGTCGCGGGATTCAACGTCGATCCGGCGCACGAGGTCGTGCTGTTCCATCTCGGCTTCAACGTCGCGCTGGCGCTGCTCTTCATCTTCTTCACGGCGCCGATCGCGCGCGTGGCCGAGCGGTTCCTGCCGACGCGGCCGCCGGCCGACGATCCGTCGAAGCCGCGCCACCTCGACCCTTCGGCGCTGGCCACGCCGGCGCTCGCGATCTCGCTCGCTGCGCGCGAGGCGCTGCGCATCGGCGACGTCGTCGGCGACATGCTGGACGGCATGCTGACCGTGCTGAAGACCAACGACCGCGCGCTCGCCGTGAAGCTGCGCCGGATGGACGACGTCGTCGACGACCTCTACACGGCGGTCAAGCTCTACCTCACGCAGATCTCGCGCGAGGCGCTCGAGGAGAAGGAAGGCCGGCGCTGGGCCGACATCGTCTCCTTCACGATCAACATGGAGCAGGTCGGCGACATCATCGAGCGCATCGTCAACGACCTCGAGGACAAGAAGATCGACAAGGGGCGCAATTTCTCCGACGCGGGCATGACCGAGATCTGCGACCTGCACGCGCGCCTCGTCGCCAATCTCCGCCTCGGGATGTCGGTGTTTCTCGACGGCGACCTGCGCGCGGCGCAGGAGCTCCTCGCGCAGAAGGTGCTGTTCCGCGATCTCGAGCGCGCCTATGCCGACACGCACTTCGAGCGACTGACCAGCCAGACGGTACAGAGCATCGAGACCTCGTCGCTGCATCTCGACCTCATCTCGGACCTGAAGCGGATCAATTCGCACATCTGCTCGATCGCGTATCCGATCCTCGAGCAGGCCGGCGTGCTCGCCAAGACGCGGTTGAAGGAGCCCGACCGCCCCAGGCCAAGGGCGCGGCGCAGCGCGAACGGCAACGGCGGCGCTGACGTACCGCCGGACGGTGATCCGGCGGCGTGGCCGAAACGCAAGCCCGATATCGCCTGAATCCGGTGTCGATTCAGCCCACCGGCATTTCGCTCGGCGTCACGCTCGCGGTCCTCGGCGCGGGCATGCTGCACGCCGGGTGGAACACGCTGCTGAAGGGCGCACCGGGCGGCGATCCGCTGCTCGACACTGCGGGCGTGGTCGCCGCCAGCTCGTTCTGGTCGCTGCTGGCGCTGCCGTTCGTCTCGATCCCGGCGGCCGGCGCGTGGCCGTTCATTGCGGCGTCGGCGACGATCCACTTCGCCTATTACCTCACGCTGACGGGCGCCTATCGCACCGGCGACCTGTCCTTCGCCTACCCGCTCATGCGCGGCACCGCGCCCCTGCTGGTTGCGCTGCTCGGAGTCGCTTTGCTGCACGAATGGCCCACGTTGCAGGCCGCAGCCGGGATCGCGCTGATCTGCGCGGGGATCGTCAGCATCGCGTTCGTGAATCCCGGCCGGCATCCGCGCGCCGCGGTCCTGTGGGCGCTCGCCAATGCGGCGATCATCGCGTGCTACACGTTCGTCGACGGCACCGGCGCGCGCGCGTCGGGCGATGCGTGGGGCTACGCGTTCTGGCTGATGTTCCTCGAGGGATTCCCGTTCCTGCTGTGGATCGCATTCCGCCGCGGCCGCCCCGCGCTCGCGTACATGACCGGCGGCACGCGCCGCTCGCTCGCCGCCGGCGCCGGCAGCGTGATGGCGTATGCGATCGTGCTGTGGGCGATGACGCGGGCGCCGGTCGCGCTGGTCGCCGCGCTGCGCGAGACGTCGGTGATCTTCGCGACGCTGTTCGGCGCGCTGCTCCTCAAGGAAGGCCTCGGCTGGCGGCGCCTTGCCGGCGCCACCAGCGTCGCGCTCGGCGTCGCCGCGCTCAAACTGTGATTTCCCTGCGCCGACCCGAATGAACGCTCCTCTCCCGACGCACGCCCGCGTCGTTGTCGTCGGCGGCGGCATCGCCGGCGTCGCCACCGCATATCACCTGACGAGGCTCGGGGTACGCGACGTCGTCCTGCTGGAACAGGGAAAGCTCACCTGCGGCACGACCTGGCACGCCGCAGGGCTGGTCGGCCAGACACGCGCCACGCGCAATGCGACCCGGATGAGCCGCTACGGGATCGAGCTCTACGCGTCGCTCGAGGCCGAGACCGGGCTCGCGACCGGCTGGAAGCGATGCGGCAGCCTCAACGTCGCGAAGACGCCGGAACGGCTCATGCTGATGAGGCGGCAGATGGCGCGCGCGAAAAGCTTCGGCATCGAATTCGAATTCGTGACGCTGGCGGAAGCCGGCCGGATCGCGCCGATCCTGCGCACCGACGATCTCGCCGGCGCCGTGTTCATTCCGGGCGACGGCAAGGCGAACCCCACCGACCTCACGCAGTCGCTCGCGAAGGGCGCGCGCATGGGCGGCGCGACGATCGCCGAAGGCGTCAAGGTCACCGGCGTCGACGCAACGCGCGGCCGCGTGTCCGGCGTTCGCTGGCGCAGCGCGGACGGCGAAGGCGCGGTCGGCTGCGAAACCATCGTCAACTGCGGCGGCCAGTGGGCGCGCGAGTTCGGGCGCCTCGCGGGTGTCAACGTGCCGCTCTATTCCGCCGAGCACTTCTATCTCGTCACCAAGCCGATCGCCGGAGTGTCGTCCGACATGCCCGTCATCCGCGATCCGGACGGCTATCTCTACTACAAGGAAGAGGTCGGCGGCATCGTGATGGGCGGCTTCGAGCCGCGGGCGAAGCCGTGGAACGTCGACCCGATCCCCGACGGATTCGAGTTCCGCCTGCTGCCGGAGGACTGGGATCACTTCGAGATCCTGATGACCAATGCCGTGCATCGCACGCCGTGCCTCGAGACTGCCGAAGTGAAGCTGCTGCTGAACGGTCCCGAGAGCTTCACGCCGGACGGCAATTTCATCCTCGGCGAAGCGCCCGAACTTGCCGGCTACTTCGTCTGCGCCGGCTTCAACTCGGCCGGCATCGCCAATTCCGGCGGCGCGGGCAAGCTGATCGCAGAATGGATCGTCGGCGGCGAAGCTCCGGTCGACCTGTGGGACGTCGACGTGCGCCGCTTCGCGCCGCTGCATGCGAACCGGCGGCACCTCGCCGATCGCACGGTCGAATCGCTGGGCCTCCATTACGCGATGCGCTGGCCGCGCGAGGAGCAAGTCACGGTCCGGCCGCTGCGGCGCTCGCCGCTGTACGACCGCCTCGCCGCCAAAGGCGCCGTCTTCGGCTCGAAGATGGGCTGGGAGCGCGCGAACTACTTCCTGCCGGCCGGTGCGCCGGCGCCTGCCCCCACCTTCGGCGCGCCGGGCTGGCTTCCGTGGATGCTGGAAGAGCAGCGCGCGTGCCGCGAGGACGTCGTCGTCTTCGACCAGACGTCGTTCTCCAAATTCGTGCTGAAGGGCGCGGACGCGATCAGCGTGCTGCAGCGGCTGTGCGGGAACGAGATCGACGTGCCGGTCGGCAGGATGGTCTACACGGCGATGCTCAATGCGCGCGGCGGCTTCGAGAGCGACCTCACCGTCGTGCGCGTCGCCCCCGCCGAGTTCCTGATCATCACCGGATCGGCGCAGACCACGCGCGACTTCAGCTGGATCGAGCGGCACATCGGCGAAAGCGAACGGGCGGCGCTCGTCGACGTGTCGAGTGCCTGGTCGGTCGTGTCGCTGATGGGACCCAAGGCGGAGACGCTGCTCGCAACGCTGTCGGCAGACGATCTGTCGAAGGCGGCGTTGCCGTTCGCGACGACCCGCGTGATCGACGTCGGCTACGCACGCGTGCGCGCGGCGCGGATGAGCTACATCGGCGGCCCGGGCTACGAGCTCTATGTGCCGACCGACCAGTGCGTCACGCTGTACAACGCGCTGACCGATGCGGGCGCCCCGTTCGGACTCCGCGATGCGGGCTACTACACGATCGACGCGCTGCGCGTCGAGGCCGGGCGACGCGCCTGGGGCGCCGAGCTCTCGCCCGACGAAACACCATGGGAAGCGGGGCTTGCGCACGCCGTTGCGATGGGCAAGCCCACGGCCTTCATCGGCCGCGAAGCGCTCGCCGCAAGGCCTGCCGCGATGATCACCAAGCGGCTCGTCCGGTTCACGTTCGACGACCCGGCCGCGTTTCCGTGGGGCGGCGAGCCGATCCTGCTCGATGGCCGCAACGTGGGCGAGATCACGTCCGCCGGGTACAGCCGGACGCTGGGACGTGCCGTGGCGATGGGCTACGCGCGCACCGATTTGCCGCTGACGGATGCGGGACTTGCGGCGGCGCGATGCGAGGCCGACGTCGCCGGCGACCTGTACGCGCTGACGCCGATCCTTCCCCGGTCCTGACGCCGCAGTCGAGGACACGCGCCTGCCGTTCTAGTCGAGCGGAATTCGCGCGCCGTTCGCGGCGAGCCATGCATCGAAAGTCTGCAGGTCCGGGTTGAGCGAGCGCGCGAGCGCCGGGTCGCGCGACGCGCAGAAAGGCCCCTCGAAATCGGCGTAGAACTGGAACATGTTGCCGAGGTCGTCGGCGCCGGGAAAGCCGAACCCGCGATAGACCGCCGACGGGACCGCGTTGTAGACGACGTCGCGCGAAAGCGCCCGCGACAGCGACGCCGCCATCTGCCCGCCCGTCAGGTTCTCGCCGGAAATGCCCACCGACCCGCCGATGTAACGGTCGCCTGCCTTGAAGATCCCGAGCGCGCACTTGCCGATGTCCTCGGCCGCGATCCCCGGCATCTTCTTGTCGCCCATCGGCAGTGTGAACGCATATTTTCCGTCCGGCCCCTTCTTCGGCCCCATGCCGAAATGGATCAGGTTGTCCCAGTAGAACGACGTGTGCAGGAACGTGGTCGGAACGCCGGCGTCGGTGAAGAAGTGATCGGACTCGCCCTTGGCGTCGAAGTGAGGGACCTTGTACCTGCCCATGAGCGTCGGCATCCGGTCGTCGGCGAGCGGGATGAACTTTCGCGTGTCCTCGAGCGTCGACCAGACGACATGCTTCAATCCCGCGGCTTTCGCCGCGGCCGCCATGCTGCGCACCTCGGCAATCTCCTTCTCCGGCGACATGTGCGCCCAGTAGAACGTCACGCAGTAGGCGCCCCACGCGCCGCGGAACGCCCGCGCGAGACCGGCCTCGTCGTCGATGTCGGCGACGACCACTTCGGCGCCGGCCCCGGCGAGCGCCTTCGCGGCGGCGGAATCCGCGTTGCGCGTGATCGCGCGCGCGGCGAATGCTCCGCTATGGTCGGCGAGGATCGCGCGGACGAGGCTGCCGCCCTGCGCACCGGTCGCGCCGACGACGGCGATGATCTTCCTTTCCGGCATCTCGAGTCTCCTTCAGGGCAGCGCTTGCGGCGGCCGATGTTGCGGCGCGCGCGGAACGCGGAAATGTACGCCGGGGCAGAATCAGGGTCAATCCGACGGTTGCACGCCGCCGCGAGCCATCCGGCCGCGCAACGCCCGAGCCGCCCGCGCGTGAGCCGCGCCGCGTCCGATTTGTGTTAGGTTTGCCGCTGTCCGAACGCCATGACCGATCGCATGCCGCACCGTTTCACGACGACACCGCCCCGCCGTGGCCGCACGCCGCTCAAGCCCGGCGGCACCTCGACTGCGCAGGTGCAAAGCCTCACCCGCGGGCTCAACATTCTCGAGGCGCTGGCCCGCGCCGAGGGCGGCCTCACGCTGACCGACGTCGCGCAGCGCGTGACCCTGCCGACGTCCACCACGCACCGCCTCCTGGCGACGCTGGAGAAGATGGGATACGTCTACCAGGCGGGCGAGCTCGGCCGCTGGTACGTCGGGCTGCAGGCGTTCGCCGTCGGCTCGAGCTTCCTCGCGAGCCGCGATTTCGTCGCGCAGAGCCATCCGTACATGCGCCGGCTGATGGAGCAATCCGGCGAGACCGCGAACCTCGCGATCCTCGACGGCACCGAGGCGGTGTTCATCGATCAGGTCCAGTGCCGCGAGATGATGCGCACGATCGTGAAGCTCGGCAGCCGCGTGCCGCTGCACGCGTCGGGCGTCGGCAAGGCGATCTTCGCATCGCTGCCCGACGAGCAGATCGATGCGATCCTCAAGGTGAAGGGTCTCCCCCGGATCACGGCGAACACGATCACGTCGCCGGAGACGATGTGGGCGAGCATCCGCGTGATCCGCCAGCGCGGATGGTCGTTCGACGACGAGGAGCACGCGCAGAGCACGCGCTGCGTTGCGTCGCCGATCTACGACGAGCATGCCGAGACGCTCGGCGCCATTTCGGTCGCGGGGCCGTCGTCGCGGCTGCCGGACGAGCGGATCAAGCAGCTCGGCCACGTCGTCGCCCACACGGCGGAGGAGCTCACGAAACACCTCGGCGGCCGCTGGCCGCACCCGCACTGACGCGTCCTGCGGGGTCAGCGCCGCGTACCGCGCATCCGCTCCTGTCGGCGGATGCGATGCTCCGACGGGGCGGGCACCCACCGCGCCAGCAGCGCGTCGGCACCGGCCATGTCGTTGCAGACCAGCACCATGTCGCATCCGGCGGCCGCCGCCGCCTCGGCCCGCGCGACCACGTCGCCCGCGCCATGTGCGCCGACCATTTCGAGATCGTCCGAGAAGATCGTGCCGTCGAACCCGAGCCGGCCGCGCAGGATTTCGTGCAGCCATTTCCGCGAGTAGCCGGCGGGGAGCGCGTCGACTGCCGGATAGACGACGTGCGCCGGCATCATCCCCTCGAGGCTCCGCCTGATCAGCGCAGCGAACGGCACGAGGTCCTCGGCCGTGATCGCCGCGAGGCTGCGCTCGTCCTGCGGCAACGCATCGTGCGAATCCGCGGCGACGTGGCCATGTCCCGGGAAATGCTTGCCCACCGCCGCCATGCCTTCGGCGTGCAGTCCGTCGACAAAGGCAGCCGCGAGATGCGCCGCGGCGTTGGGGTTGCAATGGAATGCGCGGTCGCCGATGACGCCGCTGGCGCCGTGATCGAGATCGAGCACCGGCGCAAACGAGAAGTCCACGCCATGGGCGCGCAGCTCGCGCGCGATGGTCGCTCCGATCCGACGGGCCTCGGCGGCGGCGGCGGCGACGTCGCGGTCCCACGCCTCGCCCAGCGTGCGCATCGGCGGAATCGACGAAAACCCTTCGCGGAAGCGCTGCACGCGTCCGCCCTCGTGGTCCACACAGATCAGGAGCCGCGGTTCGCGCAACGCGCGAATCGACGCCGTCAACGCGCCGAGCTGCGCCGGCGACGCGAAATTGCGCGTGAACAGGATGACGCCGCCGGCCGATGGATGCGCGAGGCGCGCGCGATCGGCGGGCGTGAGTTCCAGGCCTTCGATGCCGAGCATCACGGGGCCGAGGGGGATCGTCGTCACAACCCCTCGTGCCGGCCGGCCGCTTCCCGCAGCAGTGATTTCATCTGCCGCACGGCTTCGCGCAGCCCGACGAAGACGGAGCGCGAGACGATCGCGTGCCCGATGTGGAGCTCGCGGATGCCATCCAATGCCGCAACCGGCTGCACATTGAAGTAGTTGAGCGCGTGTCCCGCATTGAACCGCATGCCGGCGCGCCGGATCAGCTCGCCCGCCGTGCGGATGCGCGCGAGCTCGGCGACCACCGCAGCGCTTTCGGGATCGCGCCCGAGCGCATGAAACGCATGCGCATACGGCCCGGTGTGCACTTCGCAGACGCGCGCGCCGATGCGCGCCGCCGCCTCGATCTGCCGCGGCTCGGCATCGATGAAGACGCTGGTGACGATGCCGGCGCCGGCAAGCTTCGCGACGCTCTCCTTGAGCTTCGTCTCCTGGCCCGCGATGTCGAGCCCGCCTTCCGTCGTGATTTCCTGCCGCCCTTCCGGGACCAGCATCGCCATTTCGGGCTTCAGTCGGCACGCGATGTCCACCATCTCCGCGGTCGCGGCCATTTCGAGATTGAGGCGGATGTGGACGAGGTCGCGCAGCCGACGCACGTCCTCGTCCTGGATATGGCGGCGGTCCTCGCGCAGATGCACGGTGATGCCGTCGGCGCCGCCGAGATGCGCCTCGACGGCCGCCCAGACGGGATCGGGCTCGTGCGTGCGGCGCGCCTCGCGAAGGGTCGCGACATGGTCGATGTTGACGCCAAGCTCAATCACGGTGGAAGGATTCCTTTCTGGTCGCGCCATCGAGCGTGCGCAGCTCGCGGATCACCCGCCGGCTCTCGACGCCGCGCTGCTCGAGGTAATGGTCGAGGATCTCGCGCATCAGTCGCTTCGCCTCGGCGGCGGTTTCGGCGTCCGGGTAGCGCTGCTCGGCGAGTGCCACCAGCGTCGCGCCCTTCACCAGCGGCAGCGACGTGCCGGGCGATGGCGGGCCGCGCCGCGGCCCGCGGTCGAACGCGTAATGGTAACGCGACGCCGGATCGATCGGCGCACCGGTGTCCGCCTCGCGCAGCAGCGGCAGCGCATAGCCGAGACCGGCCAGCAGCGCCACCTCGAATCGGCGCAGGATCGTCGCCTGTTCTCCGCCGGTCGCGAGATCGGCGAGCGCCTGCTCGTAATCGGCGAAGAGCTGCGGGTGCGGATCCTCGCGCGGGAGCAGCTTCAGGACGAGCTCGTTCAGGTAGAAGCCGCACCATAGCGCCGCGCCGCCGACCAGCGGGAGTCCGCCGCGCCACTCGGCCTTGGCCAGCGTCTTCAGTTCGTGCGCGCCGAACCACGCCAGCGTCAGTGGCTGGAAGCCCTGCAGCAGCCCGCGCAGCTCCGAGCGCGGCCGCTTCGCGCCGCGTGCGACCATCGCGACGCGGCCCCAGTCGCGCGTGAACGCCTCGACGATGAGGCTGGTCTCGCGGTACGGGTAGGTGTGCAGCACGAACGCGGCCTGGTCGTCGCGGCGGTTCGGTTGGGCGCGCACGGGCATCGCGGGGATCCGGCCTCTTGCATCAATACCCGAGTCGCGAGAGCTGGGCGTCGTCGTCGGCCCAGCCGCGCTTCACCCGCACCCACACCTCGAGGAAGACGGGGCCGCCGAACAGGCGCTCCATGTCGGTGCGCGCGCTGCTCGCGATCTCCTTCATCTTTGCACCGCCCGCGCCCAGCAGGATCGCCCGCTGGTTTTCCCGCTCCACGTACACCGTCGCGTGGATCCGCCGCATCGCGCCCTCGTGGACGAACCGGTCGATCGCGACGGCGCTCGCATAGGGCAGCTCCTCGCCGAGAAGGCGGAAGATCTTCTCGCGCACGAATTCCGCGGCAAGGAAGCGCTCGTCGCGGTCTGTGATCTCGTCCTCGTCGTGAACGTGCGGGCCCTCCGGCAGCAGCTTTTTGAGCTCCTCCACCAGTGCATCGAGCCCGCGATCCTTCTCGGCGCTGACGGGAACGATGGCCGCGAACGGGAACAGTGCAGCAAGCTCGGCCATTTGCGGCAGCAGCGCGTCCCGGTCCTTCAGCTGGTCGAGCTTGCTGAGCGCCGCGACCACGCTGGCCCCGGAAGGAAACAGTCGGATGACTGCGCGATCGGCGGGGACGGTGCGTCCCGCCTCCAGCACCAGCACGACGGCGTCGATGCCCGCGAGGCTCTGCGTCACTGCGGCGTTCATCCGCGTGTTGAGGCGCGAGCGGTGCAGCGTCTGGAAACCTGGCGTGTCGACGAACAGGATCTGCGCGTCCCCGCGCGTCAGTATCCCGGTGATCCGATGTCGCGTCGTCTGCGCCTTGGCCGACGTGATGCTGATCCGTGCGCCCACGAGCCTGTTGAGGAGCGTCGACTTGCCGACATTGGGGCGGCCGACGATCGCGACGTGACCGCAGCGCTGCACGGCGTCCGTCATCGCGTCAGCGCTCCTGACTTCCCGGCGCAGACGCGCCGAGCGCGGCCCATGCCGCCACGGCTGCTGCCTGCTCGGCAGCGCGCCGGCTGTTGCCTTCGCCGCGGGTCGCGACGCCGAGCGCCCCGATCCGGCATTCGACGGTGAACGTCTGGGCGTGCGCCTCGCCGGCGACCGCGATCACGCTGTAATCAGGCACTGCGACACGGCGTGCCTGCAGCCATTCCTGCAGGCGCGTCTTCGGGTCCTTGCCCGGGTCGTCAGGGTCGATTCGCGCGATGAGGGGCGCATAGATGCGGGCGATCGCGTCGCGCGCCGCGTCGAAACCCGCATCCACGAAGATGGCGCCGATCACCGCTTCGAACGCGTCGGCGAGGATCGACGGTCGCAGCGCGCCGCCGCTCTTCACCTCGCCCTCGCCCAGGCGGATGGCCGCGCCGAACGCCTGCGCCTGTGCGAGCGCCGCGAGCGTATCGCGATTGACGAGATTGGCGCGGAGCCGCGAAAGCTCGCCCTCGTTCATCTGCGGGAACCGATCGTAGAGCGCGGCGGCGATCGCACAGTTCAGCACGGCGTCGCCGATGAATTCGAGGCGCTCGTTGTGCGTCGCGCCGAAGCTGCGGTGCGTCAGCGCCTGGCCGAGGAGCTCCGGCCGGCGGAAGGCGTGGCCCAGTCCCGCGCCGGATGCGACGGACGCCATCCCCGCGCGGGTCGACTCGAGGCCGGCATGCGCGTTCAGCGCGACGCCTTCGCTTCGAAGTCGATGTACAGGCTGACGTTGCCGACGAGATGGAGCTTGCGCGCCCAGATAACCGTGGCCGTCACCACGTTGCCGTCCTTGTCCAGGTCGAGGTCGCCCGGGGATACGGAGTCGATGTAATCGGTCTGGATAAACTTCGTGAAAGACCTGCGCACGTCGCCGATGGAGGTCGGATCCTTAGCATCCGCCAGCGACTTCTCAAGCGACTGCTGCACTGAATAGTATTCGATGTACGCGGGCACCATGCGCGCCCCCACCGCGATGAAGATGCCCGCCACTGCAGCCACCAGCAGGAACCCTATGATGCTGAGCCCGCGTTGTTTCGCCCGATGCCGCATCGCCGCCTCCCTATCGAATTCCGCTGCCGACGCGCTTCAACGCGAGGCTGCTCAAATCATCCCAGTTGAACCAGATGAAGAACGCCCGGCCCCGAATGTGATCGTCCGGAACGAACCCCCAGTAACGGCTGTCGTCGCTGCGATCGCGATTGTCGCCCATCATGAAATAGTGGCCCTGCGGCACCCTGCAGGTGAAGCCGCTGCCGTCGGGATTGTAATCGCAGTTCGCCTGGTCGGGAAACGAGCGCACCTGCGGTGGGCTGACCGACGGCTGGGTCGGGTCGACCGCGATCTCGTGCTCCTTGCGCCCCGCGCCGGTGTTCACCGACTCGTTCCCGCGCGCCAGCGCCTCGAAGCGCAGACCTTCGACATAGCCGTAGCTTCCGTCGGCCTTGACGGGCCAGGGCTCGCCGTTGACCGTCAGGCGCTTGTCCTTGTAGGTGACGACGTCGCCGCCGACGCCGATCACGCGCTTGATGAAATCCTGCGACGGATTGAGCGGATAGCGGAACACCACGACGTCGCCGCGCTTCGGGTCGCCGAGCTCGACGATCTTCCGTTCCAGGATCGGCAGGCGCAGGCCGTAGGCGAACTTGTTGACCAGGATGAAATCGCCGACCTCGAGCGTGGGCCGCATCGACGAGGACGGGATCTTGAACGGTTCGGCGACGAACGAGCGCAGCGCGAAGACGATCAGCAGCACCGGGAAGAAGCTCTTCGGATACTCGATCCACCACGGCTCGCGGCGGACGCGCTCCTCGAGCGCCGCGCGCTCGTCCCGCACGGCGCTCCCGCCGGCCGCGGGCGCGTCCCTGTACCTCTGATCGAACTCCGCAAGCGCCTGCGCCGCCGCGGCACGCCGCTGCTTGCCGAAGACCATGAGGTCGAGGGCAACCATGACGCCACAGAACACCGTTGCAAGAAACAGGATCAGCGCGAAATTCATCGTGGCTTCAGGTGTGGGGGTTGGAAAACGGGTTCAGCGGGAAACGCGGAGCCCATGGGTCGGAAGGGTGACACGCATTTTCGCATGCGCGGGGCGCCCGGCAACCGGCATATGCGCCTCCTGTCCGCGGGAATCGGCAGTCCGTCTCATTGTTCGCCGACCTTGAGGATCGCCAGAAAGGCTTCCTGCGGTATCTCGACGCTTCCGACGGCCTTCATCCGCTTCTTGCCGGCCTTCTGCTTTTCGAGGAGCTTCTTCTTGCGCGTGATGTCGCCGCCGTAGCACTTGGCCAGCACGTTCTTGCGCATCGCCTTGATCGACTCGCGCGCGATGATCTGGGCGCCGATCGCCGCCTGGATCGCGACGTCGAACATCTGGCGCGGAATGAGCTTGCGCATCTTCGCCGCGACCTCGCGGCCGCGGTAGATCGAGACCGAGCGGTGCACCATCACGGAGAGCGCGTCGACGCGGTCGCCGTTGATGAGGATGTCGAGCTTGATGACGTCGGCCGGGCGGAACTCGAGAAACTCGTAGTCGAGCGACGCATAGCCGCGCGACACCGACTTCAGCTTGTCGAAGAAGTCCATGACGACCTCGGCCAGCGGCAGCTCGTAAGTGAGCATCACCTGCCGGCCCATGTAGAGCATGTTCTTCTGCACGCCGCGCTTCTCGGTGCACAGCGTCAGCACCGGCCCCACGTACTCCTGCGGCGTCAGGATCGTCGCCTTGATCACCGGCTCGCGGATCTCCTCGACCCGCGACAGGTCGGGCAGCTTCGACGGGTTCTCGATCTCCTGCACCGAGCCGTCGCGCAGCAGGATCTGGTAGATCACGGTCGGCGCCGTCGTGATCAGGTCCATGTCGTATTCGCGCTCGAGCCGCTCCTGGACGATGTCCATGTGGAGGAGCCCGAGGAAGCCGCAGCGGAAGCCGAACCCGAGCGCCTGCGACACCTCGGGCTCGTAGTGCAGCGACGCATCGTTCAGCTTCAGCTTGTCGAGCGCGTCGCGCAGCGCCTCGTACTGGTTCGACTCGACCGGATAGAGCCCGGCGAAGACCTGCGGCTTCACGTCCTTGAACCCCGGCAGCGGAGTCGCCGCCGGGCGCGCCGCCAGCGTCACGGTATCGCCGACCTTCGCCGCGTGGATCTCCTTGATGCCGGCCACGATGAAGCCCACGCCGCCGGCGGAGAGTTCCGGTCGCGCCACGGCCTTGGGCGTAAATATGCCGACCTGCTCGCAGTTGTAGGTGGCGCCGGTCGCCATCAGCTGGATCTTGTCCTTGGGCTTCAGCGCGCCTTCCATCACCCGCACCAGCATCACGACGCCGACATAGTTGTCGAACCACGAATCGATGATCAGCGCCGTCAGCGGCGCCTCCGGGTTGCCCTTCGGCGGCGGAATGCGCGCGATCACGGCTTCGAGGACATCGTCGACGCCCTCGCCAGTCTTGGCGCTGCAATGCAGCGCGTCCTGTGCGGGGATCCCGATGATGTCCTCGATCTCGGCGATCACGCGCTCGGGCTCCGCGGACGGCAGGTCGATCTTGTTCAGCACCGGAACGACGGTGACGCCCTGCTCGATCGCCGTGTAGCAGTTGGCGACGGTCTGCGCCTCGACTCCCTGCGACGCATCGACAACGAGCAGCGCACCTTCGCATGCGGCCAGCGAGCGCGACACCTCGTAGGCGAAGTCGACATGGCCGGGTGTGTCGATCAGGTTGAGTTCGTAGGTCCTGCCGTCGCGGGCGTTGTAGGTGAGCGCGGCGGTCTGGGCCTTGATGGTGATCCCGCGCTCGCGCTCGAGGTCCATCGTATCCAGCACCTGCGCCTCCATCTCCCGCTCGGCGAGGCCGCCGCAGCGCTGGATCAGGCGGTCGGCGAGCGTCGACTTCCCGTGATCGATGTGGGCGATGATGGAGAAATTGCGGATCAGATCCAAATGAACGCCCCGGTGCTGCGCGGCAAAACAAAAGGGCACGTCCAGTGCCCTGTCTGCCGCACGAAGAACCTTGAATTTTAGCGGATTTTCGGCCCCGGCGCGACGTTATTCGGCATCGGCCAGCGCGGCCGCCACGCGCCCGGCGTCGAGCCGATGCCGGC
>Ga0265331_10000348_pt1 | contig 49051 bp, 47 predicted proteins | sample 41923metaG_FD_202088 | JGI IMG/M metagenome (GOLD analysis project Ga0265331, IMG submission 202088) | Rhizosphere microbial communities from Carex aquatilis grown in University of Washington, Seatle, WA, United States - 4-19-23 metaG | ecosystem: Host-associated > Plants > Roots > Rhizosphere... | reverse complement strand
GCGTTCTGCGCGTGGTTCCTGCTGCAGTGGCTCGGCATCGGCTACTGGTGGGCGCTGCTGCTGGCGCCGATCGCGGTCGGCATCTTCGGCATCGTCATCGAGCGGACGATGCTCTCGCGGCTCTACAAGCTCGACCATCTCTACGGGCTCCTGCTGACATTCGGCATCGCGCTGATCCTGCAGGGCGTCTTCACCAACTACTTCGGCAGCTCCGGCCTTCCGTACACGCTGCCGCCCGAATTCTCCGGCGCCTTCGACCTCGGATTCATGTACCTGCCGAAGTACCGCGCGTGGGTCATCATCGCATCGCTCCTCATCTGCTTCGGCACATGGTTCGTCATCGAGCGCACCAAGCTCGGCGCCTATCTGCGTGCGGCGACCGAGAATGCGCCGCTGGTGCAGGCGTTCGGGATCAACGTCCCGCGGATGGTCACGCTGACCTACGGGTTCGGCGTCGGCCTCGCGGCACTTGCCGGTGTGATGGCGGCGCCGATCTATACCGTGAACCCGCTGATGGGCGCCAACATGATCATCGTCGTCTTCGCCGTCGTGGTCATCGGCGGGATGGGGTCGATCCTGGGCGCGATCCTCACGGGCTTCGGCCTCGGCATCGTCGAAGGCCTGACCAAGGTGTTCTACCCGGAGGCATCCAACACGGTGATCTTCGTGGTCATGGTTCTCGTGCTCCTCGTGAAGCCCGCCGGCCTCTTCGGGCGGGAGCGCTGATGTCTGCTCCCGTGTCGTCGGCCGCCGCGTTCGCGCAGCCCAGCTCGACGGTGTTCGTCATCGGCACTGCCGTGATGGTGGCGCTCTTTGCGCTCGCGCCGCTGCTGGGCGTGTACCCGGTGTTCCTGATGAAGGTGATGTGCTTCGCGCTCTTCGCCTGCGCCTTCAACCTGCTGCTGGGCTACGGCGGCCTGCTGTCGTTCGGCCATGCGATGTTCCTCGGGACGGCAGGATACGTGTCCGCGCACGCGGCGAAGGCCTGGGGCCTCGCCCCCGAGCTCGCGATCCTGTCCGGCACGGCGGCCGCGGCACTGCTCGGCATCGTCGTCGGCGCGCTGGCGATAAGGCGGCAGGGCATCTACTTCGCGATGATCACGCTCGCGATCGCGCAGATGGTCTACTTCTTCTACCTGCAGACGCCGTTCACGCACGGCGAGGACGGCATCCAGGCCGTGCCGCGCGGCGCGCTGTTCGGACTGTTCGACCTCTCCGACACCGCCGATCCGACGCACCCGGGCAAGACGAATTCGTCGCTCGTGATGTACTACTTCGTGCTGGCGATCTTCGTCGGCGCGTTCCTGCTCATCCATCGCGTGATCCACTCTCCGTTCGGCAACGTGCTGAAGGCGATCCGCGAGAACGAGCCGCGCGCGCTGTCGCTGGGCTACGACGCCGAGCGCTACAAGCTGCTCGCGTTCGTGCTGTCGGCGACGCTGTCCGGACTGGCCGGCGCGACCAAGGCGATCGTGTTCCAGCTGGCGTCCTTGACCGACGTCCAGTGGCAGATGTCGGGCGAGGTCGTGCTGATGACGCTCCTCGGCGGGATGGGCACGATCTTCGGGCCGGTCGTCGGCGCGTTCGTCATCATCGGCATAGAGAACTACCTGTCGGCGGGCATCACCCTGTTCGGCGTGACGTTCGGCGCACAGTGGGTGACGGTCATCACGGGGTTCATCTTCGTCGTGTGCGTGCTCGCGTTCCGCCGGGGCATCGTCGGCGAGCTCGGCGCATGGTGGGCGCGCCGCAACGCCTGAGGCGCAGCGCATTTGGCGCGGCGGGGCGGGCCGCATGGCTCGCGGCGGCGCTGTTCGCGTCCGGAGCATGCGCGCAGTCGCTCGTTGCCACCGGCGCGTGTCGCGACGGTCTTCCCAACGGAATGTATGAGCTCAGGACGAAGGACGGAGCGCTGCGGGTGGCCGGCGCCTTCGCGATGGACCGCGCCACCGGTACCTTCGTGTTCTGGACCGCCGCCGGCGCGCGCATTGCCGTGATTCCCTACGACGAGGCGGCGCGCTCGGGCACGGTCGCCGCGTGGCACGTCGACGCGCACGCTGCGACGGAAGTCTCGCACCGGCTCGAGGCCCCCTACGTCGCCGGCCTGCGCCACGGCACGTCGCGCTCGTGGCACTACAATGGCGGTCAGCGCGGAGAATACGTCTACGAGCACGGGCGCCTCGTCGACGCGCGCGGCTGGACGAAGGCGGGCGTTGCGCTGCCGACGGCGGCGGCGAACGCGCAGGCGGACGCGGACTTCGCGCGCGACGAGCAGTTCCTCCGGTCGCTCGAGCGTCTGGTCGCCGATCACAAGCCGCGCTGCGCCGATCGCACCGCAGCACGCTGACACGCAAGGAGGGGGACATGGCAAGCGAAGAACGCAGGAAGGTGCTGAAGTCGTCCGTTGCGCTCGCGGCCGGTGCGGCGCTGTACGGATCCGCGCGCGCGGACACGCCGGCGACGCCTTTCACCGTTGCGGCGACGTTCATCCCGATCGCCGGCACCACGCAGCAATTTCCGGTGCGGCGCATCTACTGCATCGGGCGCAACTATGCGGCGCACGCGCGCGAGATGGGCTCGGACCCCACGCGCGAGCCGCCGTTCTTCTTCCAGAAGCCGACGGATGCCGTGCAGCTCGTTCCACCCGGCGTCACCGTCGATCACCCGTACCCGTCGCTCACCAGGAACTATCACTACGAGATCGAGCTCGTCGCGGCGCTGGGCAACGGTGGCCGCGACGTTTCGCCGGAACGTGCTCTGGACCTCGTGTACGGCTACACCGTCGGCCTCGACATGACGCGGCGCGACCTGCAGCGCGCTATGGGCGACGAAAAGAAGCCGTGGGAGATCGGCAAGAGCTTCGATCATGCGGCGCCGATGGGAATGCTGCAGCCGGCGGCGAAGACTGGCTCGTTCACGAAAGGCGCGATCTGGCTCAAGGTCAACGGCGAGACGAAGCAGAGCGCCAATCTCGACCAGATGATCTGGAGCGTCGCGGAGCAGGTCAGCCATCTGTCGAAGGCATTCGAGCTCGCCCCCGGCGACATCATCTACTCCGGCACGCCCGAGAACGTCGGACCGGTCGTGCGGGGCGACGTCATGCTGGGCCACATCGACGGCCTGCCCGACATCAGCGTCCGCGTGGTCTGACGCCGCCGCGATCCCGCCGCAATGCTGGTCGAGATCATCCGCCGCGGGCTTTCGAGCGTCGTCGTGCTGTTCGCGATGTCGCTCTTCGTGTTTGCCGGCGTCTACGCGATCGGCAACCCGGTCGACATCCTGATCAGCCCGCAGGCCGACCCGATCGAGCGCGAACAGGCGATCGCCGCGCTCGGCCTCGACAAGCCGCTGCCGGAGCAGTACGCAGGCTTTCTCCGCGGTGCGATGACGGGCGACCTCGGCAAGTCGTTCGTGCACGGAACCCCGGCGCTTGCGCTGGTCGTCGAGCGGATGCCGGCGACGCTCGAGCTCGCGGTCGCGGCGATGCTGATCGCGGTGACGCTCGGCATTCCGCTGGGACTCTACGCCGGGCTGCGCCCGCACGGCATCGCGGGGCGCACGATCATGGCGGGATCGATCCTCGGCTTCTCGCTGCCGACGTTCTGGGTCGGGCTGATGCTGATCGTCGTCTTCTCGGTCATGCTGGGCTGGCTGCCGGCCAGCGGGCGCGGCCCGGTCACGCTGCTGTTCGGCGTCCTGCCGGTGTCGTTCCTGTCGCTCGCGGGACTCGCGCATCTCATCCTGCCCGCGACCAATCTCGCGCTCTTCAAGCTTGCGCTGCTGATCCGGCTGACCCGCGCGGGCACGCGCGAGGCGCTCACGCAGGATTACGTGAAGTACGCCCGCGCCAAGGGGCTGAAACCGGCACGCATCATCGGCGTCCATGTGCTTTCCAACATCATGCTGCCGATCGTCACCGTGACCGGGCTCGAGTTCGGCTCGGTGATGGCCTTCGCGATCGTCACCGAGTCCGTGTTCGCGTGGCCCGGGATGGGCAAGCTGCTGATCGACTCGATCAACCTGCTCGACCGCCCGGTGATCGTCGCCTACCTGCTCGTCATCGTCGCGATCTTCATCGGCATCAACCTTGCGGTCGATCTCGTCTACGCGGCGCTCGATCCGCGGGTGCGCGTCGCCGAGGCCGCGTGACCATCGACGCAGCCGAAGCGTCGCCGCGCCCGACGGAAACGCCGTGGCGCCATTTCGCCGCGGAATTTCGCGCGAGTCCGCCGGCAGTCTTCGGCCTGCTGCTGCTTGCGGCCGTCGTCGTCGTCGCGCTCGCCGCGCCGCTCATCGCGCCGCAGAATCCGTACAACCTCGCGCAGCTCGACGTGCTCGACGCGGGAATGCCGCCCGGGTCGAAGGGCGCGGGCGGCATGACGTTCTGGCTCGGCACCGACGGGCAGGGCCGCGACATGCTGTCCGCGATCTTCTACGGGCTTCGCATCAGTCTCGTCGTCGGCGTCACGGCAACGCTGATCGCGCTCGCGATCGGGCTCGTCGCGGGCCTCACTGCGGCCTACGCGGGCGGGCGCGTCGACACCGTCCTGATGCGGCTGGTCGACATCCAGCTTTCCTTCCCGGCGATCCTGATTGCGCTGATCCTGATCGCGATGCTGGGGCAGGGGACGGGCAAGGTGATCGCGGCGCTTGTGACCGTGCAGTGGGCCTACTACGCGCGCACGGTTCGCGGTGCGGCGCTCGTCGAAAAGCGCAGGGAGTACATCGAGGCGGCGCGCGGGCTCGCGCTGTCGCCGTCGCGCATCGTGGTGCACCATCTGCTGCCGAACTGCCTGCCGCCGGTGCTGGTCGTCGCCACGGTGCAGGTCGCGGCGGCGATCGCGCTCGAGGCGACGCTGTCGTTCCTGGGACTCGGGCTTCCCGTGACCGAGCCCTCGCTCGGGCTCCTCATCGCCAACGGCTACCAGTACCTTTTGTCCGGACGCTACTGGATCAGCTTCTTCCCGGGTGTGGCGCTCGTGGTGACGATCGTCGGCATCAATCTTGTCGGCGATCAGCTCCGCGACATCCAGAATCCGCGGCTGCGCACATAGCGCCATGGTGACGGACGCGACTGCCGCAAATGCGCCGCTGCTCGCGGTCGAGGCGCTCGCGACGCACTTCGCCATGCGTGCCGGCGTCGTGCACGCGATCGAGGACGTCTCGTTCACGGTGGCGCGCGGCGAGATCCTCGGACTGGTCGGCGAATCCGGCTCGGGCAAGTCGATGACGGGATACTCGATCATGGGTCTCGTCGATCCGCCCGGGCGAATCGTGCGCGGCGGCGTCGCCTTCGACGGCGTCGAGATCACCGCGCTGCCGCCCGCGCAAATGCGCGAGCTTCGCGGCAACCGGATCGCGATGATCTTCCAGGACCCGATGATGACGCTGAATCCGGTGCTGACGATCCGCACGCAGATGGTCGAGGCGATCCACGCGCATCGCAGCGTCTCCTCAGACATGGCGCTGGAGGAAGCGCGCGCGGCGCTCGCCAAGGTCGGCATCGCCGCACCCGACGCGCGGCTGACCGCGTATCCGCACCAGCTCTCGGGCGGCACGCGGCAGCGTGTCGCGATCGCGATCGCGCTGCTCAACCGTCCCAAGCTCATCATCGCCGACGAGCCGACGACCGCGCTCGACGTCACGATCCAGGGCCAGATCCTCCACGAAATGCAGAAGCAGGTGCGCGACGCGGGTACCGCGCTCATCTGGATCACGCACGATCTTTCCGTCGTTGCGGGCCTGGCCGACCGCGTGTGCGTGATGTACGCGGGCCGCATCGTCGAAGCGGGCGCGGTGGGCGACGTGCTCGCGCATCCGCGCCATCCCTACACGCAGGGGCTGATCGACTCGGTGCCCGCACGCGCGCCGCGCGGTGCGCGGCTGCGCCAGATTCCCGGAATGCCGCCTTCGGCGCTCGATCCGCCGCCGGGGTGCGCATTCCGCGACCGCTGCACGTTCGCCGATGCGGCCTGCGACGTCATGCCCGCGCTCCGCACGCTGGGCGACCCTGTGCGGGCACAGTCCGCGCGCTGTCACCATCCCCTGGACCAGGGGACCGCATGAGCGTGAATGCGCCCGCGGCGGCAACGAGCAGCGGCCCGCTGCTGCCGCAGCTCGAGCTGCGCGGCGTGTCGAAGCGCTTCGTGCGCCACCAGGACCTGGCGGCGCGCATCGCAGCGTCGCTGCATGCGGGCCCGCGCGCCGAAGCGGTCGTTGCGGTCGACCGCGTCGACCTCGCAATCCGGCAGGGCGAAGTGATGGGACTGGTCGGCGAGTCGGGATGCGGCAAGTCGACGCTCGGCCGCATCGCTGCGGGACTCCTCCAGCCGTCGACGGGCACCAGGCTGTGGCAGGGCGCGCCCGTCGCGGCCGGCAACTCGGAGCGCGCGCGCCGCGAGCAGCTCAAGCTGCAGATGATCTTCCAGGACCCGTATGGTTCGCTCAATCCGCGGATGCGCGTCGTCGACATCGTCGGCGAGGCGCCGGTCGCACACGGCCTCATCAGCGCGCGCGCGAAGACCGAGTTCGTCGGGCTGCACCTGAATCGCGTCGGGCTCGACCCGACGCTGATGCGGCGCTTTCCGCATCAGTTCTCCGGCGGTCAGCGCGCGCGCATCGGCATTGCCCGCGCGCTCGCGGTCGCGCCCGAGTTCCTGGTGTGCGACGAATCGGTCGCGGCGCTCGACGTGTCGATCCAGGCGCAGGTGCTCAATCTCTTCATGGAGCTCCGCGCGCGCTTCGGCCTCACGTACCTGTTCATCAGCCACGACCTTGGCGTGATCCGCCACATGAGCGATCGCATCGCCGTGATGTATCTCGGCCGGATGGTCGAAGCGGGGCCCGCGCCGGCGCTCTTCGCGGCGCCGAATCACCCGTACACGGCGGCCCTCGTCGCCGGGATGGGGACGATGCAGCCGGGCCGCCGCACGTTCGTGCCGATCGCCGGGGAGATTCCGTCGCCGCTCGCGCCCCCCTCCGGCTGCCATTTTCATCCGCGCTGCCCGCACGCGATGCCGCGCTGCCGCGAGGTCGCGCCGCCGCTTCGCGAGATCGCGCCCGCGCGCTGGTCCGCGTGCCATCTCAACGACGCGCCGGCATGAGCGACGACGCACCGTTCCTGCGCCATGCGCCCGCGGCCGCGCCGCTGCCGCTCGTGCTCGATTCGCCGCACAGCGGCGAGCGCTATCCGGAGGACTTCGATCACGCGCCGCCACTCGCGGAGATCCGCCGCGCCGAGGACACGCACGTCGCGCGGCTTTGGCGCGGCGCGCTCCGCCACGGGGCGACGCTGATCGAGGCGTGCTTTCCGCGCGCGTACATCGATCCCAATCGGAGCCTCGACGACCTCGATCCTGATCTCCTCGCGGAGGCGTGGGACGGACCGCTCGTGCGCTCGCGCAAGACCGAGCAGGGCATCGGCCTCGTCTGGCGGCTTGCGCGGGGCGGCGTCCCGATGTATTCGCGGAAGCTCCGCGCCGACGAGATCCGCCGCCGCATCGACGACTTCTACCTTCCGTATCATGCGGCGCTCGCTGCCGAGATCGACGCGTTGCACGGCCGTTTCGGCGCCGTGTGGCACATCGACTGCCACTCGATGCCCGCCGTCGGCGACGTCAACGCGGACGATCCCGGGCGCAAGCGTGCCGACTTCGTGCTGGGCGATCGCGACGGCACCACGTGCGCCGCCGAGTTCACCGGGACTGTTGCCGCCGCACTGCGCGGATTCGGCTACGACGTGGCGATCAACGACCCGTACAAGGGCGTCGAGATCGTGCGCCGGCACGGCCGACCCGCGTCGGGCCGGCACAGCCTGCAGATCGAGATCAACCGACGCCTCTACATGGACGAGGCGACGCTCGCGCCCAATGCCGGCTACACGGCCCTCGAAGCCGACCTCGACCGCCTCGCAGGCGCGCTCGCATTGTTCGTGCAAACACGTTGCTCGGGGCGCTGACGCTGGCCGACGGGTTCCTCCCGCTGCGGCGGCGGCGGGCCGGTAGCTGCTCCGCGCGGCCGGCGCGCGTTTCCCCGGTTTCCCGCGCTGCGGTATAATCCGCCAGTTTTGCAGCCACGGCTGCCCTTTTTGGGGCGGACGCCGTGTTTGCGCAAGAAAACCGGCTAAAACGCATGCGCGGCAAACTCGTCGTCGGCAACTGGAAGATGAACGGCGGGCTCGCGGCGAACGCGGCGCTTCTGGGTGAGCTCGTCTCGAATTGGGGCCCCACGCCGGGCCGCGATCTGGCGGTGTGCATTCCGTACCCGTATCTCGTGCAGGCGCAGGCCGCCCTCGCGTCCACGCCGATCGCGTGGGGTGCGCAGGACGTCAGCGAGCACGCGGCCGGGGCGTTCACCGGAGAAGTGTCGGCGGCGATGCTGGTCGAGTTCGGGTGCCGTTACGTGATCGTGGGGCATTCGGAGCGTCGCCAGCACTTCGGCGACACCGATGCGGTGGTCGGCGCGAAGGCACGCGTGGCGCTGGCAGCGGGGATGACGCCCGTCGCGTGCGTCGGCGAAACGCTTGCCGAGCGCGAGGCCGGAGCGACCGAAGCGGTCGTGCTGCGGCAGCTCGACGCCGTGCTCGCGAGCGTCGCGCGCGACGCGGCGAAGCTCGTCGTGGCGTACGAGCCCGTGTGGGCGATCGGCACCGGCCGCACGGCAACGCCGGCTGAGGCGCAGGCGGTGCATGCGACGCTGCGCCGGCGGATGGACGCAGCGGGTGCGAATGATGTGCTGCTGCTCTACGGCGGCAGCGTCAAGGCGGACAACGCGAAAACGCTGTTCGCGCAGGAAGACATCGACGGCGGATTGATCGGCGGTGCGTCGCTCAAGGCGTCCGAATTTTTGGCCATTGCGAATGCCTAACCGGGGCATGGCGCGGCGCGGAGAAGAAATCCGCGGTTGGAGCAACGAATGAACATGCTGGAATCGCTGGTATTGGTGGTCCATGTGATGATCGCGCTTGCGATCTGCGGCCTCGTGCTGCTGCAGCACGGAAAAGGCGCCGACATGGGCGCTGCGTTCGGAAGCGGCTCATCGGGAAGCCTGTTCGGCGCCTCCGGATCCGCCAACTTCCTGTCGCGCTCGACCGGCGCGCTTGTCGCGCTGTTCTTCCTCACGAGCCTCGGCCTCACGTGGTTCGCAACGACGCACGGCCCGGCCAAGAGCCTGATGCAGCAGCAGATCGAGCAGAAGGACGCGTCGAAGTCGTCGGAAGTGCCGACCTCGCCGGGCGCGCTGCCGGCGGCGCCCGCATCGACGGATCCGGCCAAGGCCGCTCCGGCGTCAGGCAAGGCGGGAGAAGTGCCCAAATAACGAAGTTTGCGGCTTCCGGGGCAATGCGCGCCGGAAGGCAGTTTCAAGATCACGCCGACGTGGTGAAATTGGTAGACACGCTGTCTTGAGGGGGCAGTGGGGTAACCCGTGGGAGTTCGAGTCTCCCCGTCGGCACCAGGAAATCGAAGCGCGGAACACGGGACAGCCTGATGCTGGAACAGTACCTTCCGATACTGCTTTTCATCGGCCTCGGGCTCGTCGTCGGTCTCGTGCTCCTTTCGCTCGGCACGCTCGTATCACCGAACCATCCCGACCCCGAGAAGCTCTCGCCTTACGAGTGCGGCTTCGAGGCGTTCGAGGACGCGCGGATGAAGTTCGACGTCCGCTACTACCTCGTCGCGATCCTCTTCATCCTGTTCGACCTCGAGATCGCGTTCCTCTTCCCGTGGGCCATCGTCCTGCAGGAAATAGGCTTCTTCGGCTTCGCCGCGATGATGGTCTTCCTCGGCGTGCTCGTCGTGGGGTTCATCTACGAGTGGAAGAAGGGGGCGCTGGAATGGGAATAGCGACGCGAGCCGAGGAGCAGGGGCCCCGCGTAGCGGGGATGCGACTGGGGCGAGTCGGCGCACGCGGCCGACACGCTGTGTTCTCGAATCTGCGACACGGCACGGAGGCCGCGACGCGAGCCGAGGAGCAGGGGCCCCGCGTAGCGGGGATGCGACTGGGGCGAGTCGGCGCACGCGGCCGACACGCTGTGTTCTCGAATCTGCGATACGGCACGGAGGCCGCCATCGTCGAATTCGGCGATGGCCGCTGCGGGAGCTGACCTGATGGGCATCGAAGGCCATCTTGAAAAGGGTTTCGTCACCACGACGGCCGATGCGCTGATCAACTGGGCGCGAAACGGCTCGATGTGGCCGATGACGTTCGGCCTCGCCTGCTGCGCCGTCGAGATGATGCACGCCGGCGCCGCGCGCTACGACCTCGATCGCTTCGGCATCGTGTTCCGGCCGAGCCCGCGGCAGTCGGACGTGATGATCGTCGCCGGCACGCTCTGCAACAAGATGGCGCCTGCGCTCCGCAAGGTCTACGACCAGATGCCGGAGCCGCGCTGGGTCATCTCGATGGGCTCGTGCGCGAACGGCGGCGGCTACTACCACTACTCGTATTCGGTGGTGCGCGGCTGCGACCGCATCGTGCCGGTCGACATCTACATTCCCGGCTGCCCGCCGACGGCCGAGGCGACTCTGTACGGGATCCTGCAGCTCCAGAACAAGATCTGGCGGACGAACACGATCGCGCGCTGATGGCCACCCGGATCGAAACGCTCGCCGCGGCACTTCCCGCCGTCCTCGCCGACAGGATCGCGTCCGTCACGGTTGCGCTGGGCGAGGTGACCGCGGAAGTCGCGAGCGAGGATCTCGGCGCGACGATGCGCCTCCTGCGCGAGCGCCCCGAATTCCGCTTCGAGATGCTGCTCGATGTCTGCGGCGTCGATTACTCGACGTATGGCGCGGCAGAGCGGAAGGGACCGCGCTTCGCGGCGGTGTACCACCTCCTGTCCCTCGCGAACAACGCGCGCCTTCGCGTGCGCGTCTTCGCGGCGGACGACGCATTTCCGGTGATCCCCAGCGTCATCGACGTGTGGCCGGTCGCAAACTGGTTCGAGCGCGAGGCGTTCGACCTCTACGGCATCGTCTTCACCGGGCATCCGGACCTGCGGCGGCTCCTGACCGACTACGGCTTCATCGGCCACCCGTTTCGCAAGGACTTCCCGATCTCCGGCCACGTCGAGATGCGCTACGACCCGGAGCAGGGCCGCGTGATCTATCAGCCGGTCTCGATCGAGCCGCGCGAGATCACGCCGCGCGTGATCCGCGAAACGACGTATGGCACGGGCGAATAGGCCCAAAGCTCATGGCTGAAATTCGCAACTACACCATGAACTTTGGGCCTCAGCACCCGGCGGCGCACGGGGTGCTGCGGCTCGTGCTGGAGCTCGACGGCGAGGTGATCCAGCGCGCCGACCCGCACATCGGGCTCCTGCACCGCGCGACCGAAAAGCTCGCGGAGACGCGGACCTACCTGCAGTCGGTCCCGTACATGGACCGGCTCGACTACGTGTCGATGATGTGCAACGAGCACGCGTACTGCCTCGCGGTCGAGAAGCTCCTCGGCATCGAGGTGCCGATCCGCGCGCAGTACATCCGCGTGATGTTCGACGAGCTCACCCGGATCCTCAATCACCTGCTGTGGCTGGGCTCGCACTCGCTCGACGTGGGCGGCATGACGACGTTCCTCTACTGCTTTCGCGAGCGCGAGGATCTCTTCGACATGTACGAAGCGGTGTCCGGCGCGAGAATGCACGCGGCGTACTACCGCCCGGGCGGCGTCTACCGCGACCTGCCCGAGGCGATGCCGCAGTACAAGGCGCAGCACACGCGGAGCGCGCGTGCGATGGAAGCGCTCAATGCCAACCGGCAGGGCTCGCTGCTCGACTTCATCGAGGACTTCACGCAGCGCTTTCCCGGCAACGTCGACGACTACGAGACGCTCCTCACCGACAACCGGATCTGGAAGCAGCGCACCGTCGGCATCGGCGTCGTCGCACCTGAGCGGGCGATCGCGCTGGGCTTCACGGGCCCGATGCTGCGCGGCTCCGGCGTGCCCTGGGACCTGCGCAAGAAGCAGCCCTACGAAGTCTACGACCGGATGGATTTCGACATTCCCGTCGGCACCAAGGGCGACTGCTACGACCGCTATCTCGTCCGCGTCGAGGAAATGCGCCAGGCGAACCGGATCGTCCGCCAGTGCATCGACTGGCTCCGTGCGAATCCGGGTCCGGTCATCATCGACAGCCACAAGGTCGCGCCGCCGTCGCGCGAGGCGATGAAGGAGAACATGGAAGCACTGATCCACCACTTCAAGCTCTTCACCGAGGGCATGCACGTGCCGCCGGGCGAGGCCTACGCGGCGATCGAGCATCCGAAGGGGGAATTCGGCGTCTACATCATCTCGGACGGCGCGAACAAGCCGTACCGGGTCAAGCTGCGCCCGCCCGACTATCCGCATCTCGCCGCGCTGGACGAGATGTCGAAGGGGCACATGATCGCCGACGTCGTCGCGATCATCGGCACCCAGGACATCGTGTTCGGATCGATCGACCGATGAACCGCTGCGTGCCCACTTTTGCGATGCTGGTCGCGCTGTCGTGCCTGCCGCTCGTCGCGCAGGCGCAGCCGGCAGCCTCCGGCGCGCCGGCAGCGCCCGCCGCCGCGAAATCCGAGACGCCACGGGGCGAGCCGCCGGCCGATGCGGCTTCTGAGACGGACGACGACGAAGTCGTCGCCGAGTCGAAGAAGTGGCTTGGACTGATCGACGCCGGCAAGGCTGGCGCTGCCTGGGACCGCGCCGATGCATCGCTGCGCGCATCGGTGACGCGCGCGAAGTGGATTGACGGGATCGTCGCGCTGCGCAAGCCGTACGGCAGGCTGAAGGCGCGCGAGATGCTCCAGGTCGCGCGCGCGCACTCGCTGCCGGGGCTGCCGGACGGCGACTACGCGATCATCCAGTTCGACACCGAATTCGCCAACGGCCGGCACGCGACCGAAATGGTGACCTGGACGCTCACCGGCACGTCGTGGCGCGTCGCCGGCTACCAGATCCGATGACCGCATGACTACGCTTCTCTCCCCGCAGGCCCTCGCCCGGATCGATCACGAGATCGCGAAGTACCCCGCCGACCAGAAGCAGTCGGCGGTGATGGCCGCGCTCGCGATCGCGCAGAACGAGAAGGGCTGGCTCGCGACGGACACGATGGACTTCGTCGCGCACTACCTCGGCATGCCGCCGGTCGCCGTGTACGAGGTGGCCACGTTCTACACGATGTACAACCGCGAGCCGGTCGGGCGCTTCAAACTCACCGTCTGCACGAACCTGCCGTGCGCACTGCGCGACGCAGTGAAGGCGACCGAGCACCTCAAGCGGAAGCTCGGCATCGACTTCAATGAGACCACCGCGGACGGCCTTTTCACGCTGAAGGAAGGCGAGTGCATGGGCGCCTGCGGCGACGCTCCCGTGCTGCTCGTCAACAACAAGCGCATGGAAAGCTGGATGCAGCCGGACAGGATCGACGCGCTCCTGGCCGAGCTTGCCGAAGCCGCCAACGGAAGCGGCGACTGATCATGACTGAGGCCGCACGCATGCTCGATTACGGCCCCGACGCCATCCTGATGGCTGGCCTCAACCGCGAGAACTGGCGCCTCGAGGATTACGTCGCGCGCGGCGGCTACGCGGCGCTGAAGAAGCTCGTCACCGAAAAGGTGCCCCCGCAAACGGTGATCGCGGAAATCAAGAAGTCGGCGCTGCGCGGACGCGGCGGCGCGGGCTTTCCGACCGGCCTCAAGTGGAGCTTCATGCCGCAGCAGTACGCGGGGGAGAAGATCCTCGTCTGCAATTCCGACGAGGGCGAGCCCGGGACGTTCAAGGACCGCGACATCCTGCGCTACAACCCGCACGCGCTCATCGAGGGCATGGCGATCGGCGCCTACGCGATGGGGTGCGCGCGCGGCTACAACTATATCCACGGCGAGATCTGGGAAACCTACGAGCGCTGCGAGGCGGCGCTGGCGGAAGCATATGAGGCGGGATTCCTTGGCAACAACGTGCTTGGATCGGACTGGAGCTTCCACCTCCACAACCACCATGGCTACGGCGCCTACATCTGCGGAGAGGAAACCGCGCTCCTGGAGTCGCTCGAGGGCAAGAAGGGCCAGCCGCGCTTCAAGCCGCCGTTTCCGGCGAGCTATGGCCTCTACGGCAAGCCGACGACGATCAACAACACGGAGACGTTCGCCGCGGTGCCATGGATCATCAATCACGGCGGCGAGGCGTTCCTCGAGCTCGGCAAGCCCAACAACGGCGGCACGAAGCTCTTCTCCGTCTCCGGCGACGTCGAGCGGCCGGGAAACTTCGAAGTGCGGCTTGGCACGCCGTTCGCGAAGCTCCTCGAGATGGCCGGGGGCATGCGCGGCGGCCGCAGGCTGAAGGCGGTGATCCCCGGCGGCTCGTCCATGCCGGTGCTGCCGGCCGACGCGATGATGGCCTGCGACATGGATTACGACTCGATCGCGAAGGCGGGCTCGATGCTGGGCTCGGGCGCGGTGATCGTGATGGACGAGACGCGCTGCATGGTGAAGTCGCTGCTGCGCCTGTCCTATTTCTACTACGAGGAGTCCTGCGGCCAGTGCACGCCGTGCCGCGAGGGCACCGGCTGGCTGTGGCGCGTCGTCAACCGCATCGAGCACGGCGAGGGCCGCAACGAGGATCTCGATCTCCTCACTTCGGTGGCCGACAACATTGCCGGGCGGACGATCTGCGCGCTGGGCGATGCGGCGGCGCTGCCGGTGAAGAGCTTTGTCAAGCACTTCCGCGACGAATTCCAGTATCACATCGACCACAGGCGCTGCCTTGTGGCGCCGTACACATGAGACTCCCCCCGAAACTCGCTGTGTGCGATAAACCCGCATCCCGCTTCGCGGGACCAGCCTTCGGCTGTCGTGCGGCCTGCGGCCTGGTGCTCGTCTCCCCCAAGGGGGCTGCGCGCTTTTGGGGTGACCTCGGGGCGGCCCTTCGGTCACAGGAGCGCGCTCGGTTCCAGCCATGCTGAACATCGAAATCGACGGCAGGAAGATCGAGGTCGCGCCGGGGAGCACGGTGATGGACGCCGCGCACCAGCTCGGCATCTACGTGCCGCACTTCTGCTGGCACAAGAAGCTGTCGATCGCCGCCAATTGCCGGATGTGCCTCGTGCAGGTCGAGAAGGCGCCGAAGCCGCTGCCCGCGTGCGCCACGCCGGTCGCGGAAGGCATGAAGGTCTGGACCGCGTCGGAACTCGCGAAGCAGGCGCAGCGCAGCGTGATGGAATTCCTGCTCATCAACCACCCGCTCGACTGCCCGATCTGCGACCAGGGCGGCGAATGCCAGCTGCAGGACCTCGCCGTCGGCTATGGCGCGTCCGGCACGCGCTACAACGAGCCGAAGCGCGTCGTGTTCCGCAAGGAGCTCGGGCCGCTCGTCGCCGCCGAGGAGATGACGCGCTGCATCCAGTGCACGCGCTGCGTGCGCTTCGGGCAGGAAATCGCCGGCGTCATGGAGCTCGGGATGATCGGCCGTGGCGAGCACGCGGAGATCGTCGCCTTCGTCGGGAAGAGCGTCGACTCGGAACTCTCCGGCAACATGATCGACGTGTGCCCGGTCGGCGCGCTCACGTCGAAGCCGTTCCGCTACGCCGCGCGCACGTGGGAGCTCGTTCGCCGCAAGTCGGTGTCGCCGCACGACGCGCACGGCAGCAATCTCGTCGTCCAGGTCAAGAACGACCGCGTGCTGCGCGTGGTGCCCCTCGAGAACGAAGCGGTCAACGAGTGCTGGATCTCCGACAAGGACCGCTTTTCCTACGAGGCGCTTGCGAGCGAGGATCGGCTGGCGACCCCGATGATCCGTGAAAACGGCGAGTGGAAGAGCGTGGACTGGCATCAGGCGCTGGAGCGCGTCGCCGACGGCCTGAAGAGCGTCGTCGCGAAGCACGGCGGCAGCGCCCTCGGCACGCTCGTCTCGCCGCACGCGACGATGGAAGAGATGGCGCTTGCGGCGAAGCTCGCGCGAGCGCTCGACTCCGACAACATCGACTTCCGGCTGCGGCAGACGGACTTCCGCGCCGACGGCAACGGTACGGGCGTCCCCTGGCTGGGAATGCCGATCGCCGACGTCGAGCGGCTCGATCGCGCGCTCGTCGTCGGCAGCTTCCTGCGCAAGGATCATCCGCTGCTCGCGCAGCGGCTGCGCAAGGCGGCGCGGCACGGCGCGCAGGTGTCGCTGCTGCACGCGGTCGCCGACGATTCGCTGATTCGCGTCGCGCATTCGCTGGTCGTGCCGCCGTCGCAGTGGCCGAAGCTGCTGGCCGAAATCGTCGTTGCCGCGGCAACGGGCGCCGGCAAGGCGGTTCCGGACGCGCTCGCCAGAGTGGAGCCCACGGCCGCCGCGCAGGTGATCGCGGCGAGCCTCTCGACGGGTGAGCGCAAGGCCGTCTTCCTCGGCAACACCGCGGAACAGCACGCAGACGCGTCGCAATTGCACGCGCTTGCGCAGGCGCTGTGCGCGATCACCGGCGCGACGCAGGGCTTCCTGACCGAGGCGGCGGGCAGCGTGGGCGGCTACGCGGCCGGCGCGTTGCCGCGGGCGGGCGGCCTCAACGCGCGGACGATGCTCGAGAATCCGCGCAAGGCGTATTTCGTACTCGGCGCCGAACCCGATTTCGACTGCGCCAATCCGGTCGCCGCGCGCGCCGCCCTCGATGCGGCGGAGTTCGTGGTCGTGCTGTCGCCTTTCCGGCACGGCACCGATCGGGCGGACGTGCTGCTGCCAGTCGCGCCGTTCACCGAAACCGCGGGAACGTTTGCGAGCTGCGAGGGACGCGTCCAGCCCTTCACCGGCGTCGCGCTGCCGTTCGGCGAGGCGCGCCCGGCGTGGAAGGTGCTGCGCGTGCTGGGATCGCTGCTCGGGCTCCCCGGATTCGATTTCGATTCGATCGATGCCGTGCGCGCCGCGTTGCTGCCGCCTTCGGCGGAGCTCGCCGCGCGCCTCGGCAACGCATCGAGCGTGGCGATCACGTCGCCTACGGACGCCGCGCCCGGACTCGAACGCGTCGCCGACGTGCCGATCCATTTCGCGGATCCGCTGGCGAGGCGCGCGCCGTCGCTGCAGCTGACGAACGATGCGAAGCCGCCGCGCGCGCGGATGGCGGTGCTGACGCTCGAGCGCCTCGGCATCGCCGACGGCGCGATGGTCAGGGTCCGGCAGGGACGCGGCGAGGCGGTGCTGCGCGCCGCGGTCGACGCCTCGGTGCCGGCGGGCGTCGTGCGGATCGCCGCGGCGCATCCGTCGACCTGCGGGCTCGAAGGTCTGTCGGGCCCCGTTTCGATCGAGGCGCACTGATGCATTCGGTGCTCGATCCCGTCGCGCAATTCTTCGGTTCCGGCTGGATCGTCGTCGTGACGCTGGCACAGATCGTCGCGCTGGTCGTCGTGCTGATCCTGTGCGTCGCCTACCTGACGCTGGCCGAGCGCAAGGTGATCGGCTGGATGCAGGTGCGCATCGGTCCCAACCGCGTCGGACCGCTCGGGCTGCTGCAGCCGTTCGCCGACGTCGCCAAGCTCCTGTTCAAGGAGATCATCGTTCCGGCCGGTGCGAACCGCTACCTCTTCTACATCGCGCCGCTGCTGGCGATCGGCACGGCGATTGCCGCGTGGGCGGTCGTGCCGCTCTCCGGCGACATGGTGATCGCCGACATAGACGCGGGGCTTCTGTACCTGCTTGCGATGACGTCGGTGGGCGTCTACGGAATCATTCTCGCCGGCTGGGCGTCGAACTCGAAGTACGCGTTCCTCGGCTGCCTGCGCTCCGCCGCGCAGATCGTGTCCTACGAGATCGCGATGGGGTTCGCGCTGGTGGGCGTGCTGATGGCGGCCGGCAGCCTCAATCTGTCCGACATCGTCCGAGGGCAGTCCGGCGGCGCCGCGTACTGGTATCTGTGGCCGCTGCTGCCGCTCGCCGTGGTGTATTTCGTTTCCGGCCTCGCGGAGACCAACCGCCACCCGTTCGACGTCGCCGAGGGCGAGTCCGAGATCGTCGCCGGCTTCCACGTCGAGTACTCGGGGATCACGTTCGCCGTGTTCTTCCTCGCCGAATACATGAACATGATCCTGATCGCAGCGCTGACCTCGCTCATGTTCCTCGGCGGGTGGCTGTCGCCGTGGCCCGGCCTCAACGACGTCACGCTGCCGGGCACGGCGCTGCATCCGTTCGGCGACGGGCTGCCGTGGCTGATCCTCAAGATGCTGTGCGTGCTGTTCCTGTTCCTGTGGGTGCGGGCGACGTTTCCGCGGTATCGCTACGACCAGATCATGCGCCTCGGCTGGAAGGTGTTCATTCCGGTCACGCTCGTCTGGATCGTCTTCATCGGCGCGATGATGCAGACGCGCTATGCCGGGCTTTTCCACTGACGGCGGATGCGGAACATGCTCGATCGGATAAAGGCCTTCGCGAGGACGTGGCTGCTGCTGGAGCTGGGGCGCGGCCTCATGCTGACCGGCCGGCACATGTTCGCGCGGAAGATCACCATCCAGTTCCCGGAGGAAAAGACGCCGCAGGGCCCGCGCTTCCGCGGCCTGCACGCGCTGCGCCGCTATCCGAACGGCGAGGAGCGCTGCATCGCCTGCAAGCTGTGCGAGGCGGTGTGCCCGGCGCTCGCGATCACGATCGAGTCCGAGCAGCGCGCCGACGGCACGCGCCGGACGACGCGCTACGACATCGACCTCGTCAAGTGCATCTTCTGCGGCTTCTGCGAGGAGAGCTGCCCGGTCGACTCGATCGTCGAGACGCGCATTCTCGAGTACTGCGGCGAGAGCCGCGGCGACCTCTACATGACGAAGGAAATGCTGCTCGCCGTCGGCGACCGCTACGAGGCGCAGATCGCGCAGGACCGCGCCGAAGATGCGAGGTACCGATGAGCGCGCGAGGCGAAGCCAAGACCCGAAGGGCCGTTCGCGCGCGAAGCGGAAGGAGGCCGACGCGCGGGGCGGCCGAATTCGGACGCGTCCAAAGAGGCCGAGCGATGAGCGCGCGAGGCGAAGCCAAGACCCGAAGGGCCGTTCGCGCGCGAAGCGGAGGGAGGCCGACGCGTGAGGCATGCAATTCTCGGCGCACACAAGGAGGCCGAGCGCTGAGAACGCTCGTCCACTCTTGCCGCTGACGCCACACGCCCGCTGCTTCGCCCAACCGCCGATCCCATGACCGCCACGACCGTCCTGTTCTACGTCTTCGCCGCGATCCTCGTCTTCGCGGCGCTGCGCGTCGTGACCGCGCGCAATCCGGTTCACGCGGCGCTGTGGCTCGTGCTCGCGTTCTTCACGGCCGCCGCGCACTGGCTGATGCTGCGCGCCGAGTTCCTCGCCATCGTGCTGGTGCTGGTCTACGTCGGCGCGGTGATGGTGCTGTTTCTGTTCGTCGTGATGATGCTGGACGTCAACTTCGACGTGCTGCGCAAGGAATTCCGCAGCTACCTGCCGGTCGGCACGGCCGTCGGCGTGCTGGTCGTCGTCGAGATGGCGCTGGTGCTGCTCTCCAACCGGCTGCAGGGCGTGGTCGGCGGCGGCACGGCGGTCGTGCCGGGCGGCAGCAACACGCGGGCGCTGGGCGGGCTGCTCTATACCGATTACGTGTATCCGTTCGAGATCGCCGCGGTGATCCTGCTGGTGGCGATCATCGCTGCGATCGCGCTGACGCATCGCGAGCGGCGGACGAGCCGGCACCAGGATCCCGGCACGCAGGTGAAGGTGAGGGCGAAGGACCGGCTGCGGGTGCTGTCGATGCCGCCGGAAAAGAAGGAAAGCTAGATCGATGGCCGTTGCCGGCGCGCAATCGCGCCGGCGGCGGACGGTTCCGAAGTGTGCAAAGGGGGGTTCGCGAGTGTTCTCGATTGCCGCGCCGACGCTGTCGCACTATCTCGTGCTGGGCGCGATCCTGTTCGCGATCAGCATGGCCGGGATCTTCCTTAACCGGCGCAACGTGCTCATCATGCTGATGGCGATCGAGCTGATGCTGCTCGCGGTCAATCTCAACTTCATCGCGTTCTCGAGCTTCCTCGGCGACATGGCCGGGCAGGTCTTCGTGTTCTTCATCCTCACCGTCGCGGCCGCCGAGTCGGCCATCGGGCTCGCGATCCTCGTGCTCCTGTACCGCAACGTCGGGTCGATCGACGTCGAGGACCTCGACCGGCTGAAGGGATGACGGGGACACGATGACGATGCAGCAACTCTATCTGCTGGTCCCGCTCGCGCCGCTGGTGGCCGCGATCGTCGTCGGCCTGGCCGGCGGCACGATCGGCCGTGCGTGGTCGCACCGGCTCTGCATCGCCGGCGTCGCGGTGTCGACGGTCGCGTCGATCGTCGTGCTGCGCGACGTGATGGCCGGCCACGTGTTCAACGGCGATCTCTACACCTGGCTCCAGTCGGGCACGTTCAAGCTGTCCATCGGGTTCCTGATCGACCCGCTGACGGCGATGATGATGGTCGTCGTGACGTTCGTGTCGCTGATGGTGCACGTCTACACCATCGGCTACATGGAGGAGGACTCCGGCTACACGCGGTTCTTCAGCTACATCTCGCTCTTCACGTTCGCGATGCTGATGCTCGTGATGAGCAACAACTTCCTCCAGCTCTTCTTCGGCTGGGAGGGCGTCGGCCTCGTGTCGTACCTCCTGATCGGCTTCTGGTACACGCGCGAGACGGCGATCTACGCGAACCTCAAGGCGTTCCTCGCTAACCGCGTCGGCGATTTCGGCTTCATCCTCGCGATCGGCCTCGTGCTCGCGTATTTCGGCACGCTCGACTACGCGCCGGTGTTCGCGCAGTCGAAGGATCTCGCGGCGACGACGATCACGCTCTGGGGAGACCGCCAGGTGCTGCTGCTGACGGCGATCACCATCGGCCTCTTCGTCGGCGCGATGGGCAAGAGCGCACAGGTGCCGCTGCACGTGTGGCTGCCCGATTCGATGGAAGGCCCGACGCCGATCTCGGCGCTGATCCATGCGGCCACGATGGTGACGGCCGGCATCTTCATGGTGGCGCGGATGAGCCCGCTCTTCGAGCTCTCCGCGACGACGCTGTCGTTCGTCACGGTGATCGGCGCCACCGGCGCGCTGTTCCTCGGCATCCTCGGGATGGTCCAGTTCGACATCAAGCGGGTCGTCGCCTACTCGACGCTGTCGCAGTTGGGGTACATGACCGTCGCGCTGGGCGTGTCCGCCTACGCCGGCGGCATCTTCCACCTGATGACGCACGCGTTCTTCAAGGCGCTGCTGTTCCTCGGCGCCGGCTCGGTCATCATCGCAATGCACCACGAGCAGGACATGCGGCGGATGGGCGGGCTCGCGAAGTACATGCCGGTCACGTACGTGACGATGCTGATCGGCAGCCTGGCGCTGTGCGGCATTCCGCCGTTCGCCGGCTTCTTCTCGAAGGAAGCGATCATCGACGCGGTGCACGTCTCCACGATCCCGGGCCATGGTTACGCATTCTTCTGCGTCGTGGCGGGCGCCTTCGTGACCGCGTTCTACACGTTCCGGCTGGTCTTCATGACGTTCCACGGCAAGCCGCGCTTCGACGCGCACGGCGCCGACACACATGCGGCGGGTCGCGATGTGCATGACGAACCAGATCACGGCCACGCGGCGGGACCGCCGAAGGAAAGCCCCTGGGTCGTCACGCTGCCGCTGGTCGCGCTGGCGATTCCGTCAGCGCTGGCGGGCTGGGTCGCGATCGAGCCGATGCTGTTCGGCGACTTCTTCGGCGGAGCGATCGTCGTGCTGCCGCAGCACGCGGTGCTGGCGGAGCTTGCCGACGAATGGCACGGCGTCGGCGCGTTCATACTGCACGGCCTCGTCAGCGCGCCGTTTTGGCTGGCGGTGTCCGGCATCGCCGCGGCCGCCTACCTGTACCTCGTCCGCACCGACCTGCCGGCGCGCATCGCGAAGGCCGCGGGGCCCGTCTACGCGCTGCTCGAGAACAAGTACTACTTCGACCGCTTCAACGACTGGTTCTTCGCCGGCGGCGCGCGCCGCCTCGGCACGTTCCTCAAGAACGTCGGCGACGCGTCGATCATCGACGGGTTCTTCGTCAACGGCACGGCCAAGGTCATCGGCTGGTCGTCGGCCCTGATGCGGCACATGCAGTCGGGATACGTGTACCACTATGCTTTCACCATGATCGTCGGCCTCTTCGCGCTGCTCTCCTGGTACGTCCATTGACGCGACGACGATGACACCGTACCTCACGCTTGCCATCTTCCTGCCCATCGCGTTCGGCGTGGGCGTGCTCTTCGTCAACCGCGACGAGGACGCGCCGACGGCGCGCCGCATCGCGCTCTTGGGCGGCCTCGTGTCGTTCCTCGTCACGCTGCCGCTGTGGTTCGGATTCATGCCCGGCACGTCGGACATGCAGTTCGTCGAGCGCGGCGAATGGATCCCGCGGTTCGACATCCACTATTTCGTCGGCGTCGACGGCATCTCGATGCCGTTCTTGCTGCTGAACAGCCTGATGACGCTGTTCGTCATCTGGTCGGCATGGGTGGCGATCCAGAAGCGCGTCGCGCAGTACATGGCCGCGTTCCTGATCCAGTCCGGCCTCATCAACGGCGCGTTCTGCGCCCTCGACGGCATGCTGTTCTACGTGTTCTTCGAGGCGATGCTGATCCCGATGTACCTCATCATCGGCATCTGGGGCGGCCCGAACCGCGTCTACGCCGCGATCAAGTTCTTCCTCTACACGCTGCTGGGATCGCTGCTGATGCTGGTGGCGCTGATCTACCTCTACAACGTGTCGGAGACGTTCTCCATCGTCGAGTGGCACCAGGTTCCGCTGGCACTGTCGGTGCAGATGCTGCTTTTCATCGCGTTCTTCCTGTCGTTCGCGGTCAAGGTGCCGATGTGGCCGCTGCACACGTGGCTTCCCGACGCGCACCCGGAGGCGCCGACGGGCGGCTCGGTGATCCTCGCGGCGATCACGCTGAAGATCGGCGCGTACGGCTTCGTGCGCTTCATCCTGCCGATTCTCCCCGACGCCAGCCGCTACCTGACCGGATTCGTCATCGCGCTCTCGCTGATCGCGATCGTCTACATCGGCTTCGTCGCGCTGATGCAGACCGACATGAAGCGGCTGATCGCCTATTCGTCGATCGCGCACATGGGCTTCGTCACGCTCGGCTTCTTCATGTTCAGCCAGCTGGGTCTCGAGGGCGGCCTCGTGCAGATGATCTCGCACGGTTTCGTGTCGGCGGCGCTGTTTCTCTGCGTCGGCGTGATGTACGACCGCATGCACACCCACCGGATCGCCGACTTCGGCGGCGTGGTCAACGTGATGCCGAAGTTCGCCGGATTCATGATGCTGTTCTCGATGGCGAACGTCGGCCTGCCCGGGACGTCCGGATTCGTCGGTGAGTTCCTGGTGATTCTCGCGGCGGTCAAGTCGAACCTGTGGATCGGCTTCGCGGCGGCGACGACGATGATCCTCGGCGCCGCCTATACGCTGTGGATGTACAAGCGCGTGATCTACGGCCCGGTGGCGAACGAAAACGTTGCGAAGCTCACCGACATCAACCGCCGCGAGCTCTGGCTGCTGGCGGCGGTCGCCGCGGGCGTCCTTGCGATAGGCGTGTACCCGAAGCCCCTGATCGACGTGATGCACACGTCGGTCGCCGACCTGCTGACACACGTCGCCCGGAGCAAACTGTGATGCCGCGGGCCCCGCAATGACGATCCCCGGCCTTTTCCCGGTGCTCCCCGAGATCGTGCTGCTCGCGGCCGCCTGCGCGATCCTGATTCTCGACCTTTTCCTGGCGGACGACCAGAAGCGCGTGAGCTACTGGCTCACCCAGCTCGCGCTCCTTGCCTGCGCGGTGATCACCGTCGGGACCGCGAACGACGAGCCGGTGCGTGCGATGAACGGGCTGGTGATCGACGACATGCTGTCGGACCTCCTCAAGTTCCTCGTCTACATCGCCGTGTCGCTGACGCTGTTCTTCTCGCGCGACTACCTCACGCTGCGCGGACTCTTCCGCGGGGAGACGTTCGTGCTGGCGCTTTTCTCGCTGCTCGGCATGATGGTGATGATCTCGGCGGCCAACTTCCTCACGCTCTACATGGGCCTTGAGCTGCAGGCGCTGTCGCTCTACGCGCTGGTCGCGCTCGACCGCAGCGCAAAGCGCTCGTCCGAGGCCGCGATGAAGTACTTCGTGCTGGGCGCGCTCGCGTCCGGGATGCTGCTCTACGGCATGTCCATGGTGTACGGCGCGACCGGCTCGCTCGACCTCGACCAGATCACGCGGGCGATTCTTTCCGGGCAGGGCAACCGGATGATCCTGCTGTTCGGACTCGTGTTCATCGTGTCTGCGATCGCGTTCAAGCTGGGCGCGGTGCCGTACCACATGTGGGTGCCGGACGTGTACGACGGGGCGCCGACCGCGGTCACGCTGATGATCGGCAGCGCGCCCAAGATCGCCGCCTTTGCGTTCATGCTGCGCCTCCTCGCAGGCGGCCTTTCGGCGCTCGAGTTCGACTGGCAGGGCATGCTGATGGTCCTCTCGCTGCTGTCGATGATCCTCGGCAACCTGATCGCGATCGCGCAGACCAGCATCAAGCGGATGCTCGCGTATTCGACGATCGCGAACATGGGATACATGCTGATGGGGTTCCTCGCGGCCAACTCCGACGGCTTCAGCGCCGCGATGTTCTACGTCGTCGTCTACGCCCTTACGACGCTCGTCTCCTTCGGCATGGTGATGCTGCTCTCGCGCCAGGGCTTCGAGGCCGACCAGATCGCCGATTTCAAGGGGCTGAACCAGCGCTCGCCGTGGTGGGCGTTCGTGATGCTGATCGTGATGTTCTCGCTCGCGGGCATACCGCCTACCGTCGGCTTCTACGCCAAGTTCTCGGTGATCGAGGCCGCCGTGAATGTCGGATACGTCTGGCTGGCGGTGATCGCCGTGCTCGCCTCGCTGGTCGGCGCGTTCTACTACCTTCGCATCGTGAAGCTCATGTATTTCGACGACGCGACCGACGCATCGCCGATCGTCGCCCGCGCCGACACGCGGGTGCTGCTCTCGTTCACCGGTATCGCGCTGGTCGCCCTGGGGATCTTTCCGCAGCGTCTCATGGGACTGTGCTGGCTGGCGCTGTCCCAGTCCGGATTCCTGTAGCGCCGGCGCGAGAGGGCGGGTCGTGGCGCACCGGCAGGTGCGTGCTAAGATTGACGGCCCGTTTCGCCCCATCATCCATCCGGTCGTCGAATCATGCGCGTCGGCTTTTTCGTCACCTGCCTCGTCGACCTGATGCGCCCTTCGATCGGGTTCGCCGCCATCGAGCTCCTCGAGGCGGGCGGCGCGGAGGTCTTCGTGCCGCCGGGCCAGACCTGCTGCGGCCAGCCCGCATACAACTCGGGCGATCGCGCCGACGCGAAGGCGCTCGCCGCGAAGCTCGTCGCCGAATTCGAGTCCTGCGATTACCTGGTGGCGCCCTCCGGCTCGTGCAGCGGAATGATCCGCACGCATTATTCCGATCTCTTCGGCGATGACAAGGCGATGAGCGGACGTGTCGCCGCGCTCGCCGCGAAGACCTACGAGCTCACGCAGTTCCTGGTCGACGTCCTGAAGCTGGAGCGCGTGCCGGGACGCTACGACGGCAACGTCACCTATCACGACAGCTGCGCGGGGCTGCGCGAGATGGGCGTCAAGTCCGCGCCGCGGGCGCTGCTCGCGAAGGTGCCCGGGCTTTCACTCACCGAGATGGGCGAGAGCGAAGTCTGCTGCGGGTTCGGCGGAACGTTCTCGGTCAAGTTCGGCGAGATCTCGGCGCGTCTCGCCGACAACAAGTGCGAGGCGGTCGTCGGCACCGGCGCGGGCGCCGTCGTGCTGGGCGATCTCGGCTGCATGCTGAACATCGAGGGCCGGCTGCGCCGGCGCGGCGATTCGACGACCCGCGTGCTGCACGTGGCCGAGGTGCTGACCGGAAAGGGCGACCGATGAAGGTCGCGACGATGCACTTCAAGGCGACGGCGCACGTCAAGCTCAATGACGAGCGCCTGCAGCTCAACCTGAAGAAGATGCAGGGCAAGTTCGTCGCGAACCGGCGCGCGTCGCTGGTCGAGCTCGACGACTTCGAGGGGACGCGCGACAGCGCGAAGGCGATCCGCAACCGCGCGCTCGACGACCTCGACGTCTGGCTCGAGGCCTTCGAGCGCAACGCCGCGGCGCGCGGCGCGACGGTGCTGTGGGCGGAGACACCCGCCGACGTCAACGCGCTGGTGATAGAGATCGCCGCCAAGCACGCGGTGAGGAAGATCATCAAGTCGAAGTCGATGGTGTCGGAGGAGTCCGCACTCGACCATGCGATCGAGGGCGCCGGCATGAAGGTCGTCGAGACCGACCTCGGTGAGTACATCCTGCAGATCAACGACTACGAGCCGCCGTCGCACATCATCGGACCGGCGCTGCACAAGTCGAAGGAAGAGGTGGCGGAGCTCTTCCGGAAGACGCACGGCACGCCGATGAAGACGGGCATCGACGAGCTCTGCCTCGAGGCGCGCGGCGCGCTGCGCGACCACTATCTGACCGCCGACATGGGCATCTCCGGCGGCAATTTCTTCGTCGCCGAGACGGGCTCGGTCGTGCTCGTCACCAACGAGGGCAACGCGACGCTGACGACGACGCTGCCCAAGGTGCACGTCGCGATCTCGGGCATCGAGAAGATCGTCCCCACGCTCGAGGACGTCGCGACGCTGATGCGGCTCCTGCCGCGCTCGTCGACCGGCCAGTCGATCTCGAACTATGTCGACGTGCTGACGGGCACCAAGGGCCCGGGCGAGTTCCACGGCGCGCTGCACATGTACTTCATCATCGTCGACAGCGGCCGCAGCGCCGTGCTGGCGAGCACCGTGCGCGAGGCGCTGCGCTGCATCCGCTGCGGCGCGTGCATGAATCACTGCCCCGTCTACCAGAACATCGGCGGCCATTCGTACGGCTGGGTGTACCCCGGGCCGATCGGCTCCATCCTCACGCCGATGTACGTCGGCCTCGAGCAGGCGCAGGACCTTCCGGCGGCGTCGACGATGTGCAACCAGTGCGGCGTGGTCTGCCCGGTCCGGATTCCGCTGCCCGACCTGCAGCGCAAGCTCCGCGAGCGCGCGTTCGAGGAGGGCATGCGGCCATGGTACGAGCGCACTGCGCTCGCGCTGTGGTCGTGGCTCGCGCAGCGGCCCATACTCTACGGCCTCGCGAGCCGCATCGGCGTGCGTGCCCTCAAGTGGATGGGCGGCAAGAGCGGCATGATCCATTCGCTGCCGCTGGTGAGCGGCTGGACTGCCGAGCGCGACATGCCCGCACCCGCGGGCCGCACGTTCCGCGAGCTCTACGCCGCCCGGAGCCGGTCGTGAACGCGCCCCACATGCCGGTGACGGCACCGCCGCTGTCGCGGCGCGCCGAAGCGCTCGGCACCGAGAATGCCTTCGTCGTCCTGGCCGAGGTCAGCGCGCTCGCGCGGCAGGGCAGGGACATCGTGTCCTTCTGCATCGGGCAGCCCGACTTCCCGACGCCGGTCAATGTGCAGGACGCGGCGATCGCCGCCATTCGCGCGGGCAAGCACGGCTACACGCCGTCTGCCGGCATCGACGAGCTGCGCGCGGCGGCGGCGAAGGACATCGGGTCGCGCCGCGGCATCGAGGTCCGGCCCGAGGACGTCGTCATCGGCGCCGGCGCGAAGCCGTTCATCGCGTACGCGATCGCCTCGGTGACCGACCATGGCGCGGGCGACGAGGTCATCTACCCGGTGCCGGGATTCCCGATCTACGAATCGCAGATCGCCGCCAACGGCGCGGTGCCGGTGCCGATCTACCTCAGGGAGTCGCGCGACTTCGCGTTCGATCCCGCCGAACTCGAGGCGAAGATCACGCCGCAGACGAAGCTCCTGATCCTCAACACGCCGCACAACCCGACCGGCGGCATGCTGCAGGCAGCGGACCTCGACGCGATCGCCGAGATCCTGCGCCGGCATCCGCAGGTGTGGGTGTATGCCGACGAGATCTATTCGCGGCTTGCCTACGCGGGTGCGTTCGACACGCTGGCGCGCCGCGCCGGGATGCAGGAGCGCACGATCATCTGCGACGGCGCATCGAAGACCTGGGCGATGACCGGCTGGCGCATCGGGTTTGCCGCGAACCGCGCGCTGGCGCCGGTGTTCACCCGCTGGATCACCAACACCGACTCCTGCGCATCGCAGATCTCGCAATGGGCGGCGGTCGAGGCGATCACGGGGCCGCAGGATTCCGCCGAGGCGATGCGGCAGAGCTTCCTCGAGCGGCGCGACCTCATCGTGGGCCTGCTGAACAAGGTGCCCGGAATCACGTGCAAGGTGCCGGGTGGCGCGTTCTACGCGTGGCCCAACGTCACCGAGGCATGTGCGATCACCGGCTGCCAGGATTCCGAAGCGCTGCGCAAGCGCCTGCTGACCGAGGCCGGCGTCGCCGTGCTCGCCGACATTCACTTCGGCCGCCGCGTGCCGGGCGAGGGCCAGCACATCCGCTTCAGCTATGCCGCGGCGCCGGACGCGATCCGCGACGGCGTCGCGCGCATCGATGCCTTCGTGCGCCGGCACATGGCGCAAGCCGACACGGCCGTGTCGGTGCGGCGCACGCGAAAGTAGCGGCGATGGCCACCACGCTCGCCTCCAACGGTGCGGCACGCGACGCGATCCTCGGTCGCGTCGGCAAGGCGCTCGGCAAGGTCGGAGATCGCAGCGCGGCGCGCGCCGAGGCGGAGCGCTACATGGCCGCGCGCGACGAGGGCCCGCGCCCGGCGATGCCGGCCGACCTCGTCGGCAAGTTCCTGCAGCGGGCCACGGACATGCAAAGCACGGTCGAGCGCGTCGCCGCCCGCGCGGATATTCCGGCCGCCGTTGCCCGTTACCTCGATGCGCTCGTGCTGCCGCCCGCGCTGCAGGCGCAGCAGTCCCGTGCGGGTGTGTGCTGGCCCGAATTCGCCGACCTCGACTGGGCGTCGGCGCGGCTCGCCATCGAGTCGCGACCCACGGTGGGCCACGATCGACTCGGCATCACCGGCACGTTCTGCGCGATCGCGGAAACGGGAACGCTGGTCGTGCTGCCCGGGGCCGATGCGCCGACGGCGACGGCGCTCCTGCCCGATACGCACATCGCGATTCTTGCCGCCGACCGGGTCGTCTCCGGAATGGAGGAAGCGTTCGCGCTCGTCCGGCGCGAGCGCGGCCCGATGCCGCGCGCGATGAACATGATCTCCGGCCCGTCGCGCACCGGCGACATCGAGCAGACCATTCAGCTCGGTGCGCACGGCCCGTTTCGCGTGCACATCGTGGTGGTCGGCTGAATGACGCCGGCGCGTCACGGGCAGTCCATGTGCGTTGCAATGGCGGCGACCGCGCCCTGCGCGCCGCGCGCCGCGGGGGATTGCTGATGCTCGGATTTCTGCGCCGGGGGCCGGACACGCCGCGGCACCATGCGCTGCGCCAGCTTTCGCTGCTGAAGACGCTGACGCGGCGCGAGCTCAATGTCGTCGACGGGCTCCTGCACGAGCGCCACTACCTGAAGGGCGAGATCGTCTTCGATCAGGGCGAGGACGGGCAGGCGCTCCACATCGTGATCTCCGGGCGTGTGGTGATCTGTCATCAGGGCGAGCCGGTGACCGGCCGCGTGCGCACAATCGAGCCCGGCGAAGTGTTCGGCGAAATCGCACTGCTGGAGAACATGCCGCGCGCGCTGCAGGCGCGGGCGGAGGAGGATTGCCTGCTGGCGTCGCTTTCGCGCGGCGACCTCGAAAGCCTGATCGACACGCATGCGGTGATCGCCTCGAAGCTGCTGCTGCAGCTCGCTCGCCATCTCGCGAGGCAATTGATCCAGACGTCCTACATGGGCGGGTCGAACCCGTGAGGACGAGCCGGCGGATCGAGGCGAAGGGGCCGAGCCGGCACTTCGCCACCGGTCCCGTGATCTGGGCAGCGAGCCTCGCCTCCACGCTCGCGCTGCTTGCGCTCCTGAACCGGCTGCTGTGGCTCGTCGTGCCGCTGCTGCTCGCGATCATCCTCTACTACGTGCTGTTTCCCGTCGTGCGCCGGCTTACGCTGTCGGGCCTCTCGCGCGAAGCGGCGGCGGCCATCGTCGCGGGCGGTTTCCTGCTCGTGATCGTCGCCGCGCTGATTCCGACGCTGCCGTGGCTCGCCGCGCAGGCCAATAGCGGCGAGGCGGCGCTCGCGCGCTACCTGGAGGGAGGCCGGATGCTGATCGACCGGACGCTGGCGACGCTGGAGGAGCAATCGGATTTCCTGAAGCACATGAATTTCCATACCGAGATGGCGCGGCGGATCGCCGAGTACAGCGGCACTTTCCTGCAGGAGCACGTGACAAAGGTGCTGCTCGGAGCCGCCGCGTGGCTGCCGTCGCTGCTATTGGCGCCGTTCCTCGCTTTCTTCTTCCTGCGCGACGGACGGCTATTCCTGAAGCTGATCGGCGAATCGGTGCCCAACGCATACTTCGAGCGCACGCTCTACATGATCGAGACCGTCGATGCGACGGCACGCGCCTACTTCCAGGGGCTTCTGAAGCTCACGCTGATCGACACGATCTGCCTGGCACTCGGACTGTGGGTGATCGGCGTGCCGGGTGCGCTGACGCTCGGCCTGATCGCGGCGGTCCTCGCCTGGATTCCGTTCATCGGCTCGGTGATCGCGTGCGCCGTGGTCGTGCTCGTCGCCGCCACCGACCTTCCATTGAATCCCTGGGTCGCGTACGAAGCAGTGATCCTGTTCCTGCTCGTCAGGCTGCTCGACGATTTCGTCTTCATGCCGCTCACCGTTGGACGCAGCCTGCGCATGCATCCGCTGCCGACGGTGCTCCTGATCTTCGCCGGCGGCGCCGTGGCCGGCGTGCCCGGCCTGATCCTCGTGCTTCCGCTCGCCGGCATCGTGATGGTTGTTGCCGGAACGATCGGCAGCATCGTGCACAGCCCGCGGCTGCGCGCGCGCCATGCGTTCGCGAAGGCGCTGGAAGCCGAGCGCGCGACGGCCGACCTGCGCTGACGACGCTCGCACGTCCTCCTGCCGTCGGTCGGATCGTGGAGGCGGACGCGCAGATCTTCGAGGCAGGCAAGGACCGGGGAGACGGGCATGGCGGCGTTCCGAATGGAAGGGTCTTCGCTGCATTGCAATAATGGCGCCCGCGGCAGTCGTCTCGCGTGCCTGGGATTGCCGACGCGGCGTTTATGGATGAAAATCCAACGCGCACGCGACGGCCGGGGTCGAGGATAGACCCGGACGGAAGACTCGATGCCGGATGCGGCATGCGGCAGTTCGTGGGCGACTTCCGCTGCGGCGTTGAACCATCGAGGCGAGGGCATGCGCAATCATCGATCGAACCTGAATCCCACGGGCCGCGGCAAGGGAGCTCGTTTCCTGCTGGCGATTTTCCTGCTGGCCGGCGCCGGGGCAGTGGCCGCCGCCGATTCGCCGATCCGGAGCATCAGCGTCGCGCGCGACGGCGACACCTACGTGGTGAACGCCGTGTTCTTCGCGCCGGTCCCGCAGTCCGTCGCCTGGGACGTCCTCACCGATTTCGATCACCTGCAGGGATGGGTGCCGAACGTCGCGCAGAGCAAGGCGACGAAGCGCGAGGAGAACTGGGTGATCGTCGAGCAGCGCGGCGTCGCCAAGTTCGGCGCAGCGAGCTTCCCCTACGTCACCGAGCGCAAGATCGAGATGACGATGCCCACGTCGATCAGGACGACGCAGATCAAGGGCAGCATGCGCCGGGTCGAGTCCACGCTGCAGCTCGAGGTCGAGGGCAAGGGCACGAAGATCAACTACCACCTCGAGATTGTCCCGAGCGTGCTCGCGAGCACCGTGATGTCGAAGCCGTTTCTCGAGAACGAGGTCACCGAGCAGTTCACTGCCATCGTCGGTGAAATGACCCGGCGGTCGCCGCCGTAGCCAACCCGCCACGCCGGCCATGTCGACCGAGATGGCCACCCGAAGGTGCGCCGAACGGACGCCGTCCTGGCGTCCCGCTTCAGCGCCACTCGAACGTGCCGAAGGTGTCGCAGGCGGCCATGCCGCCGCGTCGACTAGAGGTAGAGGTACGTGATCGCCGCGAGCAGCGGCAGCATCACGACCGACGTGTACGCTACGTACGTGAAGAAGCTGGGCATCTTCACGCCCCGATCCTCGGCGACCGCCTTGATCATGAAGTTCGGGGCGTTGCCGATGTAGGTGAGCGCGCCGAAGTAGACCGCACCCATCGAGATCGCCTCGAGCGTGGTGCGCAGCGGCCCCATCAGCGCCTGCGCGTCGCCGCCGGCGAGATTGAAGAACACGAGGTAGGTCGGCGCGTTGTCGAGGAATGCCGAGAGCACGCCCGTCACCCAGAAGAGGACGGCGTCGCGGGGCGTGCCGGAGGAATCGACGACGAGGCTCACAACGCCGCCGAGCGCTCCCCGCCGGCCCCCGGCGAGCATCGCGATCACGGGAACGATCGTGAGAAAGATGCCGGCGAAGATCTTTGCAACCTCGATGATCGGCGCCCAGTTGAACGCGTTGTGCTCGCGGATGGCCTTCGGCGTCAGCGCCAGCGAGACGAGCGCCAGTGCGACGAGTGCAACGTCGCGGAGCACCTTCTCCAGCTGCAGGTGCGCGCCGAAGACATCGAGCTCCACGCCCGACTTCCATACGCCCGACACGAGGACGGCGCCGATCACCGCGGCGATCAGCAGCAGGTTGAATTTTCCCTCGACCGCGAAGCGCAGGCCGGATGCTTCGGACACATGGGGCGCGCCGTCGCGCCGGTAGAGAACCGTGTCCCACACGAAATAGATCACGAGCAGCGCGCCGGCGAGCAGCAGCGTGGGTGCCGCGAGATTGCGTGCGGGCCAGAAGAAGTCCACGCCCTTCAGGAAGCCGATGAACAGCGGCGGATCGCCGAGCGGCGAAAGCGCGCCGCCGACGTTGCCGACGAGCAGGATGAAGAAGACCACCGAATGCATCCGGTGCGCGCGCGTCTCGTTCGCGGTCAGCAGCGGCCGGATCAGGAGCATCGCTGCACCGGTCGTTCCCATGATGCTCGCGAGTCCGGCGCCGAGCGCGAGGATCCCGGTGTTGAGTGCAGGGGTGCCGACGAACGAGCCGCGCACGCAGATGCCGCCGGCGATGGTGTAGAGCGCGAAGAGGATCGCGAAGAACGGCACGTATTCCTCGAGCATCGCGTGCGCGACGTTGCGCAGCGTCTCGTCGAATCCGAAGGTCCACAGGAAGGGCGCGAGCAGCGCGACCGCCCACGCCAGCGTCACCTTGCCGAAATGCTCGTGCCAGAAATGCGCGGCGAAGAGCGGCACGATCGCGATCGACAGCAGGAGCCCCGCGAACGGAATGCCCCAGATCAGCGCGAAATCGGCGCCGCCGCCGGCCGCGCGGGCGGGCAGCGCGACAAGCAGCAGGGCGGCGAGGGCAAGCCGGGCAGGGCGGGTCATCGGAGCTTTCGATCGGCGTGTGACGGGCGCGGGAATTCTCTCACGAAGGCAGGGGCGAACGATCGCTGCACGCCCTTGCATTCGGGGCCGGCGGCTGCCGTCACCCCGTGGTCGCGGTCTCGCGCCTGACCTCCATCACCCGTCCAGTGTTCTGCGGGCATGGCTGAAGGCAATCCGACCGTTGACGCGCGTCCAGGCGAGCAATACGCTTTGCGATCACGCCACGCGGACCGATTCGCCATGAAAAGCAGCGAGCGCAATGCATAGGCGCCTGTCGATTGCAGTCATCGCGTTGATGGCGATCGGCTTCCCGAGCTGGGCCGGCGGTCCGGACAACGCGCGCGCCGGCTCCGCGAGCCAATTGGGCTTCAAGTGGGAGGAACTGGAAGGCAATCCTTCACTGACGCCCGGCTCGTGCTTTTCATGGCGATGTGCGGGCGTGGGCGACCCGAGCATCGCCCGCGCGCCGGATGGCAGCCTGAAGGTGTGGTTCACCGCGATGGGCATTGAATTGGGATGGACGGGCATCGGTACCGTCGGACCAGTGGTGGGCATGGCCTCGGGCGATGCGCGGTCGAGTGGGCAGCTGAAGGTCGCACCTGAGTCCGCAATCATTCCTGTCGGGCCCGTCGGCGCATGGGATCGCTTCGTCGAGACGCCGACGGTGCGCAGATCGGCGACCGGCTCCGGCTGGACGATGTGGTATGCGGGCTACGCCGAGAAAGGCGACGCCGCGAATCCGTTTGTCGGCATTGCATTGGGGCAGGCGACGTCGGCCGACGCGGAAGGCATTACGTGGGCGCGCTTGCCGGCCCCGATCTACCGCGCCTCCGCGGGGGCATGGGACGGCAGGCTGGTCACCGGTCCCACCGTGCTGCGCGGCCCGGATGGATTGTGGCGGCTGTACTACTCGGGCGCGGGCACCAGGGAGGGAATCGGATTGCTCACGTCGACGGACGGACAGCATTGGATTCCGCATCCGGGCAATCCTGTTCTCGAGGCCGAGCCCGGCGCCTGGGACGAACAGATCCTGGAGCAGGCCGCGATCTATCACAACGGACGCTATTGGCTGTGGTACTCCGGCTACAGGAATCCGCTCAAGGCGACCACGTCGATCGCCATCGGCGTCGCCACGTCGGAGGACGCAGTCCACTGGATGCCGTATGCAGGCAATCCCGTGATACGGCCCGGACCCGCCGGCGCGTGGAACGACTTGCGCGTGCTGGCCCCCGATGTGGTCGCGGAGCCGGATGGCTCGCTGCTGATGGCCGCCTATGGCTCATCGCAGAAGGACATCGGCAGGCAAGCCGGGTTCATCGGGCTCTGGCGCTCCAGGAAATAGTTCTCCCGCCGACGGAAATTACCGCGTGCCGGCGCGTCAGGACGGTTGCGCCGGTCATCGTGCCCGCGGTGCGCTGAACACATCGAAGCATCCAAGCGAGTGTCGTTCCGATGCGGACGCAAAGAGCGGCAACTGCGCTGGCGGCGACGCGCTGTGCTGCCCTTCTACCGAACGGGCAACCCCAGCTGCGACCACAGCAGCATCCCGCCGCGCATGTTCGCGACCCGCAGCCGACCGGCGCCGCGCAGCAGCACCGTCGCCTGTCCCGACCGCATGCCCGCGTGACAGACCGCAACCAGCGGCTTGTCGTCCGGAATGTCGGCGAGACGCGCCTTGAGCTCGGGGAGCGGCACGAGCAGCGACCCGGGGATGCGGCCCAGCGCCTCCTGCATTTCCTGCGGCTGGCGCACATCGAGCACTCGAACCTCGGACAGGTGTTCCGCGACCCACTCCGGCTCGATCTCGAGGAGGCCTGCATAGGTCTGGCGCACGGGACCCCAGTTCGCGGGGCGCGGAATGTCGCCGTCGGCCGGGCGGCCGGAGCGAAGATTCGCGGGCACCGCGATGTCGATCTGCTTGGGATGCGGCAGGTTGAGGTTCTCCATGAATCCGACGAAATCGCGCTCGTCGGCGCCCATGCCGATGCGCGGGTTGTGTGCCTTCTCCTCGCCGACGGTCGACATCGCGCGGCCGTTGTAGTCGTGGGCGGGAAAGAGCAGGCACGCATCGGGAAGCGCGAAGATCTGCTGGACGATCGAGCGGTAGAGCACGCTCGCGCTGCCGTGCTGGAAATCGCAGCGCCCCGCGCCGCGGATCAGCAGCGCATCGCCGGTGAAGGCGGCACTGGCATCGTCCTGCACGAGCGTCATGCAGCCGTCGGTATGTCCGGGCGTTGCGCGCACCTCCAGCCAGCGGTCGCCAAATGCGATGCGATCGCCGTGATCGAGCAGCAGATCCGCATTGCCGATCGGCGGCTGGTAGCGCCGCGAAATGCCGATTTGGCAGCCGGTGGCCTCGCGCATCAGCCAGGCGCCGGTGACGTGATCGGCGTGGCAGTGGGTGTCGATCGCGGCGACGGCCTCGAGGCCGAGTTCGCAGAGCAGCGCGTGGTCGCGCAGATGCTGCTCGAACACGGAATCGATGACCAGGGCCTCGCGGGTGCGCGGATCGCCCAGCACGTAGGTGTAGGTCGACGACGCGGCGTCGAACAGCTGGCGGAAGACGAGGTGGGCAAGAATGACCGGACTCCCCTTGGCGCGATCCGCGATTAAAGCATGTCCGCGAACGCCGGCCGCGGTCGGCGGCGCAGGGCCGCGCACGAAGGTCGGCCGTCGCCCGACGCGGCTGGCGTGTCGATCGGGGCCCGGATGCAATCAGGCGACGACCGGGGGTATGTGCCCGCCGCGATGGTCAGTTTGCCGCCAGATGTACACGACAGCTGCCCCAGTTCAACGGGTACGTCGACCGTTCGACCCACATGCGTCGACGTTCAGCTCTCCAACCGTCGAGATGAGCATCCCCACGAATGAAAAATGGGCAATAATTGCAGGATCATGAATTCGCGGACACCTCATTCCACACGAACATCGGGCAGGATCTTCCCGTGGTTCGTCCGCGTGAGCTGTATCGCACTGATGGCGGGCAGCGTGCTCGCCTTCGCGACGATCGCGAGCGGTGCCGCGGACCCGTCCAAGGTCGCGCACCTTTCGCTGCCGAGCGACCCGCCCGGGTTCGATCCGGCGGGCCCGACCGACGCGTACTCGGGCGTGATTCTGGAAGAAGTCTTCGATCGCATTCTGACCTACGACTACCTCGCGCGCCCGGCGAAGCTCGTGCCGCTCGCGGCGGAATCGATGCCGGAAGTGACCGACGCCGGAAAGACGTACACGGTGCGGGTGCGCAAGGGCATCTATTTCACGCCGGATCCTGCATTCAAGGGTCGTCCGCGCGAGCTCACTTCGCAGGACTTCGCCTACTCCTGCATGCGTCTGCTCGATCCGGCGGTGAAGTCGCCCTCCGCGTATCTCTTTCGCGGCAAGATCGTCGGGCTGGATGCCGCCGCCGCGCGCGCGAAGACGACCGGCAAGTTCGACTACAACGCGAGGATCGCCGGGCTCGAGGTCGTCGACCGCTACACGCTGCGGTTTCGCCTCGTGCACACCGACTATCAGTTCGGCTACGTGCTGGCGCAGCCCAGCTTCAGCGTCGTGGCGCGCGAGGTGGTCGAAGCCTACGGCGACGAGATCGGCGCACATCCGGTCGGCACGGGCCCCTACGTGCTGAAGGAATGGGTGCCGGGCACGCGCATCGTGCTCGAGGCGAATCCCGATTACCGGGGCTTCGTCTGGAACTTCGCGTCCGGCGACGACATGCGCGACCGCGAGCTCGTCGCGTCGATGAAGGGCAAGACGATGCCGCAGATCGGGCGTGCCGAGATCTCGATCGTCGAGGACGAGGACCTCGGCTGGACGGCGTTTCGCGCGAACCAGCTCGACTTCACCGAGATTCCGCGGCGGATCGTGCAGGGATCGCCCGAAAGCGATCAGGTCCGGCGCGAGCTGCGCGAGCGCGGCATCGCCGCGTATCGCTCGTACAATCCCGCGATCCGCTACTCGTCGTTCAATTTCCGCGATCCGGTGATCGGCGGATTCGGCGCGGAAAAGGTCGCGCTGCGCCGTGCGATCGCGATGGCCTACGATCCCCAGGAGGAAGTGCGCGTCGTCCGGAAGGGCAGCGCGTTCCGTCCGGAGATGCCGATCCCGCCCGAGATCGCGGGGTACGACCGGACCTACCGCATCGGCATCCCGTTCGACCCGGACGGCGCCAACCTGCTGCTCGACAAGTATGGCTACAAGCGCGCCGCCGACGGCTACCGCGCGCAGCCGAACGGCAACGCGCTGACGATCACGATCAATTCCACCGGCGACGCTGCGGCGCGCGACACCGAGCAGATGTGGAGGAAGGCATTCGACCGCGTCGGCGTCCGCGTCAGGTTCGTCACCGTGCGCACCAGTGAAATGGCGACGATGTCGAACGCATGCCGCCTCCAGATGTACAGCAACGGCTGGGCGGCTGACTACCCGGACGGCGAGAATTTCATGCAGCTCTTCTACGGTCCCAACATCGGCGAGACCAATGTGCCGTGCTACCGGTCGGCGGACTACGACCGGATGTACGAGCGCAGCCTGCGCCTGCCCGACTCGCCCGAGCGCAATGCACTCTTCGTCGAGATGTCGCGCAAGCTCGAGGCGGACGCCGTGTTCGTGCTCCAGACCACGCCGGTGCGGGTGACGCTCGTGCAGCCGTGGCTGCTAGGCCACAAGACGCACCCGGTGCTGCTCAGCACGCTGTCCTACACCGACATCGACGCGACGAAGCGCCCGCACTGATCCCGCCGCCGCATGCGGTCCTTGCGAGGGTGTCGCCTGCGGCGCCGACTTCCGCATCGCCATACCTGCGATAATCGCTCTCCACCGACTCTGCCGGGCCACTGCCATGTTGCGACTCGCCGCCATTGCCCTGTTCATGCTTGCCGCGCCCGCGCTTGCCGCCGATGCGGTCCCGACGGCGGCCGGCGCCTTCAAGAGCAAGGACATCACGCTCGAAGCGAATGGCGCAGTCGCATTTCGCGCCAAGTCGTTCTTCGACGACAAGAGCGCGCTGATCGTCGCCGTCTCCAACGTGAACCTTCGGCCGGCGGCCATCGTCGACTACGTCGATCGCCGGCGCCTCATCCAGCAGCGCGTGATGGACGACCAGACCGGCGTCGTCTGGCTCGAGTTCCGCCCGGACGGCACCTACCGCGGCATGAGCTATTACTTCGGGCAGGGCAACGGGTGCCAGTTCTGCACCGGCGAAGTCGTCTCGACCGTGAAGCTTGTCGACGGCAAGCTCGTCGGCAAGGTGACCGACAGGGAGAAGGACCGCTCGTTCGACCTGACGCTCGCGGCGCCGGTGCTGTCCGACGACCACGGTGCGGCGCTGCCGGCCGATGGCGGCGCGCCCGGCAAGGCGTACATGCAGTATCACGCGGCACTCGGCAAGGGCGATCGCGTGGCGCTGCGCCCGCTGCTGTCGACGGAGCAGCAGAAATTCCTCGACCAGGCGCAGAAGAACGGCAAGTTCGACGTGATGCTCGACGCGATGAAGGAAGGCCATCCCGACAAGTCCGTTCAGGTCACCGGGGGCTTCATGTCCGGCGACAAGGCGGTGCTGCTGATAAACGGCGAGAGCTCGCTCGTCAGGCTCGCGGGCGAGGCGCTGATGATCAGGGAAGGCGGCACCTGGCGCGTCGACGACGAGATCACCGCCGGCGAGTGACGGCGTTCGGCGGCGAACCGCGGATCGCGCGAGGCGCGTGCGCCGCGCCGACCTCTCCCGGTGCGCCGGCGGATGGGGCGCTCTCGCTATAATGCCCGGCTACGAATCCTGAATGGACGGGCCAGAAGCGTGAGCAAATCACTTCTCTTGATCGCTGTCGCAATCGCGGCGGCCCTCGGCATGGCGGGCGGCGCAGCCGCGGCACCGGCCGGCAACTGCAAGTACGCGAAATTCGCCGAATGGCCAGTGCGGGTTCAGAACGGCGAGCTGATCGTCGACGGCATGATCAACGACAGGAAGATCGGCATCCTGCTCGACACCGGCACGGAGCGCAGCCTCATCCTGCGCCGGGCGGCGGTGCGGCTCGGGCTGACCTCGCAACCGCTTCCCGGTGTGAAGATGATCGGCGTGAGCGGCGAAACGGATGTCGAAGCCGCGCTGATCGACGAATTCAAGGTCGGCGACGCAACGCGCAGGGATTGGGGGGTGATCATCGCCGGTGACATTGATTTCGGCCGCGACACCGATTTCATCCTCGGCGAGGATTTCTTCCGGAACGTCGATGTCGAATTCGACCTCGAGCACAACGCCGTGCGGCTGTTCCGGCCGAAGGACTGCGAGAACGCGCCGCTCGCCTACTGGGCGAAGGACGGCGCGGGCCAGGTCGACATCGAGAAGGTCACCGACGCGAATCCGCAAATCACGTTCAGCGTGCAGCTCAACGGCCTCGCGATGCAGGCGGTGCTCGATTCCGGCGCGGCCACGAGTGTGGTCAATCTGCGCGATGCCGCGCGCGCAGGCGTCACGCCGAAAACGCCGGGAGTGATTGCCATTTCCAGCGGCCGCGGCGTCGGCGACAACACGATCGACAGCTGGGTCGCGCCGTTCGCGAGCTTCACGATCGGCGACGAGAGGATCAAGGACACGTCGATTCGCATCGCCGACCTGTGGAAGGGCGTGGCGACCCCCGAGGCCGGCAACCGCAGCGAGAAGCCTGCGCCGGAACTTCCGGCGATGCTGCTCGGGACCGATTTCCTGCGCTCGCACCGCGTGCTGGTCGCGCACAGCCAGCGCAGGATCTATTTCACGTATGCGGGCGGCCCGGTGTTCTCGATCGACGATCCCATCGACCTGCCGAACGAACCGGCGAAGCAGGCCGCCAAGGACGCGGGCGCAAAGGGAAAGGGCGCGACGACCGGAAAGTGAGCGGGGGCCCGCGACCGCCAGGGCAGCACGCATGCGTCCCCGCGCCGGCACGCGCGGCATCGGTCGTCCGGGCAACATCGAATCGCACTCCCGGCCGGAGCAGGAGATTCATCGATGAGGGGACTGCGCACTCCAGCGGCAGTGCTTGCAGCGACGGGGGTGCTGCTTGCAAGCGGCTCCGGCATCGCTGCGTCGACCTGCAAGTTCGGCAAGCTCGCCGAATGGACCGTCCGGACCGGCACCAGTCAGGTGATCGTCGACGGCGCCATCAACGGAAAAAAGATCGGAATCATGCTGGACACGGGCGCCGCCTACAGCATCGTCCTGTATTCGGCGGTCGCCGAGCTTGGCCTCGCGCTGCGACCGTACGGGGACATCCGGCTCTTTGGCGTCGGCGGTGAGACCAATGTCAACGCGGCCCGCATCGACGAGTTCAGAATAGGCGATACCGTGCGCAGGGACTGGCTCGTCGTGGTGGGGGGCGAGGGCGACACCTTCAGGGGGATCGGCTTCATCCTCGGCTCGGATTTCCTTGGCAAGGTCGACGTCGAATTCGACCTCGCGCACAACGCGGTGCGCCTGTTCGTTCCCAAGGATTGCGACGGAGCGCCTCTGGCGTATTGGGCCACGAGCGGCGTCGGCGTGGTCGAGCTCGACAATTCCTCCAGCGCCCGGAGCCAGACGCTGCTGACGGTGCACGTCAACGGACGGCCGGTCCTGGCGCAGCTGGATTCCGGTGCGGCGACGACGATATTGACGAAGATCGACGCCGCGCGGCTTGGCGTCACTCCGGAAACGGCGGGAGTCGTCGCCGTCGGTGTCGGCGGTGGATTGGGCCCGAGGACAATGCAGGTGTGGAACGGCGCCTTCGAAAGCTTTTCGATCGGAAACGAAACGATCAGGGACACCACGATCCGCTTCGCCGACCTGTGGAAGGACATGACGCGCACGTCGGCCGGCGGGCGCACGAGGCAGGCGGTGGAGGTGATGCCAGGCATGCTGCTCGGCGCCGATTTCCTGCGCTCGCATCGTGTGCTGATTTCGAACAGCCAGCACCGGATGTACTTCACGTATGCGGGCGGCCCGGTCTTCTCGGCCCCGCCGACGACCGGCGCCGACTCCGACGATGATGATGAAACCGAGCCGTCCCGGCCGGACGCAACGGGCCATCCTGGCGCTCCCAGGCAGAACTGACATGATGGCGACCACGGCCTTCGCCGCATGATCTTCCGCGCGCTGATCTTCGGCAGCGCGGCAGTCCTTGCCGTCTCGTGGTGGATGCGCGATCGGCTGCCGCCTCCGGCGCAGCTCGACGCCGCCGTGATGGTCGAGCCGGACCAGCGCGAGACGGACCGGGCGCCGTTCAAGACGACGGTGGCCGGCATCGAATACACGGTGCGCCCGGTGTTCGCCTACGATCTCAGCGGGCTCGTCGTCAGCAAGCACAACGCCGACACCTGGTGGGACTGGGTGCACAAGGCGTGGCGCGATTCGCTCAACGTCACCGATCTGTGCGTCGTGTGGGGCGGCAACGCGCAGCGCGGCAGCTACCGCGACATCAGCTTCTCCAGCGGCGAGTTCGTCTGCTACTGGCAGTCGTCGTCGAGCGAGGCGTGGGCCGCGTTCGACCAGTACGCGATCTCGAACAATCACCTGCTGACCGACGACCCGGCGATCGCCAAGGTGCTGAAGGATGCGCGCGTCGGCGACCAGATCCATTTTCGCGGCTACCTCGCCGAATACTCGCATCACGACGGCTTCCCGTTCTTCCGCGGCACCAGCACGACGCGCCGCGACACGGGCAACGGTGCGTGCGAGACCGTCTACGCGACGGAGGCCGAGATCATCCGCTCCGGCAATCCCGGCTGGCGGATGGCGTTCACCTTGGCGTCGTGGACGCTCGGCCTCAGCATCCTCCTCTGGCTCTACCTCGCGTTTTTCGGCAAGGACGATTAGGCTATCGAACGTCATGAACGTCATGAACGTCGCCGTCGTCTCCGCCTATTACAAGGAATCGTCGCACGAGCTGGCGCGGTGCATCGACAGCGTCGCGGCGCAGACGCACCAGTGCACGCATTTCCTCGTCTCCGACGGCCATCCGCAGGACCTCCCGGACATGCGCCGCGTCCGCCACGTGAAGCTCGGCGCGGCGCACGCCGACTACGGCGACACGCCGCGCGCGGTAGGATCGCTGCTCGCGATCCGCGAGGGATTCGACGCGATCGCCTACCTCGACGCCGACAACTTCTTCCTGCGCGATCACATCAAGGTGATGGTCGACGCGCTCGCTGCCGCGGGTGGCGAATACGACCTCGTCACGTCACGCCGGTTTCTGCTGCGCAGCGACGGCACTCGCCTGCCCGTGCCCGACGAGTCGTACCAGTCGCACACCGACACCAGCTGCTACCTGCTGCTGCGCGGCGCGTTCGCGCTGACGCCGATCTGGGCGCTGATGCCGCGAGAATTCAGCATGATCGGGGATCGCGTGTTCTGGCGCGCGATCGTCGCGCGCGGCTTGCGGATCGCGCACGTGCCGCGCGAGTCGGTCGGCTACCGCTCGCTGTGGAAGATCCACTACGAGCGTGCGGGAGAGACTCCACCGGAGGGCGCGAAGGACATCACCGAGCTGATTCACGCCGCCGCGCGCTGGTGGGCGGCATTGCCCGAGGCCGAGCGCGTCCGCGTCAACGCCACGCTGGGCTTCGACGCGGGGACGCTCTTCCCCTGAATCTTCCTCCGGAGTGCGCGCCGCTCAGGTGGCGTCGCGCGCCCGTTGCACGCTGCCGGAACCTGCCACCGTCTTGGTGACCTGCGGCTTGCCGTAGTACCTGACGTCGCCCGAGCCCGCGATCGTCGCGGTGAGGGATTCGGTCGCCCAGACGATCGCGTCGGCCGAGCCCTGCACGCTGACCGACACGCGCCGCGATTCGAGCTTGGGGGCGACGAAGTCGCCCGAGCCCGCCAGCGTGAACTCCACCGTGTCGGCCCGCCCGGCCGCCTTCAGCTTGCCGCTGCCGGCGATCGAGCCCTGCAGCGAATCGGCGTCGAGCGCATCCAGCAGGATGTCGCCGGAGCCCGCGAGCGAGGCCTGCAGCCTGCCCGTCTTGAGCCGCGCCGCATGGATGTAGCCCGAGCCGCCGAGGCGGATGCCGTCGATGTCCTTGAGGTTCACGACGATGTCGATCTTCTTGTAGGTCAGCGACATGTGCTTGTCCTCGGGCCAGCGGATCTTCAGCATGCCCTTCTCGACGACCGTTTCGACCAGCGGGACGATGTTGTCGTCGCCGGTGATCGTCACGCCTTCGGTGTCGCCCTGCCGAAGCTCGACCCGGGCGTCGATCCCGAGCGAAACACCGTGAAAACCGCTCACGCTGCGGGTGTCGGTCTTGCTGACCCCCGAGCCCTTGATCGTGTCGCCCTCCCACGGCCAGGCATGGGCGCGGCCGGGCAGGAGTGCCAGCAGGGCGCTGAGGACGAGGGCGGCGAGGTACCGGTCGGGGGAGAGGGTGTGGGCGGCGGTCATCGGTGGCTCCGGGAGGCGACCAAAGGTGGCTCTCGGTTGGATGCTCCGGGGCGGAGGTTCGGATTCGGGGACGCGTGGTCGCTACGCGTCGGTTCAACGACGAGGGCCCCGGCCGGCCGGCGGGGCAAGTCAACCCGCCCGAACGTCGGCATCGGATACTAGGCCGCACGCTAAGCGGCCTTTCCGGTTGGCGCGTCCCATTCCGGAAATACGAGCACGGCGGGATGGCAGCGCAAGGCCCGCGCGAGCACCTTGGCTCGTTCGACGCCGATCCTTACCCGGTCGTTTTCGATTGCCGACAGGGTGGCCTGGGGAATGCCGCTCAATCGAGCCAACTCATTCTGGCTCAGCCCTTGGAGTTCGCGCACCGTGCGGACGGATTGCCCCACGGACACGACGACACGCCGCCTGGCGGGACGATACTGGCTCATTCAGGGCTTCCGGTAGTCATGAGGAGTGAGTCACCAAACTCAGAAGCTGCAGATTTACGATATTGCGTGATAGAGGCCTCGATCTCATCAAGCCTCCCCTTTGATGAATAGAGTTTGGGCGCGAAATTCGGGATCTTTGGATTGAAATAGGCCATGCGGGCCGATAAACGCGCCCTTGGCTTCTAGGATGCAATCCTCGGGGTCTTGTCGAATCTCCGCACAAGCGTGGGGAAGTCCAACATCAATTTTCCCCTCAGAAGTACCGGTCGGCATTAGCCGAATCTCGCCGCTTGGGGCAACCTCGGCCGTGCTGTACCAGATCTTGGCAAGTGCCGGATCGAACGAGCGTAAGAATTCCAATTTCGAGACTGTGGTGCGACCGATCCACGTAGGACCAAACTCGATCAGGTGTGCTGTCACTGAATCTGGAAGTGTCTTTGACAGCCGATCCTTCACGGACGCGACGAGCGCCGCGTTCGCGACGCTACCGATTCGAGGCCCTCGACGAAACATCGCCCTGTAGCCTTTCGAGGAATTGAAGAAGGATTCGAAGAGCGTAGCACTCACACGAATCTGAACTACCGAACGCCCCGCCAAAGGGCACTTCTCTGAGACCTCCCAAATGGGGTCCAATGGATCGGCATTCCTTAGCGCGATCCCGACGTCGGATATCAACGCAGATATTGCAACCGCATTCTCGGCGATCCCGATCACGGCATCGGCAGCTGCGGCTAAGTTCCAGGTATTCATGCGGCGTCACATTCACTATGAAAAGGCATTGCCTACAAGGTGACTGGCGTGCGTCGTCGGAGGCACGTCACACGGGTGATCCGTGCGCCAATGTTCTTCAATTCGGCGCATGCTGAATTATGTATATATCATACATAGTATGCAACTACGTCCTATTCGTTTGGGCCGGGAAGATGTGCCAACGCTTAGAAGCGTACCCACCTCAAGATTACCTGCGGCTAACAATCTGACAGAGGAATTCGGCCAAATTGACGGCGACGATGATGAATGGCACAACCAACAGGCACGGGCTCATTGAAGGAACCATTGGTTGGCGTGAGACGTCCGCACCGCGACGTCCTGTCGCAGGAATAGCATGACCCGAAGCCAGAATCCGCGGCCCGATTGACCCGCATCAATCCCACCGCTTGTACTGCGCGACGAACGGAGCAAGATTATCTTCGGGGACCGCCCCGAGGGCTCGGGGCCCGAACCAAGATGGCAGCAGGAGGGCATCATGAGCAACCTGATTTCCTATGATCCATTCGTCGATACGGGAATGGACGAGCTGTTCCGCGGCTTCTTCAAGCCGGTACGCTTCGAAGGGACGAAGGCGCCGGTGACGATCAAGATGGACGTCACGGAAAACGACACGGGCTACCTGGTCCACGCCGAAATGCCGGGCGTGAAGAAGGACGACATCCACGTCGACATCGACGGCAATCAAGTGACGATCACCGCCGAAGTGAAGCGTGAAACCGAAAAGAAGGACGGCGACAAGGTACTGCGCAGCGAGCGCTACTACGGCAATGTCTATCGCAGCTTCACGCTGCCGCACGAGCTCGACGAGGCGCTGAGCGAAGCGAAGTTCGCCGACGGCGTGCTCGAGTTGACGCTCGTACCCAAGGTACCGGTTGCCGGCAAGAAACTGACGGTGAAGTAGTCGCAGGACGGGGAGGGCGCAACACCTTTCCCGGCAGCACCCGCGCGACCGGCCGCTCGCCGGCCGCTGTTCCGGTCCAGGCACCGGCGCGGCGGTTCCTCGGGGGCGGGCGGTCGCGCGCCTACTCTTCCTCCGCGTTCGCGGGATGCGATCGACGCTGCGTCGAACCGGGCGCAGGCTTGCGGAATGTGCGCATCGGGATTCCAATGACGCCGTTGTCCGCGGATGAACACCCGACGGAATGAGCCGAGTGCGAGTCGGGTCGGCCCGCAATGGCATGCACGAGGGGAGACGGCGATGTATGCGACGACGCTCGTCGATGCGCTGAAGCGCATCCTGAAAGGGAAGGGCATCACGTACGCGATGGTCGCGGCCGGACTCGGGCTGAGCGAGGCCAGCGTCAAGCGCATGTTCTCGCGCCGCGACTTCACGCTGCAGCGCTTGGAGGACGTGTGCCGCGTCGCGGGCGTCGAATTCGCCGACCTCGTGGAGGAAGCCTCGGGTGGCGAAACGGGCATCGTGCATCTCACCGTCGAGCAGGAGGAGGAGATCGTCTCCGACCCGAAGCTGATGCTGGTGGCGCTGTGCGCAGTGGGTAACTGGACGTTCGAGCAGATCGTCGACACGTACGCGATGTCGGAGGCAGAATGCATTGCCTGCCTCACGCGGCTCGACCGGCGCCGGATCATCGAGTTGCAGCCGGGCAACCGCATCCGGCCGCTGATCAGCCGTACCTTCTCGTGGCGGCCCGACGGGCCGATCCAGCGCTACTTCCGCGAGCGCGTCGAGACGGAATATCTTTCGTGCAAGTTCGACCGGCCCGACGAGCTGTTCCTCTTCGTCAGCGGGATGCTGTCGCAACGCAGTACCGCCGACGTCATCACGCGAATGCGCCACGTCGTCGGCGACTTCTCGGAGCTGCACGCGGCGGACCGCGGCCTGCCGCTGCGCGAGCGGCATGGCACGAGCCTCCTCGTCGCAATCAGGCCGTGGGAACCGCGCGCGTTCCGCATGCTGCGCCGCGACGATCGCGAGCCGGTCCCGGCGGGCCGCCTGCTGGAGCCGCCGCCCGGCGCGTCCGCTGCACCGCGCCGGACGAGGGCGCGGTAGCACACGTCATCACCGCCGGTAGCATCCGGCGCGACTTTCGTCGCCGCGGTATACGCGAGAATGGCGCGGGTCGATTGTGCTGCGGCGGGCACGTGCCCGCTCACGCAGGGTTCGAACACTCCATGCTCGCATTCACGAAAAGGCTCGCGTTCGCCATGGCAGTTCCGACCGTCGCTCTTTCCGGCTGTTACGTCGTCCCGGTCGCGGGTGACGGCACCCCGATCTATCCCTACGCCGTCGCGCCGGCGCCGTATCCCGCGCCGGGCTATGCCGTCGTGCCGCCGCCCGCGGTCAGCGGCGGCCCGTACCCGTCGGTGCTGCAGGCACGGCTCTATCCGACAAACGACGTCGCGTCGCAGACCGGCATGATCACCGGCACCGTCACCAACATGATGACCGGCAAGGGCCGGTTCCAGATGGATTACCGGGGCGAGGTGCTGACCGGGGAAGCGACGCGCGTCTCCGGCGACGACCGCCGCGGCGTGGCGAACGCCTACGGGCCGCGCGGCACCTACATGAGCTGCGACTACAAGATGAACTCGCCGTACCAGGGCGCCGGCAAGTGCACGATGTCGACCGGCGCGCAGTACGAAGTGCACCTCGGCAGCTGATGACGAGGGCGGCGGCTACATCCCCGGATAGCTCGGGCCGCCGCCGCCCTCCGGCGTCACCCAGTGGATGTTCTGCAGCGGATCCTTGATGTCGCACGTCTTGCAATGCACGCAGTTCTGCGCGTTGATCTGAAGCCGCTTCGCCCGCGGGGCGCTCGTTTGCGCGGCTGAAGCGGCTTCGACCTGCGCATGCTCGTCGTCGACGAATTCGTAGACGCCCGCCGGGCAATAGCGCTGCTCCGGCCCGGCGAAGCGGGCGAGATTCACGGCGACCGGAATCCCCGGATCGCGCAGCTGAAGGTGGACCGGCTGGTCTTCAACGTGATTGGTGTTGGAGAGATAGACCGACGACAGCCTGTCGAACGTCAGCACGCCGTCGTACTTCGGATACTCGATCGGCGGCATCGACGCGGCGGCGCGCAGCGACTCGTTGTCCGCCTCCTTGTGCCGCAGCGTCCACGGCACGAGCGCGCCGAGGCCGATGTCGTTCAGCCACATGTGAATGCCGCCGTGGATCATCCCGGCCCACATGCCCCATGAGAGACCGGGCTTCACGTTGCGCACCTTGTGCAGGTCCTGATAGACCCACGACGTGCGGAACGCTTCGGGATAGGTGGTGAGCTCGTCATTCGCGCGACCCGCCTGCAGCGCGGCGAACGCGGCCTCCGCGCCCAGCATCCCCGTCTTCATTGCGTTGTGCGAGCCCTTGATCCGCGGCAGGTTGACAAAGCCCGCAGCGCATCCGATCAGCGCGCCGCCCGGAAATGCGAGCTTCGGCACCGATTGCAATCCGCCTTCGTTGATCGCGCGCGCGCCGTAGGCGAGGCGCTTGCCGCCCTCGAACGTCCCGCGTATCGCCGGATGCGTCTTGAAGCGCTGGAATTCGTCGTACGGCGACAGGTACGGATTCTCGTAGTTGAGATGGACGACAAAGCCGACCGAAACGAGATTGTCGCCATAGTGATACAGGAATGACCCGCCGCCCGTCTTCGAATCGAGCGGCCAGCCTTGACTGTGCACCACCTCGCCTTTGCGGTGGCGTTCGGGCGCAACCTGCCAGAGCTCCTTGATGCCGAGGCCGTACTTCTGCGGATCGATGCCGTCGCGCAGGTCGAACTTCTTCATGAGCTCCTGCGCGAGCGAGCCGCGGCAGCCTTCCGCGAACAGCGTGTACTTGGCGTGCAGTTCCATGCCGGGCTGGTAATCGGATTTGTGCGCACCGTCGCGGCCCACGCCCATGTCGCCGGTGGCGACGCCGATGACGGCGCCCCGATCGTCGAAGAGAACCTCCGCAGCGGGAAAGCCGGGATAAATTTCGACGCCGGCCGCTTCCGCGTGCTGCGCCAGCCACCGGCATACGTTGCCGAGACTCGCGATGTGCATGCCGTGGTTGCTCATCAGCCGCGGCAGTACCGC
>Ga0265331_10000346_pt1 | contig 49179 bp, 56 predicted proteins | sample 41923metaG_FD_202088 | JGI IMG/M metagenome (GOLD analysis project Ga0265331, IMG submission 202088) | Rhizosphere microbial communities from Carex aquatilis grown in University of Washington, Seatle, WA, United States - 4-19-23 metaG | ecosystem: Host-associated > Plants > Roots > Rhizosphere... | reverse complement strand
GGCGGTGGGGTTGGGGCGTTGCAGAATTTCGCCGGGGGTCCAGATGAACTGATCTTTTTCATATTCCCAGTGACCGGGACGCCAAACTTCTTCGCGAGGATGTTGCAGAACCGGCGCGACTTCGGGCTTCGGTTGCGGCGGGATCACCGGCGAAAGCCCGAGGATAGGCGGCGGAATATTCTGAACCGCGTTGTCAAAGGAATCGTTCCACGACGCGCACCCCGCCGCGCCGAACAGGACGAGCGCGAAAGCCAAGGGCAGCGATAAGGTGCGGTAAGAAAAGGGCATGGGGTGCGAACGCAGGGGAACAGGTGGGGCAGGAAAACGAATCAGCAGAAGCCTATCACAGCACAGTTACGCGGTAATCCTCAATCACTTGATTGGCGAGCAGCTTTTGCGCCATGGTTCTGGCGATTTCGGAAGCTTTTTCGGCGTTGTTTTCGGCAATATCCAGCTCAATCGCCTTGCCCACCCGCACATCGCCGACCCCCGTGAAACCGAGATTGGCGAGGGCGTGGCCGATGGCCTTGCCCTGCGGATCCAGCACGCCTTCTTTCAACATCACATCAACGCGGAGCTTCATGACTTTTTCTCGCTATCCTCATGCGCGCCCATTTCCGGCATGATGCCGAGGCGACGCGCCACTTCCTGATACGCTTCTTCGACCTTGCCGAGATCGCGGCGGAAACGGTCGATATCCATTTTTTCGTTCGTCCGCACATCCCACAGACGGCATTTGTCGGGACTGATTTCGTCGGCGAGGACAATACGTAAACCTTCTTCGTCCCAGAAACGGCCAAACTCCACCTTGAAATCCACCAGCTTCAACCCGATACCGAGGAAGAGGCCGGAGAGATAGTCGTTGATCCGCAAGGCCAACGTCATCATCTCTTCCAGCTCATGCGCGCCAGCCCAAGCGAAGGCGGTGATATGTTCGTCGGTCACCTGCGGGTAGCCGAGCTTTTCGTCCTTCAGATAAAATTCGACGATCGAGCGCGGCAACACCGCGCCTTCCGCCAGACCGAAACGGGTCGCCATGGAACCGGCGGCGATGTTGCGCACGACGACGGAGATCGGGATAATTTCCAGTTTCCGCACCAGCTGTTCGCGCATATTCAGGCGGCGCATGAAATGCGTCGGCACGCCGATTTCGCCCAGCTTGGTCATCAGATATTCGGAAATACGGTTGTTCAGGACACCCTTGCCGGTGATGGTGCCGCGTTTCTGGTTATTGAAAGCGGTGGCGTCGTCCTTGAAATACTGGACAAGCGTCCCCGGTTCGGGCCCTTCGAACAGGACTTTGGCCTTGCCTTCAAAAAGACGACGGCGGCGGTGCAAACGTAAATTCATGGAAAACAAACAGTTTCATCAGTCAGTTCTTGCAACCGAGAACCCCGGCCAAAAGACTATAGCAAGGCGGGGGTGGGGTTGCAATCGGTTGTGGGGGGATGATTCGACCACGCAGCATCAAGGTTAATTTACATGAGTCGCATCGGAGATGCCGGTGGGGGTTCCCCTCCCGCCTGCGGGAGGGGTAGGGGTGGGCTGGTAAACACCGGAGATTTGTTGACCAGCCCTCCCTCAGTCCCTCTCCGTCTACGCTCTTCGAGCTTCGCCGGACAATTTGTTCCCAGACCCGCCGTAGCTTTAGCGTAGGCGGGCCGCAAGCGGAAGGGAGGCACCGTGGCAAGCCAAGTCTCATCATCAGAAACTTGTGCTAAAATCAAAGCTAATGGTTACCCCTCCCCCAACACCTCTTTCACCTTGCTGGCGAGTTGCTTCAGGGTGAAGGGTTTGGGGAGGAAATAGATCACTTCGCCCGATGTGAATTGTTCGCGCAGGCGATCTTCGGTGTAGCCCGACACGAACACCACCTTCATATCCGGCCAGCGTTCGCGGATCTTTTTGTACAAGGTCGGGCCGTCCATCTGCGGCATGACGACATCGGTGACGGTGAGGTCGATCTTGTCGCCTTCCTTGGCCAGAATTTCGAGCGCTTCTTCACCGCTGCGGGCTTCCAACACATTGTAACCTTTGTTACGCAAAGCGCGGGATGAGAAGACGCGCACCGCGTCTTCATCCTCCACCAGCAACACGGTGCCCGCGCCGGTCAGATCGGGGCCTGGCTTGTCCTCGCGTTCCGGTTCGGCAACGGCGGCTTGCGGCGCATTTGCATCGGCGGCATGTGTCGGGAAATAAATGGTAAAGGTCGATCCTTTGCCAACTTCGCTGTCCACATTAATGAAACCGCCCGTCTGGCGCACGATGCCATAAACGGTCGACAGACCAAGACCGGTGCCGGAGCCGATTTCCTTGGTCGAAAAGAACGGTTCGAAAATCCGCTGCATAATCTCTTTGGGAATGCCGGTGCCGGTGTCGGAAACACGGATGACGGCATAATCACCGGGTGGCATTTCGTCTTGGCCGCACAGCATCGCCTTGTCCTGATGATGGCCAAAGGCCTTGACCGACACCGTCCCGCCATTCTGCGCCATCGCGTCGCGCGCATTGACGACGAGGTTGATAATGACCTGTTCCAACTGCCCCTGATCGACTTTGACCAAACCGGTATCGCGGCTGTAATTGGTGTCGAGCCGCACATTCGCGCCGATAAGCCGCCGCAGCAAATTCGACAATTCCGACAGCACATCGACCAGATTGAGCACCACCGGCTGCAACGTCTGCTGGCGCGAGAAAGCCAGCAATTGCCGCACGAGATTGGCGGCGCGGTTGCCGTTCTGCTTGATCTGCATAATGTCGTTAAAGCTTTGATCGCCCGGTTTATGCCGTTGCAAGAGCAAATCACAGAAGCCGATCATGGCGGTCAGCAGGTTGTTGAAATCATGCGCGACGCCGCCCGCCAATTGGCCGATGGCCTGCATCTTTTGCGACTGGGCGAATTGCGCCTGCAGATTCTTTTGTTCGGTCGCGTCGATGAAATACAGCATCAACCCTTGCTGTTCATTCGGCATATCGGGCTTGCCCGCCAGACCGAAACGCTTGACGTAAACCAAACAGATGGTTTCGCGTTCGCTGACCATATGCACATCGAGCGGCTTCGCCAAATCGCTGCCCGACAACACATGGGCCAGATGCGTCATGACTTCCGGCCTGTCGCGCGGCGCGATCAGGTCGGCCATGTTGGAACCGACAATGCCGCCCTGCGGACGGCGGATGGTGACATGGAAAGCCTGATTGCATTCCATCACGGTGAAATTGCCGTCCAGCAACATGATGCCGATGGGGGCTTCGGCAAACAAACGTTGAAACCGGTATTCGGAGATCGACAGCGCCTGCGCCCATTCGCGTTCCGGCGACAGATCGCGAACGATGGAGCGGGTGCGGAGCGTCTTGCCATCCTCACCCATCACCACCGTTTGGGTGATGGAGGCGGGGAACAACGTGCCATCGCGGCGGCGCAGCAGCACATCGCCGCGCAATTCGCCCTGCTTGCCGGCAACAATGGCATGCGCGGCAACGCCCTTCGGCGTTTCGCCCAGCACATCATGCAGGCGCGCATCGCCCTTGATCAAATCTTCGGGCGTGACTTGCAACCATTCGGCCAGCGTCTTGTTGACGAAGCGGAAACGCCCATGTTGATCGACCGAATAAATGCCGACCGGCGCGTAGGCCATAAAATCGATCAGCTTATTCTGTTCGTCGCGCATGGCGCGTTCCATGCGGCGGCGTTCGCTGATATCCTCAAACCGCCAATGATAAAAATGGGCGACGCCTTCGATAGGGCGGGCGACGATGCGGCGCCATTCCACCACTTTGCCGCCACGAATGACCGGAAGCTCGGCAATGCCGGGCTGGGCTTTTTTCAGATTTTCCTTGATTTGCTGAAATTCGGTGGCGACGGCAGGGCTGGCGGAAAAACGCGCCTCCAACGCCTGATCGGCATTCTGGCCGCCAAGATCGATCCAGCCGCGAAAGGCGCGGTTCGCCAGAACGGTATTGCCGCCAAGGTCGGTAATCAATTGCGGGGTGAGGACACTATGGAACGCCTCGCGCAACAGCGTTTCCTGCTGCCCGCCTTCGCGCCCCGCTTGCAGATGTTTCCACTGCACCCACGCCGCGCCGAACAGCAAGCCCGCCAGCACCAGACTGGCCAACGCCCCCGCCAGACCGGACAGAAGATAAGGCAGGATCATCGCCAGCGTGCCCAGCACGGTCATGGCGATCAGCCCCTGCATCACACGCGGGGTCGCCTTATCCGCCAGCTTGTTGGGCAGGGATTTTTGGGAAGAGGTCCGTTTTTGATTCGTCGTCATGGGCCCGTGATAACAGTCGAAGTTTTAACCATCACTTAATATCCTAAATACCCTTCTTCTTCAGTTTATACACATAGGAAATAATCTCCGCCACGGCGCGGTAATGCTGGGCGGGGATTTCCTTGTCGATATCGACGGAATCATACAAACCACGCGCCAAAGGCGGGTTGCTGACGAGGGTGATTTTATGCTCCTCCGCCACCGCGCGGATACGTTCGGCGATGCGGTCCACGCCTTTGGCGACGACGACCGGCGCGCCCATCTTGGCCCCGTCATATTTCAACGCCACGGCATAATGGGTGGGGTTGGTGATGACGACATCGGCCTTCGGCACCTGCGCCATCATGCGTTTGCGGGCTTTTTCCATGCGGATCTGGCGCAGGCGGGCCTTGATCGTCGGATCGCCTTCCTGCTGTTTATATTCGTCCTTCACTTCGGACTTGGTCATGCGCAGGCTTTTGATGTAGCGGAAACGCTGGAACAACAGATCGCCCAGCGCGATCACCGCGTAGATCAACAGCATGATAATCAGTAAATGCACCGCCTGCCGCCCAAGGAACGCCACGGAATCCAACAGGGGCCGACCGATAAAACCGGGTAAATCGCCGATCAACGGCCACAAGGTGTAAAACACCGCGATCCCCAGCACCACCAGCTTACCGAAACTTTTGCCAAGCTCGACCAGAGAACCCGTGGAAAACAGCTTTTGAATCCCCGCCATCGGCGACAACCGCCCGATATCGGGACGGATCAATTCGGTGGAGGCAAAAAGGCCGGTCTGCACCATGATGCCGCCAATCGCCGCCGCCGCCAGAATGACAAAAATCAATCCCGTCGCCATGGCGACTTGCACGGTGGTGTGGAGCGCCAAGGTCTGCAGCCCATGGTCATCGATCACGAAGGCTTGCGGCGCTTCCAGAAAAACCCGCAAAGTCACGATCAATTGCCGCGCCATACCGGGTGCCAGCCAGGCGATAACGACGACGATGGCCAGCAAAGCCGTCCATGTGCCAATTTCGCGGCTGATCGGCAATTGGCCGCGATCCCGCGCTTCGGACAATCGTTTGCCGGTGGGGTATTCTGTTTTTTGATCCTGATCTTCCTCGGCCATCCGCTTCCCTTACTTACCGCGCCACGAAGGCGCCGATGGTGGAATCAAAATATTTCAGCCAGACCGTGAGAATGCCCGCCGCCGTCACCGCCATCAAGGTCAGGCCGCCGTAAATCTGCGCCGGAACCAGCACGAGGAACAACTGCACCTGCGGCATCAATTTCTGCATCACGCCGACCGCGACATACATCAACAAGCCGATGATGAAAAACGGCATCGCCAATTCGATGCCGAGGACGAAGCTTTTATTCACCGTCTGGATCACCGTCTGCGCCATATCCCCCGGCATCAAATTGCCGTTCGGCGGAAAGAAATCATAAAGACCGACAAGGGCGCGGAACAACAAATGATCCAAGCCGGTAATGAAAATCAAAACGATACCCGCCACCGACAGAAACGCGCTGGGCAACGGGCTTTGCGCCGCCAATGTGGGGTTGAAAACGCTGGCGTTGGACAGGCCGGTTTGCAGGCCGATCACCAACCCCGTGGTTTCCAGAACGCCGACCATCAGCCGCAGCAAGGTGCCGAAGAAAATCCCGATCATCACTTCATAGGCGATCATGCCGGTCAGGGTGGCGATGGATTCCGGCGGCGCGGGCAGGCGCGGCAACAACACTTCCATCATCAAAAAACTGGTCGACAAAGCCAGAAACAAACGCGCGCGCGTCGACACAAACGCTTCGCCGATCCCCGGCATCAACATCATCGCGCTGCCCAGCCGCGCAAAGATCATCACAAAGCCAAACACATGGCCGGAGAGAAAGGTGTCGAGGTGGAAGGTAACCATAAAAAAGTCCCTAGTCGCTAGCTGCTAGCCGTTAGCAAGAAAAGCTAGGGACTAGAAGCTAAGGACTAACAGCTAATTCGTCATCCCGATCTGCACGATGCGATCGGTCAGATTATGCGTAAAGCCTGTCAGCGTCGCCATCATAAAAGGCAACAGCCAGATAATCAGGCCAAAAATCACCAGCATTTTCGGGATGTAGGTTAATGTCTGTTCCTGAATCTGCGTCACCGTCTGTACCAACGACACGACGATGCCGACGATCAGCCCCGCCAACAGGACAGGGCCGACCACCTTTAACATGACGATAATCGCCTCGCGGCAGATTTCGATGATCTCGGCTTCGTTCATCAGAACTGCTCTTTCTCCGTCGAGCCATGCAGGGCGGTGATGGAGGATTGGCCGCCGCTGATGATCTGGGTGACATCGTCGAAATAGCCGGTGCCAACCTCGCGTTGATGTTTGGTGGCGGTGTAGCCGATAGCCTCCGCCGCGAATTCCGCTTCCTGCAGATCGACATAGGCCGACATCTGGCGTTCGGCATAACCCTTGGCCAATACGAACATCGAGAAATTCAGGGCATGGAAACCCGCCAGCGTGATGAACAGGAATTTGTACCCCATCGCGTTCAGTTCGCGTTGGAACTTGGCGATGGTGGCATCGTCCAGATTTTTCTTCCAGTTAAAGGACGGCGAACAGTTATAAGCCAGCATCTTGCCCGGATATTGTTTATGGATCGCGTCGGCGAATTGCTTGGCAAATTCCAAATCCGGCTTACCGGTTTCGCACCAGATCAGATCGGCATAGGGGGCATAAGCCAGCCCACGGGCGATGGCCTGATCCACGCCCGCCCGCGTCATGAAGAATCCTTCCGACGTGCGCTGTCCGGTCAGAAACGGCTTGTCATACGGATCGAAATCGGAGGTGATAAGGTCAGCCGCCAGCGAATCCGTGCGTCCGACGATCAGCGTCGGCACGCCCATCGTGTCGGCAGCCAGACGCGCCGCGATTAATTTTTGCACCGCTTCCTGCGTCGGCACCAAGACCTTGCCGCCCATATGGCCGCATTTTTTGGCGGAGGCCAATTGATCTTCGAAATGCACCGCCGCCGCGCCCGCTTCGATCATATGCTTCATCAGTTCAAAGGCGTTCAGCACGCCGCCGAAACCGGCTTCGGCATCGGCGAGGATCGGCAGGAACCAGTCGATGCCGTCTTTGCCTTCCGCATGATAAATCTGGTCGGAACGTGTCAGGGCGTTGTTGATCTTGCGCACCACCGACGGCACGCTGTCCACCGGATAAAGCGATTGGTCGGGATACATTTCGCCCGCGCTGTTGGCGTCGGCGGCGACTTGCCAGCCGGACAGGTAAATCGCTTTCAACCCCGCCTTGGCCATCTGCACCGCCTGATTGCCGGACAGGGCGCCGAGCGCGTTGGTAATCTCCGGCCCCTGCACCAAATTCCACAATTTTTCCGCGCCACGTTTGGCCAGCGTATGTTCGACATGCAGCGTGCCGCGCAGCCGCACGACATCGGCAGCGGAATAAGTCCGTTTGATCCCCTTCCACCGCGGATTCGTCGCCCAGTCTTGTTCAAGCTGCTGCTGCGTCAGATGGGGCATGGGGTTCTCCCGTATTGGAAAGAAAAAAGAAGGATAGTGAGAGGACATTAACCAAGTTTGTAAGCTTAAGGTAGAGCCAAATTCATGACTCCTCCCTTTTTCCTAACGGTTTGAGATTGGCGCGCATGTAGGTTGCAAACGGCGCATAATCACCTTTGAATGAATCGATACTGGCTTGCACCAACGTGTCGCTCTGCAAATTCTTCCATTCGATCACATAACCGTTGGCATAGGCCAAATGACTGATAAATTCGCGCTGGGCTCTACCATTGCCCTCCCGAAAAGGATGCAAGGCATTGATTTCACCAAGATAGAATGCCGCTCGTTCAGCAAAATCGGATACTGACAATCCGGCAAGATGCTTTTCTTCGGCCAAGGACTGAAATAGCGTTTGCGCGGCAGCTTCGATATGTGGGTGATGCGCGAAGAAATGATTGCCTTTGGCGATATCGATATCGCGACATTGCCCCGCCCATTCATAAATATCCCCAAACAGAAACCGGTGAATGGCTTTTAAATGTTCGAGATCGAACGCGCCCTTGATCGGGTCATTGGCCAATGCATAAGATCGGATACCAACAAATGTCGCTTCGGCTTTTTCCAGTTCGTCTTCCGTCACAATACCGAGGCGGTTTTTCAGGATACCGGTTTGAGGATCAAGATAATGGTCGTTATTGGAATATTTGGTCATGGGCAAAACGCGCATGAGCGGCGGAGATTGCTTCGGCGACTGTCATTTCACCCCGCGCCAGACGTTGCAGATTGTCGAGCGCTTCAGGGGGCATTATCAGCCCCTCCAGTCTTTGCTGGGCGACGGCATGTTCAACAGCCCGTTGATTTCTTGCAATTTCAGCGTTTGTCATCATCGGCCTCCGCGTTCACTCTAACACAAAACACCCGTATTTACGACAAAAACCCATAAGCTTCCGACGTCAGAAACGGCGCGAGGGTGTCGGCGGTGGCCATGCGGTCGAGGAGGGCGGCGGCTTGTTCAAAAGCGCGTTCAGCGTACCCCGCGCCGAGTTGTTTTTGCAAGCCGTTCAGTTCGGCATTCAACAATTCACGGAAAAGTTTGGAGGTGATTTTCTGCCCGTCCTGCAACTTGCCGCGCGGGTAGCGAATCCATTGCCAGATTTGTGTGCGCGAAATCTCCGCCGTCGCGGCATCTTCCATCAAACCATACAACGGCACACAGCCATTGCCGCGCAGCCACGCCTCGACATAGCGCAAACCCACCGCCACATTGCTGCGCAAGCCTTCCAGCGTGATCGTGCCTTCCGACAGTTTGACGAGATCGGCGGCGGTCACCTGCACATCGTCGCGGCGGCGCGTGATCTGGTTCGGGGTCGGCATCAGGCGGTCGAACACCTCCATCGCAATCGGCACGAGGCCCGGATGCCCCACCCATGTGCCGTCATGCCCGTCGCCCGCTTCACGTTCTTTATCGGCGCGGACTTTCTTCATCGCGATGTCGTTGGCCGCCGGATCATCCTTGTTCGGAATTTGCGCGGCCATGCCGCCCATGGCGTGGATGCCGCGACGGTGGCAGGTTTTAATCAGAAGCTGCGAATAGGAACGCAAAAAGTGCGCGGTCATCGTCACCTGCCCACGATCCGGCAGGACATAATCGGGATAATTGCGGAAACATTTGATGAAATTGAAAATGTAATCCCACCGCCCGCAATTCAGCCCCGCCGCATGGGTGCGGAGTTCGTACAGAATCTCGTCCATCTCAAACGCCGCAGGCAGGGTTTCAATCAGCACCGTAGCGCGGATGGTGCCGCGCAGTACGCCCAGCGCATCCTGCGCAAAATCGAACACATCGTTCCAGAGCCGCGCTTCCAGATGGCTTTCCATCTTCGGTAGGTAGAAATAGGGCGCGGTTCCCTTGGCGCGCAGGCGCGCCACATTGTGAAAGAAATACAGACCGAAATCGACGAGGCTGCCGGAGACAGGCTGGCCGTCTTGCAAAATATGCTTCTCCGGCAAATGCCAACCGCGTGGCCGCACGATCAGCACGGCGGGATTGGGATTGAGTTTATAGGCTTTGCCTTCGGGGGATGTGAAAGCAATGGTGCCATCGATGGCATCGGTCAGATTGATCTGCCCCTGCATCATCGCGTCCCATGTGGGGGCGGAGGAATCTTCGAAATCCGCCATAAAGGTCTTCGCGCCGGAATTCAGCGCGTTGATAATCATCTTACGTTCGACCGGTCCGGTAATTTCCACGCGGCGGTCGAGGAGATCGGCGGGAATGGGCGCGGCCTGCCAATCACCGGCGCGGATGTTGGCGGTTTCCGGCAAAAAATCCGGCAAGATTCCGGCATCGAATTGTTTCTGCCGTTCCACCCGCCGTTGCAACAACGCCGCGCGGCGCGGCCCAAAACGCGCGTTCATATCCGCCACAAACCGCCGCGCCTCCGCCGTCCACAACGCCGCATAAGCGGGTGGCAAAGCACCGAGGATGTCAAGCGTGGGGGGGGGGGCTGAGGACATGCCTCAGGTTTAATGCTTTTCCACAGGAAGCACAATCACCCTGCGGGAAAAAACCTTAGATCGGTGTTTTGCTGATATCCTGATAGGCGGCGATCACCTTGTCGCGGATGGTCACCACGGTTTGCAGCATCAGCTCGGCTTTGCCGATGGCGGTGACGATGTTGGCGAGGTCGGCTTTGCCGGTCGCGCCGGCGGTCGCGGCTTTTTCGCCTTCCTGCAGCGAGCCGATGGCGTCGCTGGCAAAACCTTTCAACGTGTCGGCGAAACTGCCGCCACCGCTGCCCGCCACCGCGCCGCCGCCCGCGTTGGTCAGACCCGCCGTGCCGGTGGATTTGTAGGCGGAAAGAGCATCGGCGATGTTCACGACCATGGGGCGACTCCTATTGCAGTATGCTGATGGTATGCTGCACCATCGAACGCGAAGCTTCGATGACGCCGAGATTGGCTTGATAAGCGCGGTTGGCATCGCCCATATCCATCATTTCAACCAACGGATTGACGTTCGGCATCATCACATAGCCTTGCGCATCCGCCGCCGGATGGGAGGGATCGAATTTTTTAACAAAGTCGCTGGTATCCAAACGCACGCCGTTGGTTTTGACCATGCTGGCGCCGGTCGCTTTGTCATATTCGTTTTTAAAGGTGATGATCTGGCGTTGATAGGGTTTTTGTCCGGGCCCCGTCGCCGTGGTGTTGGCGTTGGCGATGTTTTCGGCAATCACCTTGATACGTTCGCGTTGCGCCCGAAGCGCCGCGCCCGCGATGGCTGTGATTTCGTTATTCGTATCGCTCATCGAACCCTACCCTTTACGCGCTACCCTTCATCGCAATGCGGAACAACCCCGAGACTTTGCGGAAGATCGCCGTCATCATTTCATATTCCATGCCGGTTTCGGCGACCTTGGTCGCTTCCTGTTCGACATCCACCGAATTTTTATCAAGACCGGTTTCGTAAGTTTTCACCTTCTTGGTGGCCGCGTTCACGCCCGCCATCGACGCCGGAATGATATGGCGGGAATCCGTCACCGCCATGCCGACGCTCGCCTGCTTCATCGCATCGCCAAAGGTAAAGGGCGCGACTTCGCGCGCCTGATAACCGGGGGTATTGGCACCGGCTATATTCTGGGCATGAACTGCCTGCTTTTGGTTCAGGTAGTTCATTTTCTGGACCAGAAGGTCCATCAATCCGGTTTTACTGGCTTCCATAAGGATACTCCCGCCACAGAACCGAGGGATTCCGCGACCATTACCATTGCGAAACAGTCTGCTCCACCAAAGTTAAAGAACGGTAAAAACAAGCCCTATCCGCCACCGATTTGGCCTTTAGCCCGCTTTGGATTAAGCTGAAAAACATGCAGGAAGAACCGCCACCACCAACCCCGCCCTATGCCCCGCTGAAACCCGTCAGCGGTCGTTCGGTCGCGATTGCGATTCAAGGCAAGGAAGGCAACCCTGATTCGCCTGCCAAGATTATCGCCTCTGGCCGCGGGAAGCTAGCGGAACAAATTTTGGCAATGGCGTTTGAAAAAGGCGTGAAAGTGCGCGAAGATGCCGACCTCGCCGAATTGCTGGCCAAGCTCGACCTCGACACACCGATTCCGTCCGAAGCGATTATCGCGGTTGCCGAAATCCTCGCCAAAGTCTATGAGGCGAATGCAGTCAGTCCGCTTGAAAACCCGAAAAAATTTCCGTTGCTCTAGACGATCGAACCCTGCAAAAACGATAAGTGAAGCAACCGAAGTTTTTTTGGGTTTTCAAGTTGACGCAAATACAATGCCCATCTTCATCACCCTCGCCGCATGAGCTGACATGAACGCCGTCGCACCCCTGCTGGAGGAACTGAACGCCATCACCGGCTATCTGAACGCGGCGCGGTCGATCATTCATGACGGCACGATGCCGGACATCACCGCCTTGGAACCGCGCATCGCCGAGGTATGCCACGGCATTCAGGCCGCCGAATTCGACGAACAAAGCCAATGCCTGCCGCTTCTGGCGACGCTGCTGAAAACGCTGGATGAATGCGAACGCGATATGCGGGCGTGGCGCGCAGGCCAAGAGAAAGCGAAAACGCCATGATCACCGAAGCCGCCGATGGCCCATCATGGCTGCGCATCCTTCTGGCCTTTGTCATCGTCTGCGGGCTTTTGGGCGGTTTGGGTTTCGTGCTGAAATTCGTCGCCGCGCGCGGTATTAAATTACCGAACATCACCGGACGCGGCGGGCGTCTTTCGGTTGTTGAAACGCTTCCCCTCGACCTCCGCCGTCGCCTCGTGCTGGTGCGCTGCGATGACCGCGAGCATCTCCTCCTCCTCGGCAACGAACGGGATGTGGTGGTGAGTACGGATGTGGCGGTCAAAAAAGACAGTGCTGTTTAACGCAACCGCTTCAACAACCCCTGCATATCCTTCGGCAAGGGCGAGGTGAAGCTCATCATCTTGCCGGTGCGCGGGTGGATGAATTTGATGGCGGCGGCGTGCAGGGCTTGGCGCGGAAAATCATACACTTTCTTCTGCGCCCGCCCGCGCCCATAGGTGGGGTCGCCGATCAGCGGGTGTTTGATATGCGTCATATGCACGCGAATCTGGTGCGTGCGGCCCGTCTCCAAATTGCATTCGACCAAGGCGGCATCGGTGAAAATCTCCAGCACCTTGTAACGCGTCCGCGCCGCTTTGCCTTTCGCCGCCACCGCCATTTTCTTGCGGTCGCGGGTGTGGCGGCCAATCGGCGCATCGATGATTCCCATCCGCAAAACCGGCGCGCCATGCACCAAGGCTTGGTAAGTGCGGCTGAGGCTGCGATCGGCAAACTGCGCCGACAACGCTTGGTGCGCCAAGTCGTTTTTGGCGACCACCATCAAGCCGCTGGTGTCCTTATCCAACCGATGCACAATGCCCGGACGCGCCACGCCGCCGATACCACTCAGCGTATCGCCGCAATGCGCCAGCAACGCATTCACCAACGTCTGATCACGATTACCAGGCGCGGGATGCACGACAAGGCCGGGGGCTTTGTCGATCACCAGAACATCATCATCTTCATATACGATGTTCAAGGCGATTTTCTGCGCTTCCGGCTTGGCGGCTTCGGGCGGGGGTACGGCCAGTTCGTAAACTTCACCCTCCTTCACCTTGCGGCTGGCATCGGCGATCATTTTGCCGTTTAGCGTCAGCCGTTCCTCCGCCAGCAACGCCTGCAAACGCGCGCGGGAAAGAACCGGCGCGTCGGGACTTGTATCCGCCGCCGCCAACACCGCCAACGCCTTATCAAGCCGCTGTCCGGCAAGGGCGGGGGGAATGGGGAAGAGGAGGCTGGGGGCTGGAGGCTGGAGGCTGGGTTTTTTCATGGGGTGCAGTATAGTCCATAACCCTTACGATCCCTAGCCTCTAACCACCAAACTTGAATCTCCATGAAACCCGCCGCCGTTGACAGCTTCTTCGCCCGCCTCGCAGCGGCCAATCCGCATCCGGTGACGGAGCTGAATTACAGCAACGCCTACACGCTGGTGGTGGCCGTGGTTTTGTCGGCACAGGCGACCGATATCAGCGTCAACAAAGCGACGGCGAAGCTGTTTCAACAAGTCACCACGCCCGAAGCCATGCTGAAGCTTGGCGAGGCGGGATTGAAACAGCACATCAAAACCATCGGCCTGTTCAACGCCAAGGCAAAAAACGTCATCGCTTTGTCGCAAAAGCTGATCGACCGTTTTCACGGGCAAGTCCCGCGCACCCGCGACGAACTGCAAAGCCTGCCCGGGGTCGGTCGCAAAACCGCGAATGTGGTTTTAAACGTTCTGTATGGCGAACCCACCATCGCCGTCGATACCCATGTTTTCCGCGTCGCCAACCGCACCGGCTTGGCCAAAGGCAAAACGCCGGAGGAAGTCGAACACCAATTGATGAAAGCCGTGCCGAAAAAATGGCTGCAACACGCCCACCACTGGCTCATCCTGCATGGCCGCTACACCTGCAAAGCCCGAACGCCGGAATGCGGAAAGTGTGTGGTTAGGGATTTGTGTGGGTATAAAGACAAATCAACCCTGCACATTAACCATACATGAAAGTATTTCAACCATGCGCCTATGTTATAAAGGCGTATGAGTTACGGACATATTGCCAAAGTTCATATAGATGGCCTCGATTTGGAAAACTACGCACAGTTATGCGGAGTGGATTTCCATGCCTACATGGCCGAAGTCAATGTGGCTATTTCAGATATCGAGAATTGTTATAATGATGCGGTCACGAATAACCAGCACATTAGACGCGCCCAAACAGATGCCGACAAACAAGTAGAATTTCTCGACCCCAGCCGACCACGCGGCCCTTATGATTTGCATATTACGCAGAGGAACAAGCTACGAAAAATAGATTGGCTCGATGAAACAAAATACAAAAACGAACCAAGCCTTATCCTTGGTTTCTCAACGACAGAATCAAAAGAAATTTTCTATGAATACATCCTTTCATTCAAAGCCATAGAAGCGGCTCTAGGACACTATCATGATATCGTCGACGATAGTGGTTTTTGCAAACTTGGACACTTCAACCATCGTGATGTCATCACTATCATTCGTAACAACCTACATAGGGAAGGTGGCCACGAAGGAGTAATTGCCACGCTTTTCCCCCTGAACTTCAATCACCACTTATGGGGCAGAGGAAAAAAACCAGATTTTAACATCGACCTCTATCTTGCATGTTCCGTATTTTCCTTAATGGATAGTATATTCTCATCCACAAAGTTCTACTCAGAAACATGTCGGATAAAAGCCTTTCCCATGCGGCCAGCGGACATAGGCCCCAACTTCCCAAAGCTCATACCATAAGCCCCTAGAATTGCCTCCCCTGCACCAACGCCTCCACCACACTCGGATCCGCCAAGGTTGAGGTGTCACCGAGACTATCAATCTCGCCTCCCGCGATTTTGCGCAGGATGCGGCGCATGATTTTGCCGGAGCGTGTTTTCGGCAAACCCGGTGCCCATTGGATAAAATCCGGCGTGGCGATGGGGCCGATTTCCTTGCGAACCCAGAGGATCAAGGCGCGGCGCAGATCGTCGCTGGCGGCGACATCGGCATTCAGCGTGACATAGGCATAAACCCCCTGCCCCTTCACATCATGCGGGCAACCGACCACGGCGGCTTCGGCGACGGACGGATGCGCCACCAGCGCACTTTCAATCTCAGCGGTGCTGAGGCGGTGCCCCGCGACATTCAGCACATCATCGACGCGGCCCGTGATCCAGTAATAACCATCCTCGTCACGGCGGCACCCGTCACCGGTGAAATACCGGCCCGGATAGGGGGCGAAATAGCCTTGCTTAAACCGTTCGTGATTGCCCCACAGGGTGCGCATCATCCCCGGCCATGCGGTATCGATACAGAGATTCCCTTCGCACGCGCCCTCCAGCACTTTGCCGTCCTGATCGACGATGACGGGTTTCACGCCGAAGAAAGGCAGCGTGGCGGAACCCGGTTTCAACGCCACCGCCCCCGGCAGCGGCGCGATCATGTGGCCGCCGGTTTCCGTCTGCCACCATGTGTCGATGACGGGGCAACGGCTGTCGCCGACTTCGCGATAGTACCACAGCCACGCTTCGGGATTGATCGGCTCGCCCACCGACCCCAGAATCCGCAAACTGGCGCGGCTGGTTTTCTTCACAAAAGCTTCGCCTTCGCGCATCAAGGCGCGGATCGCCGTGGGGGCGGTATAGAAAATATTCACCTTATGCTTATCCACCACCTGCCAGAAACGGGAATGATCGGGATAATTCGGCGTGCCTTCGAACATCAGAGTCGTCGCGCCATTCGCCAGCGGTCCATAGACGATATAACTATGCCCCGTGATCCAGCCGACATCGGCGGTGCACCAATAAACTTCGCCCTCGCGCACATCGAACACCCATTTGTGGGTCAGCGCGGCATAGAGCAGATAACCGCCGGTGGTATGCAGCACGCCCTTGGGTTTGCCCGTGGAACCTGACGTATACAGAATAAACAGCGGATCTTCTGCGCCCATATCCTCGGCGGGACAATCGGAACTGACTTTAGCGGCTTCGTCATGATACCAATGATCGTGGGTGCTGTTCCATGTGACCGGCACGCCCGTGCGGCGCACCACCAGAACCGATGAGACATCGGGGCAGTCTTTCACCGCTTCATCGACATTGGCTTTCAGCGGCACTTTGCGCCCGCCGCGCAAACCTTCATCCGCCGTAATGACGACTTTGGATCCGCAATCCAGAATCCGTTCGCGCAGACTGTGCGGCGAGAAACCGCCAAACACCACCGAATGCACCGCGCCAATGCGGGCGCAGGCCAGAAGCGCGAAAGCCGCTTCGGGGATCATCGGCATATAAATGGTAACGGTGTCGCCTTTCTTGACGCCATGCGCCTTCAGTACATTGGCGAAGCGGCACACTTCGGCATGAAGTTCGGCATAGGTAATATGTTTCTGCTGATCCGGTTCATCGCCTTCCCAGATAATCGCGGTCTGGTTGGCACGCTGCGGCAGATGGCGGTCGATACAGTTGGTGCACGCATTCAGACGACCATCTTCAAACCATTTGATGCTGACATCGCCGGTGAAGCTGGCATTCTTCACCTTGGTATAAGGCTTGAACCAAGTCAGGCTTTTCCCCTGTTCACCCCAGAACGCATCAGGGTCATGGATCGATTGCGCGTAGAGTTTTTTATACTGCTCGGCATTAATCCAAGCTTTGACAACGGCATCGGGGGATACGGGGATGAGGTCGGTCATGGGCGAATCCTTGCGAAAAAGGATTCCAAGATTGCCTCAACTCATCGCGCGATGGAAGCCTGTGATGCGGCGGTGCCGTTAATGCATCCCTCCCGCTTGCGGGAGGGACTGAGGGAGGGCTGGTCAACAAATCTCCGGTGGTTACCAGCCCACCCCTTCCCCTCCCGCAAGCGGGAGGGGTATACCAACTACAAACTCTTAATCACCGCCGCCAAAGCTTCCTCCGCTTCCTGCAATTCTTTCTGGATGTCGGCATAGGCAGCGTTCAGCTTCTTCATATGGGCGGAATGCGGATCGCTGAAACCTTCGGCAATATCGCCTTCCAATATATGTTTGCGTTCGGTCAGTTCGGCGATGCGGTGTTCCAGTTTTTGCGCGTCCTCTTCACGTGTGTCCGGCGCGTTTTCTGTTTTCGGCTTACGCGCGTCCTGCTTGACCTTTTCGCGCTCCAGACGCCGCTGGCGGATCACGAGTTTTTTATAGGCTTCCAGATCATCGTCATAGACTTTACAGGTGCCATCGGCCACCAGCCATAATTGATCGGCGACGCATTCGACCAGATGCGTGTCGTGGCTGACCAAAATCACCGCGCCGGTGTAATTGTTCAACGCCTGCATCAAGGCTTCGCGCGCATCCATATCCAGATGGTTGGTGGGTTCGTCGAGCAGCATGATATGCGGCGCGTCAAAGCTCATCAGACAGAACAGTAAACGCGCTTTCTCCCCGCCCGACAGACCGCCCACTTTGGTATCGGCTTTATGCTTGTCGAAACCAAAACGGCTAAGCGCGGCCCGGACTTTGACTTCCGACGGTTCGTTCATCGCGGCGCGGAGCGTTTCGAACGGCGTCAGATCGACATCCAGCTCATCCGTCTGGAACTGCGCGAAATAGCCGATTTTCAACTGGCCGGATTTATAGATGCTGCCCGTCATGGGTTTCAGGCGATCCGACAAAATCTTGACCAAGGTCGATTTGCCGTTGCCGTTCGCGCCCAGCAAAGCGATGCGGTCATTGTGGTTGATATACAAATCCAGCTTTTTCAGAACCGGATTGCCTTCGCTGTAACCGGCATCGACTTTTTCCAAGCGGATCAGCGGCGATTTCATTTCTTTCGGTTCGGGAAAGGTAAAAGCCGTGATGCGGTCCATCATCACCGCGTCGACGATGTCCATTTTCTCAATCGCCTTCAACCGGCTTTGCGCCTGTCGCGCCTTGGCGGCGGAAGCGCGGAAACGGTCAACGAATTTCTGCATATGCACTTTGGCCGCCATTTGTTTTTCGTGCAACGCCTGCTGGTTCATCATCCGTTCGGCGCGGCGGCGTTCGAAATCGTCGTAATTGCCGGTATATTGCACCAGCTTCTGATTTTCCAGATGCACGATATGGTCACAGGTTTTGTTCAAAATATCGCGGTCATGGCTGATGATCACCAACGTTTCGCGATACCGCATCAGGAAATTTTCCAGCCACACCATGGATTCAAAATCCAGATGGTTGGTGGGCTCGTCCAGCAGCAACACATTCGGCTGGCGGAACAGCACCACCGCCAACGCCACGCGCGCGCGCCAACCGCCGGAGAAAGACGAAATCGGCTGCCCCTGCGCCGCGTCGCTGAATCCCAAACCGGCCAAGATCGAGGCCGCGCGCGACGGCGCGTCATAAGCGCCAATTTCATTCAACCGGTCATAGATGTAACCGATACGGTCGATGTCTTCGGTGGTTTCGGCTTCTTTCAGCAACGCGGTGCGTTCGGTATCGCCCGCCAGTACGACATCGAGAATGGTGGTTTCATCGTCCGGCAAATCCTGCCGCACCATGCCGAGGCTCGCGCCCTTGATAAACCCGACCTCGCCGCCATCCGCCGCGATATCGCCAGAAATGATTTTGAAAAGCGTCGATTTCCCCGCGCCATTCGGCCCGACCAGCCCCACGCGCCGCCCCGACGGAATATTGACCGAGACATTATCCAACAACGTGCGCCCGCCGACGCGGTAAGTGATACTTTGAAGGGACAGCATGGAATCCGAAGCACTTTCTATAATAGGCGTTAAAAACCGAAGTAGTGGTAGCTTAAGCGATATAGGCAAAGCAAGTGCGGTAGAATTCCCCTCCCGCGGGAGGGGAGTTCCATCGCGCCCAGCCCGTACTTAATGCCCCATAGCCTGCCCCCGCTGGATCGGTTAAAAGAAACTCCCTTTTCTCTTTTTTGACGATCCCTATGCCGCCTTCGGCTCACGATATCCTGCATACTGTTTTCGGCTTCGACGCGTTTCGCGGGCGGCAGGAGGAGATTATTGCCCATATCGTCGCGGGCGGCGATGCGTTGGTGTTGATGCCGACGGGCGGGGGAAAGTCGTTGTGTTACCAGATCCCCGCGCTCGTCCGGTCGGGGATGGCGGTAGTGGTGTCGCCGCTGATTGCCCTGATGCGCGATCAGGTGGAGGCGCTCAAACAACTCGGCGTCCGCGCCGAAGCGTTGAATTCGAGCGTGGAGTCCGGCGAGGCCAGCCGCATCATGGCCGCGATGCGCAGCGGCGAGATTGATCTGCTTTACATCGCCCCCGAACGTTTGTTGATGGAAGGCACGCAGAACCTTCTGGCCAATTGCAACCTGTCGCTGTTCGCCATCGACGAAGCGCATTGCGTGTCGCAATGGGGGCATGATTTCCGCCCCGAATATATGCAATTGGCGATGCTGCATGAACGTTTCCCCGACGTGCCCCGCGTGGCCCTGACCGCGACAGCCGATAAACCGACGCAAAATGAAATCGTGCGGCAATTGAAACTGGAAGGTGGCCGCGTTTTCATCACCAGTTTCGACCGCCCCAATATTCGCTACACCATCACGCCGAAAACCAAATCGCGCGACCAGTTGCTGGCTTTCCTCAGCCAACATCACAAAGGCAATTCCGGCATCGTCTATTGCCTGTCCCGCGCCCGTGTCGAGGAAACAGCGGAGGCTTTGTCGCGCAAAGGCTTTAACGCGCTGCCCTACCATGCTGGCCTTTCCGCCGATATCCGCAACCGCAATCAGGATAAGTTTATCAAGGACGAAGGCGTGATTATGGTGGCGACCATTGCTTTCGGCATGGGCATCGACAAGCCGGATGTGCGTTTCGTCGTGCATATGGATCTGCCGAAAAGTATCGAGGCGTATTATCAGGAGACAGGCCGCGCCGGACGCGATGGTTTGCCGTCGGAGGCTTTGCTGTTCTTCGGCAGCTCCGACGCCGGAAAAATGGCGTCGATGATCGAAAGTGGCGATGGCAGCGCGCAACGCAAACAGTTGGAACGCCGCAAGCTCGACGCGCTCGTCGGTTTCTGCGCCAGCGTCAAATGCCGCCGCCAGATGTTGCTGGATTATTTCGGTGAAAACCTGCCGGAACCGTGCGGCAATTGCGATACCTGCCTGAAACCCGCCGTGACATTCGACGCCACCGTAGCGGCGCAGAAAGCGTTGTCCTGCGTCATCCGTACCGGCCAGCGTTTCGGCGCGGCGCATCTGACCGATGTGCTGCTGGGCGGCAAGACTGAACGCATCCGCCAATTTGGCCATGATCAACTTTCCACCTACGGCATCGGCAAGGAATTCAGCCGCGAACAATGGCGGTCCATTTTCCGGCAATTGGTAGCGCATGGTTTGCTGGTCACGGATATGGAAGGCCATGGCGGTTTGCGTCTGGGCGCGGAGACTTTGTGCCGTCCGGTTCTGCGCGGCGAGACCCAAATCCAGCTGCGCGAAGACGCCGTCACCCGCACCACCCGTGCGATGCGGGCCGAGGTCAGAAACAAAACCATCTTCGACAACAATGATGACGAACAATTGTTCCAGCAACTACGTGCCTGCCGTTCGCAACTGGCCAAAAACCAGAATGTGCCGCCTTATGTCATCTTCCTTGATACGACCCTGATCGCGCTCGCCAAAATGCGGCCCCAAAATTTGCAGGATATGGAACAGATATCCGGCATCGGTTCGGCCAAACTGAAACGCTATGGCGCCGCGTTTCTGGATGTGATCCGGGGATAGAGATCACATGACCACAATCGCCATCATCGGCGGCGGACCCGCCGGATTGAAAGCTGCCGAGATTATTGCATCGGCAGGCCATGCCGTGACGGTTTACGATTCCATGCCGAGCGTCGGGCGCAAATTCCTGATGGCCGGACGCGGCGGATTGAATTTGACGCACAGCGAACCGCTCGCCCCCTTCATCACACGCTATGGTACGGCGAGCGGATGGCTAGAACCCTCCATCCACCATTTCCCGCCACAAGCTTTGCGCGATTGGTGTCAAAGCCTCGGCATCAACACTTTTGTCGGCAGCAGCGGACGGGTGTTTCCGGAAGGGCTGAAAGCCTCGCCCCTGCTCCGCGCCTGGCTGCGGCGGCTGGATTCGCTCGGCGTTCACTTTGCCTTGCGCCACAGCTGGAGCGGCTGGGACGAAAACCAGAATCTGCTGTTCACCAAAGCCGACGGCCGCACGGAAAGCGTCAAAGCCGATGCGACTTTGCTCGCCCTCGGCGGCGCGTCATGGCCGCGCCTTGGCTCCACCGGAGGCTGGGTGGACATTCTAGCGAAGCAGGGCATCGCCATCACCCCACTCGCCCCCGCCAATGGCGGCTTTGTCGTGCCGTGGTCAGCACATGTCCGCGAACGTTTCGCCGGACAACCTTTGAAGCCGGTGACGCTTTCATTCAATGGAAAATCTATCCAAGGTGAAGCGATGATCACCACCAGCGGTATCGAAGGCGGCGCGATCTACGCGCTTTCCGCCGCGCTGCGCGATGCCATCGCTGCCAATGGCGCGGCGACGCTGATGATCGATCTCCGCCCAAGCCTGTCGTTGGCCGAACTGACCGCACGGCTTGAAAGCCCGCGCGGCAGCCAGTCTTTGTCGAATTTCTTGCGTAAGCAAGGCGGCCTATCGCCGGTGGCGATTGGCTTATTATATGAAACGACGCCCTTGGTTGAATTGCAGAAAAAATCCATGCCAACCATCGCCGCACTGATCAAAGCCTGCCCGCTGCGCCTCACCGCGCCCGCCGGTATTGAACGCGCGATATCAACCGCAGGCGGTATTCGCCGCGACGCGCTGGACGACCATTTCATGCTTCGCTCTTTGCCCGGCACCTTCGCGGCGGGCGAGATGCTGGATTGGGAAGCCCCCACCGGCGGTTATTTGCTACAAGCCAGTTTCAGCACTGCCGTCACCGCCGCCGAAGGTTTGCTGGCATGGGTCAAAAATCATGCGCGTTGATGTCATCATCATCGGCGCAGGCGCGGCGGGGTTGATGGCCGCCATCCGCGCCGGACAGCGCGGGCGCAAAGTTGTGCTGATCGACCATGCCGACGAAGTAGGTAAAAAAATCCTGATCTCCGGCGGTGGCCGCTGCAATTTCACCAACCGCGACATCGCGCCGGATCGTTACCTGTCGAACAATCCGCATTTCTGCAAATCGGCGTTGAAAAGCTATACGCAGCACGACTTCATCGCCTTGGTCGATAAACACAAAATCGCCCATCACGAAAAAACGCTGGGGCAATTGTTTTGCGATGGTTCGGCGCGGGAAATCGTCGCCATGTTGGTGACGGAATGCGCGGCAGTAGGCGTTGACATTCGCCTTGGCCAAACTGTCAGTGCCATCACCAAACCGGATATTTTCCACGTGCAAACCAACACGGGTACCATCGAATCTACCGCCGTCATTCTGGCCACCGGCGGGTTGTCGATTCCGAAAATGGGCGCGAGCGGTTTTGCCTACCAAGTCGCGGAACGTTTCGGGCTGCCCGTCACCGCCACACGCCCCGCCTTGGTACCATTGACGTTTGAGGACAAAACCCTCGACCTCATGCGGCCTCTCAGCGGCGTTTCGCTGGAGGTCGTGGCGCGGCACGGCAAACAAAGTTTCCGCGAGGCGATGGTGTTCACCCATCGCGGCTTGTCCGGCCCCGCGATTTTGCAAATCTCGTCTTACATCACCAGCAACCAAGCCATCACGCTGGATCTGTTGCCGGATGATGATGCCGCCGCTTTTCTGCTGGACCGCAAACAGACCCGCCCCAAGGCGGAACTGAAAACCATTTTGGGCGAAGTTTTGCCGCAACGTTTGGCACACAGCCTGACCGCGACTTATCTGGCCAACGCGCCACATTCTGTAACAACAATGGGCGCCTTGTCCGGCAAACAAATCACCGAGGCCGCGACGCTGTTGAAAGCATGGAGCGTAACGCCCACCGGCACCGAAGGTTACGCCAAGGCCGAAGTAACGCTGGGCGGCGTCAACACCGACGCGCTGTCATCCAAAACCATGGAATCCCGCGCCGTGTCCGGCCTGTATGTCGTCGGCGAGGCGGTGGATGTCACCGGCTGGCTCGGCGGCTATAATTTTCAATGGGCGTGGTCGAGCGGCTGGGCAGCCGGTTCTGCCGTCTGAGCCTGCATCATCTGCTGATGCCGCGTGCGGAAACGTTCTTTATCGCTCGCGCTCGTCGTCGCGAAACAATGGGCGCAGGAAACGCCTTCTTCATAATGCGCGTGATCGCGGTCGGCGGCGTTCAGGGGATTGCCGCAATTGAAACACATCGCGTAACGCCCCGTCGTCAGGCCGTGCCCGACCGCCATGCGACGATCAAAGACATAGCATTCGCCGTTCCATTTGCTGTTTTCCGGCTTCACATCCTCCAGATATTTCAGGATGCCGCCCTTCAGGTGGTACACTTCCGGAAAACCTTCCGCGAGCATGAAGGCCGAAGCTTTTTCACAACGAATTCCGCCGGTGCAGAACATGGCGATTTTCTTTTGTTTGTTCGGGTCCAGATTCCGGCGCACGAAATCCGCGAATTCGGTAAAGCAATCGATCTTCGGATCGACCGCTTTCTGGAACGTGCCGATCATCGTTTCATAGGTGTTGCGGGTATCGAGAACCAGAACATCCGGATCATCCAGCAGCGCGTTCCACGCCTCCGGCTCCACATAGGTGCCGACGCGGATATTGGGATCGGCGGCGGGTTGCTTGAAGGTAATCAGTTCCTTCTTCAACCGGATTTTCAAACGCAGGAACGGTTTGTCATCGGCGTGGGAAAATTTCACTTCCTCGCGCGCCAAACCGGTTTTGCTTTTCAAAATGTCCAGCATCGCCGCGACCGACGCTTCGCTGCCCGCCAGCGTGCCGTTGATGCCTTCTTGCGCCAGCAACAACGTGCCGCAGATACCCAAAGCCGCAAACGCAGCCACCAACTCCGCCCGCAAGGACGGCAAATCCGTTAACGGCGTAAACCGGTAAAGAGCGGCAATTGTATAACGCATTCCTGCCCGCCTAAAATCTGGCGACGGAGGGATTCGAACCTCGTCAGCAGCCAATTATAATCGCACCCAAACGACAATCACGATTTCGTGACTTACCCCGTTTTTACCCCCACAGAAAATTTCTTGAAAAACGAGGTTAGTAATCCCTGTCGATTGATTGTTCGTATTCTGCTTCATCAACATCTGTTTGTCAAAAAAGTTTTCAACGGCGATTGAATCAACCCATAGACACTGAAACGATGTGGCACGAACTTTTTCTGGATATTGTGTTTTGGAAATCGCAAAAACTTTCCTGCAATTAATCGTTTGTAAATCGCCCTTGTGTATATTGTGGATTCTGTGGGGGACGACTCGCGTCCACAGCAAACCAGCACCACCGAAAAAATACTTCAGGCCACCGCAGTTTGTTGGGTGGCTTTTTTGCGCTTTTTTCAATCAACCGAGCGGGGTTATTTCGTTACACAGTGAAGCACCGATCTATAGTTAACTATAACTGAGACTATGTGATACAATGTGAGACGCAAGAAAGTTTTTATTTTACAAATTTTATCTTTTTCTTGAATTGTGGTCGCATCTGTGCAATAATTCTCTCTATCGTCGCCGAAAGGTGTGAGGGACGAAGATCGACAGAAATCCAGCCGCCAAATTTTCAGGCGGCTTTGCCATTTGTATGGATGTCGATTCCGGAATGCATGACAATCAGGCAACCTTCTTTCACAGCTTTTGTGGCAATGGAACGTTCCGGCACGATGTGGCGCAAACCCCAATATTTATTGCTCTAAAATCGCCATTTTTATTTTTTCCGCTTGAAAATTATCCCGTGTTTTGATACCCTCTTTTCTGTAATCTGGCGAAAGCCATGAAGTAACGTCGCAGCGTTTTATCTCTGCGCTATCTGTCATCTAACCGCCCCATAAAATTTAAAAGTTCTCCGCGCACCGCCCTTTTTGCGTCTGCGCCGAGTGCGGGTAGATCACAGATTGAATCCTATACAACACAACACCGCGCATCGGCTTGAATGCGCTCCATCACCATCATTTGAAAATTTCTTCCCGAAATTACCCGCCGTACACCGGCGCGTAATACCCCACCCACACATGCTGTCGGTGGGTTTTCCCATGTCCACACCCAAATCACAGGAGGCATTATGACTGACAAGCTCGCCCACATCGAACCGCTTTCTTATTTCTTGCCGGAGTTCTGCAAGAGATTCTGCGTTTCAAGATCGTCCTTCTACAGAGAAGTCCACGCCAACCGATTGCGTATCTACAAGCGCGGCAAGAGGACGATGATCGAACGCGCCGAGGCCGAGCGTTGGTACGCCGGACTTTCCCGATCCTTGCGGGATCGAGGCGCACAGCCAATTTAACATTTCATTTACCAGACTGATGGGGTGAACACGCAATGTTTTTCCTTTTCGACATCAACAATTTTTGACAGGAGAATTTTATGAAAGCAAACAACAGCCAGAACACCAATGCCCATACCACCAGCGAAAGTTGGCTCCGTGCTGCCACCAACGACCTACGCCCATATTTTGACAAGCTTGGCTATACCCTGCCGGAGAAAATACGGTTTTCGATTTCCTTCACCTCAACCGGCAAGCGCGGCACGATTCCCGGCGAATGCTGGCATCCGGAATCTTCGGAGGATGGTTACTACAGGATTTACCTCCGCTCCGATACGTCCGATCCAGTGGAGATATTGGGCATTCTGGTTCACGAACTGGTTCATGCGCTTTTGCCGTCTTCCGTCAAACACGGCAAAGAGTATAGAAAAATAGCCCTACACATTGGGCTTGAAGGCGAGATGCGTAACGCTCGACCCAACCCAATTTTACGTGACAGGCTGCAAGCTATCGCCACCAACCTCGGCGCATTGCCCAATGCAAAACTGAACTACGGGGCGATTTCCGATCTGCCGAAGAAGCAGAAAAATCGCCACCGCAAGGCAGAATGTTTATCTTGCGGTTACGAAGGGCATAATCTTGAAGCCTATCTTGTGCGTTTGTTGTTTTGTCTGTTCGCCGAAGACACCAGCATTTTCGAACGGCGGCAGTTTCAGGATTTGATTGAGCAGCGCACCGCCGAAGATGGACAAGATTTGGCGCAATGGCTCGACAACCTGTTTCAGGTTCTGGATGCGCCAGAGAATAAACGCCTTCAAACGCTTGATGAGCAGCTAAAGGCATTTCCTTATGTGAACGGCAATTTGTTTGCCGAGCGCTTATGCGGACGGCGCATCTTCATGCGCTCGGCAGGGATGATCCATTCGGCGCGGTCGATATTGAACTCGTCCCACGTGGCTTCGATCAATTCGCTGGTGCGAACGAAAGTCAGCATCAATAATTGTATGGCGTTACGCGTCTGCGGATAAAGCCGAGCATTGTTGCGTTCAATGTCTTTGAGGAACTCAGGAAGATCGTCGGGATCAAGCGCGGCATAATGCCCCTTCTTGAATGGTTTGAGTGCTCCTCTCAGCTCCACCGTCACATCACGGTCACAGCGTTCGGTGATGACGCCGTAACGAAATATCTGCCCGCAATACTGCATGGAGCGTCGCGCCATCTCGAATGCGCCGCGCTGTTCGATCAGGCGCAGGGCGGCCAGAACCTGCATAGGTTTGATTTCAGAAATCGGCAGTTGGCCGATTTCGGTAAAAATATCCATTTCCAGCCGGTGCAGAATGTCTTGGGCATGGCCGGACGTCCAACGATCCTTGTGCAACTCGTGCCATTCACGGGCGACGAGCTCAAAAGTCGTAGCCACGATTTTGGCTTTGGCTTCCTTGGCTTCTTCGCGCAGGGCGGCGGGATCGATACCGGAGATCAGCATTTTCTTGGCGGCATCACGCTTTTCCCGCGCCTCGGCCAAGGGAATCAGCGGATAGGGGCCATGCGTCAGGGTGTTTTCTTTGCCGTTGAATCGGTACTTTTGCCGCCAAATCTTGGCGTTTGAAGGCATAACGTGAAGGTACAGCCCGCCGCCATCAGCGAGTTTGTTATTACCAGCGGGATTGTAACTGGCGTTCTTGCAATCGAGATTGGTCAGCATTGGGGGTAAGCTCCTTTTCATCCTTTGTATTTACCCCCACGCTTACCCCCAAAATCTTGGGAAGCAGCGAGAGAGTCAGAGACAGTATAGCGCTATAAACCTAAGGAATTACTTAGGCTTACGACACTATCTGGTTCTGTGGGGGATGATCTGGAACTATAACCTGGCGGAGACGGAGGGATTCGAACCCTCGATACAAGTTTACCTCGTATAGCGGTTTAGCAAACCGCCGCCTTCAGCCACTCGGCCACGTCTCCGCAGGGAGGGGATGTATAGCGTAGTTTTCGCAAGGACAAAACCCGAAATTTCAAACCCCGTCCGAACCGGTTTTAGCCTTGGAATACGCACCTTTAGCAAAGGCTACGCTCCGCCAAGCCGCCTCGGCTTGCGCCGCACGAGGCCTTTGAAATCAGCCCGCATCCATGCCGGTTCGTGGCCGGAGGGGATGGCGGCGCGGCGAATATCGCCGCCAACGATCACGGTGTTGCGGTCCTTATGGCGCGGCCAGTCGAACAAAGTGATCGGCATGCCGGTGGATTCAGCCTGCCGCGCGATGGTATCGGCGCGTTTATCGGTATCGTCCGCCGTGATCACATTCATGATTATCAGGCCGGAGGATGACAGAACCGCGCCGACGCGCCGGAAAAAAGCGTCGGTGGTAAAGGGGCGCGGCACCGTGTTGTCGGAACCGAACACATCGATCACAACCGCGTCATAGGTTTTGCGCGTCAGACGCAGATAGCCGATACCGTCGCGCCGGACACAGCGCACAGCCTCCGGCAAACGGAAATAACGCCGCGCGATGACGAAGGCCATCGGGTTGATATCGACCACCGTAACGTGGCAATGCAACCGCCGCAGCATCGTCGCCAGCGTCCCGCCCGCGCAGCCGATGATCAGGATTCTCCGCGCCCGCGCCTGCCGGATCAATTCATGGATGACATGGACATAGGCGCAAATACTGATGCCCTGCCGCGTCGCCTGACTGTGGAAACAGCCATTCTGGTAATAGGCCATGCTGCCGTCATGCGCGGATCGCGTGATGCTGATGGTGCCGTAATCGGTCGGGATGCGTTTCAGAAGAGCCAAAGCACCCTCACGCCCGCCGCGCGGGCGGATGGAACCACGCGCTGTTCGGGGCGGTGTAGAGGTAATACAGCGCGTAAATCTGTAACCCGAAATCGGGAATACTGGCGATATACTCCAGCGGCGCGTGATAGGGCGGGATGAAAACCGCGATCACCTCGCACACAAAGCCCCAGAGGAAACTGCTCCGCGCCCAATTCTTGCCTTGGCCGATTTTCACAATAAACCACGCCGAAAAAACCGCCAGAGCCACATAACCCGCAATGGCCATCGGCATCAAACTATGGGGATCAATGGTGATGAGGCCCTGCAGTTGATCGAGCTGTTGCTGGATCTCCGGCATACCGCGCCAGGTCGAATAAATACCGTACAGGCACGCCCACACCGTCCATGCCCATAAGGCCCATTCGGCATAGACAATGCATTCCGGCTTTCGCCTGTCGTGATCCATGGAACCGCCGCGTGCCGTCATGCCGTTACACCTTGCCCACCGGCGTTCAGGACAGATTGCCGAGGAAATCCATCTTGCCAATCTCCACGCCGTTATGGCGCAGAATGGCATAGGCGGTGGTGATATGGAAAAACAGGTTCGGCAGAACGAAATTCAGCAGATAAGGCTGGCCGACGAAACTGATATCCTTGTGGCGGATTTTCAATGTGACAACTCGTTCCTCGCTGCCGTCGATCTGCTCCGGCGTAAAACCTTGCAGAAACGCGATGGTCTTGGCGATACGCGCTTGCAATTCGGGGAAGGTGCTTTCGGTGTCGGCGTAACTCGGCACCTCGACGCCCGCCAGCCGCGCGGCGCAACCTTTGACTCCGTCCGTCGCAATCTGCACCTGCCGCGCCAGCGGGAACATATCGGGCGCGAGCCGCGCATTCACCAGAACCGACGGTTCGATCTTTTTAGCCTCGGCAAAGGCCGCGCCTTTATCAAGGATCGCCGACAGGTTGCCGAGCGCGCGGATAAAAACCGGAACCGAAGCCTGATACATCGAAAGCGTCATGGGGGAATCCTTGATTCTGGAGGGAACGAGCCGCCACTATACCAGAACATTATTTTAATGCGCGACCGTCTTGAAAGCCGCTATTTCCGCTGCCGCCAGCGGCAGCGACGACAAAACCGCATCGGTGAAAACAAAGCGGTCATAGCTGCCATCCGCCTTGGTCAAAACGATGTTTTCGACAAAATGGCTGCCGCCGACGCTGATGCTGGCGTAAGGCAAACGGGTGGACGAACCATTCGGGCGCGGGGTTAGAATGCGCGACCAATGATCGCCGTTGTTTTTCTCGGTGATGACAAAATCATCCGCGAGTCCTTGCCAGTCGCCCGCCAACGCGCCGCCGACCATGTCGTACAAATGCCGGAAATTTTTCATCGGCACGCTCATCACCAGCCCGCCCAGATTCTGCGCCGCGCCGTTCGGCGTGATGGTGGTCGAGGTCGCAAACGGTTTTTCAATCCCCCAGATCAACCCCTCCGCCGGAGCCACAACAAAATGGCCGGAGGTGCGCAGCGGGTTGGCGGTGGGGTTCATCTGATGCTCCTCCACAAACCGCCCCCGCAAAACCTTCCCCGCATCCATCACCACCTGCGCCGCGGGCGCGTCGATCGCACGCGCCGTCATGGGGAGCAGAAGGAGGAGGAACAGGAGGAAAAGTGAACGCATGTGTTGAAACCCATGATGATGACGCAACCGAACCCAGTAACCATCACCCCGCCACCGGCGCAACCACAAACTTTACGCCGAGCGCGTTCAGTACCGCGCCGATCGTCTCATAACGCGGATGCGATCCGGCACTCAGGGCTTTGTAAAGGCTTTCGCGGCCAAGCCCCGCGCCTTTGGCGATCTGCGCCATGCCCCGCGCCTTGGCAACGTCACCCAGAGCCGCGATGAACACATCGGGATTGGGATCCTCCACCGCCGCCGTCAGATATTCGGCAATCACTTTGTCGTTATCGAGATAAGCCGCTGGATCAAAACCGGTATAGGTGGTTTTTGTTTTCGTCTTTTTCATTTCTTTTCCTCCCTGAATGCCTGCGCCAGTTTCTTCGCCTGTGTAATGTCTTTTTTCTGCGTGGCTTTATTGCCGCCCATCAACAGAACATAAACCGTGCTGCCGGTACGGATGTAATAGACGCGATAACCCGCGCCGACATGTATCCGCATCTCGGACACACCTTCGCCAACCGGTTCGCAATCCCCAAAATTTCCAAACGCCGCGCTGCGCAACCGCGCCAAAATCCGCGCTTTCGCCTTCTGATCGACCAAAGCCGCCAGCCATGCGGCAAAGACCGATGATTGGATCAGGGTGAACATGGGATAATTGTATCCTAATGGATACAGATAAGCAAGCCCATTCTGAACAAAGAGTGGCGGACCCGAGTGGATTCGAACCACCAACCTCTGCCTTCGGAGGGCAGCGCTCTATCCAGTTGAGCTACGGGTCCTTGCCGTGAAGGGCGCGGGGGGAAACTCATATCAGGGAAATGGGCGAAAGCCAATTGCTTCGAAAACACGCTCAGCCAAACCGTGCGGACATATTCCCCTCCCCTCCGGGGAGGGGGAAGGGGGCTGGGTGGTGGTCGGGATAATCCACGTATTTCAATATCGCGCTTGATGGTTACCGAAACCCCGCCCCTGACCCCTCCCCGGAGGGGAGGGGGATTATCATTTTAGGAAAACAGGGGCAGCCCTTAAGCCGCTTCATCCGCCGAACGGCGGGTGAGTTGCAGGAAGATATCTTCCAGATCCGTTTCAACCGTCGTCAGATCGGTGATGCCGATGCCGTTCACCTGTACCGCCATTAAAATCTGGCCGATGGCGTTCTGGCTGGGTTGATAGACCAGCGACAATTGCCGTTCGCCGCTCTTTTCCCAGCCATGCGCCGCCATGTTGGATGGCACGCTGTCCAGATCGCGGTCGATGGTGATGGTGACGCGTTTGTTGTCGATGCGGGCCAGCAGGTTGGCGGTGGTGTCGTCGGCGACGATGCCGCCGTGATTGATGATGGCGATACGGTCGCAGAGTTCCTGCGCCTCCTCCAGATAATGCGTGGTCAGCAGCACCGTAGTTCCCGCCGCGTTCAATTGCCGCACAAAGGCCCAGAGGGCGCGGCGGAGTTCCACATCAACTCCAGCCGTCGGTTCATCCAACACCAGCACCGGCGGGGTATGCACCATCGCCTTCGCCACCATCAACCGCCGCCGCATGCCGCCCGACAAAGTGCGGGCGTAGGCGTTGGCTTTGCTGGTCAGATCAACGGCGGCCAGAAGTTCGTCGGTGCGACGTTCCTTTTTCGGCACGCCGAAAAGCCCGGCTTGCAGCTCCAGCAACTCACGCGGGGTGAAGAAGGCGTCGAGGTTCAATTCCTGCGGCACCACGCCGATGGAGGATCGCGCGAGGCGCGGCTGTTCATCCACTTCGTAATTCCACACCCGCGCCGTGCCGGATGATTTGATCACCAGCCCCGCCAGAATGTTAATCAACGTCGATTTCCCCGCGCCATTCGGCCCCAACAGCCCGAAAATACTGCCACGCGGGATGTTCAGATTGATCCCCTTCAACGCTTCCTTCGGCGGCATATGTTTCGACGCGCGATAGGTTTTGGTCAACCCTTTAATCTCCACCGCCATAGGCGGCAAAGACGGCGTGACGGCGATTGTGGCGGGGGGAGGGGAAAACATCATGATCCAACGAAGTTAGGGTTAACGCCCATCACCGTCAAGCATGTTAACCTTAGAAAAGACGGGCGCAACTATTTTGGGTGGGGTAGATCATATGCATGACTGAAACTGAAACCCAAACTATGACCGCAAGGAAACTGCACACCAAGATTCTGGGTGACGCAAAGGAAGAAATGCGTTTCATCGTACACGGTCAAGACATAGAAGATTTTCTGGCATTGGCTTGGGTTAAAATCTTATCCGATTACAGTGTATCAAGTGCACATGAGCTGGCTGCACAGGGACAAAGAAATACTTTTATTGCCGCCGTAACCTACGCCATCGACATCATGGTCGATGCTTGCGCGGAATCGCCAGAAAAATCCTTCATCGTTATTGATGGAGAAAAATACCGGATTATCGCGGATAATCCGTCAACCCCCGCGCCATCAGCGGCGTCCCCACATGGCATGAAACACGGATAACGAAGACAACTTGCGTCCTTTATCCTGTTATGAGATAGGAAGGCGGATAGTCTCCCTGCCGTAAAAACGGGAGGGGATTTAGAGCACAGTTCACTCAACCCCCATCTTGCAGGCGTTTCATGTCCACATCCTATGATCTGATCGTTATCGGTTCCGGCCCGGGCGGCTATGTCGCGGCGATACGCGCGGCGCAGCTGGGCATGAAGACGGCGGTGGTGGAAAGCCGCTCGACGCTCGGCGGCACCTGCCTGAATGTCGGTTGCATTCCGTCCAAGGCTTTGCTGGTCAGTTCGGAAAAATACGCCGAAGCGCAGCATGGTCTGACGCAGCACGGGGTGAAGGTCGGGTCGGTTGGACTCGACCTCGTCGCCATGATGGGGCACAAATCAAAAGTGGTGAAAGACAACACCGCCGGTATCGAATATCTGTTCAAGAAAAACAAAATCGACTGGCTGAAAGGTCGCGGCAAAATCGTCGCGGCGGGTCAGGTCGATGTCGGCGGCACCGTTTATAACACCAAGAATATCCTGATCGCGACCGGTTCGGAAAGCATGCCCTTGGCGGGTGTCGAAGTCGATGAAAAGCGCATCGTCACATCGACCGGCGCGCTGGAACTCGCCGCCGTGCCAAAAAGCATGGTGGTTATCGGCGGCGGCGTTATCGGGCTGGAACTCGGTTCCGTCTGGCAACGTCTGGGGACTCAAGTCACGGTTGTCGAATTCCTCGACCGCATTCTGCCCGGCATGGATGGCGAAATTTCGAAAACCATGCAGAAAATCCTTGGCAAACAAGGCATGCAATTCAAGCTGTCGACCAAAGTCACCGCCGCAAAACAAGACGGCAAGGGCGTGACGCTGTCACTGGAAGCCGCCGCTGGCGGCAATGCCGAAACGCTGCAGGCTGAGATTGTCTTGCTCGCCATCGGTCGCCGCCCTTACACCGACGGTCTGGGTCTGGATGCCGTCGGCGTGAAGCTGGATGAACGCAAGCGCATCGTCACCGACAAGCATTTCGCCACCAATGTCAAAGGCATCTTTGCCATCGGCGACGTGATCGCGGGGCCGATGCTGGCGCACAAAGCCGAAGACGAAGGCGTGGTCTGCGTGGAAATGATGGCGGGCCAATCCGGCCATATCAATTACGACGCGATTCCGGGCGTGGTCTATACGTGGCCGGAAGCCGCCGCCGTCGGCAAAACCGAAGAAGAGCTGAAAAAAGCGGGCGTACAATATAAAGTCGGCAAATTCCCCTTCTCCGCCAATGGCCGCGCCCGCGCGATGGCGGAAACAGAAGGCTTCGTGAAGATTCTGGCCGATGCCGTCACCGACCGCGTCCTCGGCGCGCATATCGTCGGCGCGGATGCCGGCACGCTGATCGCCGAGCTGGCCATGGCCATCGAATTCAGCGCATCGAGCGAAGACATCGCCCGCATCTGCCACGCCCACCCGACACTGAACGAAGTCGTGAAAGAAGCGGCCTTGGCAGTGGATGGAAGACCGTTGCATATCTAGAAAAAGCCTTGACATTTTCCCCGAATAGTGCAATCATTGCACTATAGAAACAGGCGGATCACATGCCGATTGTGAAGCGTTTCGGTTCGGTCAGTCTGCGCATCTATGCTGATGATCATCATCCGCCGCATGTCCATATTGTCGCGCCCGATTTTCAGGCTCTGGCGCGCTTGACGGATTTCAAGGTGATCGCTGGCGATGCGCGTCCGATCCAAATAGCCGAAGCACTGGCATGGGCGAAAAAGAACAAAGCCCTGTTGATGCGCCTGTGGAACACGCTCAATGAACGAGGTTGAACATGCCCAAAAAAACATTGCCCCGTATCGTGGCTGTTAAGGCTGGCAAAAAACCCTTCACCTTGCTTATCCGCTGGGATGAAAGAGCCGGAGGTATGGAAAGCCGCGTCGATGTGTCGGGCCTGATTCATACGTTCCGCATCTACGCGCCACTGCGTCGCTCGGCCAAACTTTTTGAACGTGTGCAGGTTGGCGAACAGGGCACCGATATCGTCTGGACCGACGCTATCGACATGGCCGCCGACACGCTCTGGCGGCTGGCGCAGGAACAAGCGGGGATGACCATGTCACCCGATGCTTTCAAAGATTGGCGGACACGCAAAGCCTATACGCTGGATACGGCCGCGCATGCCCTTGGCCTTAGCCGCCGTATGGTCGCTTATTACGAGCAAGGCGCAAAACCCATCCCCCGCGTCGTCGCACTGGCAACACGCGGATTGGAAGCAAGCGTTTGAGACTCAAATCACTTTCCTGATCTTCTCCCGCACCAGATCAACAATTTCGGCGGGTTTGAATTCTTTCAGCAGGCTGAGGCTCTTGCCCAGCTTCATCACGTCGGCAATACGGCGGTCGAGAAAATCCCAGCTGGCTTGGTTGCCTGCCGACTCGTCACTCAGCCAAAACAAAACGGTCGCTTTCAGGACGCCCGCCAGCAAAATCCGTTTGGTGTAGAAATTAGTGTCGGTGGCGGTGTCGCCTGCCGCGATCCAGATCAGATCGGTGGTTTTGTAAATCCGCTTGACGCCCAGCGGCATATGGTGCGGCAGCGCGTACCATGTCATCAGGCGGCGCATCGCCTCGCGGTGCGGGGTTAGATATTCCAGCCGCGCCCGCAGCGCGAACGTCACCTTGTCGCGCACGCGGAATTTGGTGAATCCACGCTCCGCCGCGATACGCTCCTGCATCGCCGCATCGGCCATCGCGCCAAATTGCTCCACCAGATCGCGGAGGCCCTGCGGGAAAAGCCGCGCCGCCTCGGCGCGGGCAAGGCCGGTCTGTTGCAAGGCAGCGGCATAAGCCGTTTCCGTCCAGCCATCGAACGGCACCTGCTGCAACACTGATTCCAGCACGCGCGACCGCAAAGCTTGGTCAGCGGCGGATAAGGAGGGAAAGCGTGATTTTTTTGCCATGCTGTTTTTCTACCCAAAAGACTTGATCCGCGCCACAGTATCACATCGTCATTCCGGCGAAAGCCGGAATCCAGCGCGAGCGATAGCGCGCAAAATATGATTTAACGCATTGGATTCACATAATTTTTATTGGCTCGTCCGGAACTTCTAAGCCGCGCAGACGCGCGGCGCTGGATTCCGGCTTTCGCCGGAATGACGACCCCGTGGAGCGACAAAAGCCCGCCAAATAAAGTCTTTCCTCAATCCTTTCGGTTGTGTTATAGCCAGCATCCCGTTGATGGATGTGTCAAACATCCTTGCGGGCAAGGGCTTTGCGCCCGGTGCTAACTTCAAGATCAGGAGTAGGTTCGTGCAGGTTCTCGTACGTGATAACAATGTCGATCAGGCGCTTCGCGCCCTCAAAAAGAAATTGCAACGCGAAGGCGTGTTTCGCGAAATGAAGCTGCGTCGCAATTACGAAAAACCTTCGGAAAAGAAGGCGCGCGAAAAAGCTGAATCCGTTCGCCGTCAACGCAAGGTTGAGCGTAAGCGCAAAGAACGTGAAGGCTTCTAAAAAGCTGCTAGTCGCTAGTCGCTAGCTACTCGCTAGGGACTAGGGACTAGGGACTAGGGACTTTTCTAGTGCCCGATCTCTCCATCATCCTCCCCTTCCATAACGAAGCTGACGGTGTGCGCGAACTTCTCAAACGCCTCACCCCCGTCCTCAGCCGTTTGGAACTTTCTTACGAAATCATCGCTATCGACGACGGCAGCCGCGACGCGACCTATGCCGCGCTGGTGCATGCGCGTGAACTGGATCACCGCTTGAAACTGATCCGCATGGCGCGGAATTTCGGCAAAGAAGCCGCCCTGACCTGCGGCCTGCATGCCGCCACCGGCAAAGCCGCGATTACGATGGACAGCGATCTGCAACACCCGCCGGAAGTCCTGCCCGATCTGGTCGCGGCATGGCAACAAGGCGCGGATCTGGTCTACGCCATCCGCCGCAACCGCGATACCGACAGCGGGCTTCGCCGCCTGTTCTCCCGCGCGTTCTACGCCGTGTTCCGCACCATCGCCGAAATCCAGATGCCGGAGGGCGCGGGCGATTTCTGCCTGCTCGACCGCAAAGTGATCGATGCCGTCAACGCCCTGCCCGAACGCAATCGCTTTATGAAGGGTTTGGTGTCGTGGGTCGGTTTTCGCCAAGCCACCGTTCCTTTCAATGTCGAACCCCGCGTCGGCGGTCATTCCAGCTGGAACTTTTTCCGCCTGATCCGTTTCGCGTTCGACGGGCTTTCCGCTTTCAGCACGTTGCCGTTGCGTATCTGGACATGGGGCGGGGCGGCGGTGTCGCTGTTTGCGCTGGGTTATGGCGTTTACCTGACACTCCGCACCTTAATGTACGGCATCGATGTTCCGGGTTACGCGTCGATGATGGTTGGCATTCTGTTTCTGGGCGGTGTGCAGCTGCTCAGCCTCGGCATGATCGGCGAATACCTCGCCCGCGTCTTTACCGAAGTCAAAGCCCGCCCGATCTATCTCGTGGCGGAAAAAGTCGGTTTTTCGGAAGAAGCCCCCTAAAAAGTCCCCAAAATACATACAGGCGCATGCAATGCCAGCCATGCGTATGCGCGGCCTTTAAGAATCCGTCATATTTTACGGGCATAATCGGAAACTCCTCAATCAGGCAGGCGAAGCCATGACGCGCTCGCAGAAACCGATCCTTCTCGTCGAAGATACTTTGCCGCTGGCAAAGTTGTACGAGGCTTATCTGACCGACGCCGGTTACACCGTGGCGACGGAGATGACCGGCCTTGGCGCGATCACATGGCTGAAAGAACAAGCCCCCGCCGCCATCGTCCTTGATCTGCTGTTGCCGGATGTGAATGGTCTGGAAGTCCTCGACCAAGCGCGCAAACTTTACCCGCATCTGCCCGTGATCGTGGCGACGATCAATAATTCGGTCGATGTCGCGGTGGAAGCGATGCGCCGCGGCGCCTATGATTTTATCGTCAAACCCTTTCCGGCGGCGCGCCTGACCACCACGCTCGTGAACGCCCTCGACCACAAAGCCTTGTCGAGCGAAGTGCATGAATGGCGGCAGGCGGTGGGGCAGGAAAAGTTTCACAATTTCATTGGCCGTTCGCCCTTGATGCAGGCGGTCTATCGCACGCTCGACGCCGTCGCGCCGAGCAAGGCCAGCGTTTTCCTCCTCGGTGAAAACGGCACCGGCAAGGAAATGGCGGCGCGCGCCTTGCACGATGCCAGCCCGCGCCGCGATAAACCCTTTATCGCCATCAACTGCGCCGCGATCCCGCGCGACCTGATGGAAAGCACCCTGTTCGGTCATCGCAAAGGCGCCTTCACCGGCGCGGTCAGCGATTACGCGGGCGCGGCCAAGAGCGCGAAAGACGGCACACTGTTCCTCGATGAAATTTGCGAGATGCCCATCGAAATGCAAACCAAGCTGCTGCGCTTCGTGCAGACGGGCGAGGTGACACCGGTGGGCGATGCCCGCGCCGAATGCATTGATGTCCGCATCGTCGCCGCCACCAACCGCGATGTGCGCGAAGAAGTCGCGCGGGGCCGCTTCCGCGAAGACCTTTATTACCGCCTGCATGTGGTGCCGATCGAAATGCCGCCGCTGCACGAACGCGGCGAAGATATCGCCATGCTGGCCGCGCATTTCCTCGCCCGTTTCAATGCGGAGGAAGGCAAGAACTTCACCTCCCTGTCGCCCGAAGTCGCTGCTTTGTTCCGCCGCTATGAATGGCCGGGCAATGTCCGACAAATGGAAAATGTGCTGCGTTACATGGTGGTGTTGAATGACGGGCCGTTGCTGACCGAGGCCATGCTGCCGAAAGATTTGCAGGAATTTGTCGCCGACAGCGCCATCCCCGCCGCCAACCAGAACCGCACACGCAACGTCACCCCGCCGGTCACTGGACCTGTCAAACCGCTGTGGCTGGTTGAAAAAGAAAGCATCATGCAGGCGCTGGATCATGTCGGCCAAGACATCCCCCGCGCCGCCGCGCTGCTGGAAGTCAGCCCCTCAACGCTGTACCGCAAGCTCCAAGCCTGGAAAACCACCGATGCCCCGCTGGCGGCGGTGTAGGGATGAGAGGCCTAGTAACCCGTAAATTTTAGGAATGTTATCTCGACGAAAACGGCGTATCCCCTCCCCCTTGTGGGGAGGGGATACCACCGCACGCCTCGAACCATACCCCCCCAGCCTCTAGCCTCCAGCCTCCCCTTAGTGCTACCCCTGTCCCATGGCAGGCGACGATCTACCCACCGAATTCCTTATCAGCGCGCAACGGCGGATTGCCGAACGGGCGGGTGTGCCCATGACCATCGTCCGGCGCGGCTATGACAACAGCGGCGCGATTTTGCTGAAAATCAATCGCCTCGACGGCACCGCGCGTGTGCTGACACAAATGCGCATGGATGATGATCTTGTCTGGACGCCGGTCAGCCGCACCGATCCGATGGACGACAAGGCCGCCGAAGCCTATCTTGAAAAACAGGCCAAGATCGATCCCGACCTCTGGATCATCGAAATTGAAGACCGGCAAGGCCGGCACTGGTTTCCGGGGAAAGTTGTCGCATGAATTTTCCTCCCCCCTGGAGGGGGAGGATGCAAAAACTTAGGCTTACGTAGCTCTTGCGAAGTAAGTCTTAGTTTTTGCTGGTGAGGGGGTGGGAACGGTTCCCAGAAGCACCCCCTCTCCTGTGAAAACTAAGGACTTACTTTGTTGTCGCTACGCGACAAGTCGTAAGTCCAAGTTTTCACTTCCTCCCCCTCAAGGGGGGAGGGAATTTTTTGGTAAGGTGACGCGTATGAAAAAAGATACCACGAAAAAAACCGCGCTCGGCGGCATTGCCTCCAAACGCCGCGAGGCGGTGCGGGTGAAGGCGAAAAAGAACCGCACGGAATCCTCGCGCAAATGGTTGCTGCGGCAATTGAATGATCCGTATGTTGCGGCGGCGAAGGAAGACGGCTATCGTTCCCGCGCTGCCTATAAATTGCTGCAACTGGATGAACAATTCAAACTGCTGCGCCCCGCGCAGCGTATCGTCGATCTCGGCGCCGCGCCCGGCGGTTGGAGTCAGGTGGCGGTCGCAACGATGGGCAAGAAAGGCAAACTGATCGGCATCGATTTGCTGCCGATCAAACCCATGGAAAATGCCGAATTCATCCAGCTGGATTTCCTTGCCCCCGAAGCGCCGGATACGTTGAAGGCGATGCTGGGCGGCGAGGCAGATCTGGTCCTCAGCGACCTCGCCCACTCCACCACCGGCCATGCCCGCACCGACCATATCCGCGTCATGGCCTTGGCCGAAGCGGCGGCGATGTTCGCGATGGAGGTGCTGACGCCCGGCGGCGGTTTTGTCTGCAAATTCTTTCAAGGCGGCGCGGAAAAAATCCTCCTCGACCAACTCAAAAAACATTTCGCCAAAGTCAAACACGCCAAACCCGCCGCCAGCCGCGCGGAGTCATCGGAAAATTATCTGGTGGCGCAGGGATTCAGGAAATAGATCAGGCGGAAAGAGTCGGTAGCATTCCCCTCCCGCTTGCGGGAGGGGTAGGGGTGGGCTGGCAAACACCGGAGATTTGTTAACCAGCCCACCCTCAGTCCCTCCCGCAAGCGGGAGGGAGGCATCATAGAAAAGCCCGCACAATTATTCTCCCGCCAACCACGTCAGCCGATCCCCGCAATGTGCTGTCGCCAACGCCCGATGCAGTGCGGGGAAGAGGGCACGGATTTTGTCATCCATCTGCCAAGGCGGGTTGATAAGGACAAGGCCGGAACCGTTCAACCGCGTCGCATCCGCTTCCGTGCGATAGACAAATTCGGCGGCAAAGATTTTCGGCATGCCACCAGCCACCAACGCTTCATGGAAACGCCAGATCGCAGGCCGTTCCTTGACGGGATACCAGAGCATGAAAATCCCCTGCGGCCAGCGCGTATAGGCATGCTTCACCGCCGCCGCCAGCCGGTCGAATTCGTCGGCCTGTTCAAAAGGCGGATCAATCAGAACCAGACCGCGTTTTTCAACCGGCGGCAAAAACGCCGTCAAACCTTCGTACCCGTCCCGCTTATGACTTTGCGCCTGTTTGAAGGGGAACAATTGCCGTTTCAAATTTTCCGCATCTTCGGGGTGCAGTTCACACGCGATCAACCGATCCTGCGCCCTCAGACGATGCACCGCCAGCAAAGGCGATCCCGGATAATACCGAAACCCCGCCGCGCCGCGCCCATCCCATGCCGGATTTAGTTTTTTCAAGACATCGAAATAACCGGCGCATAAAAGCTTGGTATTTTCGACAGCCCCCAACAATTTCAGAATCCCATCCTTCGCTTCACCGGTCTTCGTCGCGCGTTCGTCGGAGAGGTCATACGCCCCGATCCCCGCATGCGTATCCAGAACGCAAAAACCGGAATCCTTGCCGCGCAAATGATCCAGCACCAACGCCAACACGCTGTGCTTCACAACATCGCAAATGTTTCCGGCATGAAAGATATGTCGGTAATTCATCCCCGCCCCCGCCGCGCTTGCCAGTAAGGCACCAACTCCACCAACACAATCGAAGCGAGGATCGCAGCCGCGCCAATATACCCCGCGCCCGTCATCCGTTCATGCAGCAACCACGCCGCCCCGACCGCGCCAAACAAAGTTTCCATCGACCCCATGATGATCGCGGAATCCGCCGAAGGTGTGTGCTGCTGCGCCACCGCTTGCAACGTGTAAGCAATGCCGCCCGATGCAACACCGGCATAGACAATCGGTAACCACGCATGGGCAAGGGCATGCGCGTCCATCGGCTCGCGCCACAAAGCGATGATGAGGGCCACAAGCCCCGTCGACGCATATTGCAAAAAGGAAAAAGTGAACGGCATTTTCATCAGGCCAACCATATGCCCCATCACCGCCACCTGTGCCGCGAGACAAACGGCGCAGAGCAGCATCAAAACATCGCCGCGATTAAAACCGGATGCCAGATGGCGTATATCCGCGTCCGTCAGAAAACCGACGCCCACCAACGACAAAGCCCCCGCCAACACCACACCGAGCGAAAGCCGGTGCCGGTAAAGCGCGAGCCCCACAAAGGGAACCAGCACGACATAGGTGCCGGTCAGGAAAGCGGAATGGGTCGCGGTGGTATCCGCCGTGCCATATTGTTGCAGATCAACGCCCGCCATAAAGACGAGACACAGCGCGGCGATCTTGCCGCCCGCGCCCGCCCGAACCGCCGTGACGACTCGGGAAATGCCTTTTTCACGCAACATCAAAGGCAGGACAAACAAAGCTGAAATCAGAAAACGGCACGCCACAAACGTAAACGCCCCCAACTGAGCGGAGGCGTCTTTCTGCGCAACAAAACCAAAACCCCAGATCAGGCCAACCAGCGCAAGAAGCGCATCAGCCTGCCAACGTTTCAATTCTTTTTGCTTTCCTTGATCTTGCCTTCTTTGAACACAACATGCTTGCGCACGACGGGGTCGTACTTGTTCAGCTCAAGCTTCTTGGTGTTGTTCTTGGGGTTCTTTTTTGTAACGTAAAAAAAGCCGGTGTTGGCCGAGCTGACCAACTTAATGTCGTTCTTTGATTTTGCCATGACGCACCTTTAACCTTTGTAAGCTTCAGTCTGTTAGCCGCCCACAGGCGATCGAAGTGCCGCAATGTCGGTAAAACAGGGCTGTTTGTCAAGCAGAAACCACGAATCCTGAGGAAACAACGCGCTAGCAGGCCGATAGACGTGACTTCAGCCCCAAGATAGGTTAACAAAGCCAGCCCGCCATAAATTCCTCTCCCCCCTTGAGGTCCCCCCATGCTCAAATTCTTCACGCGCCTGTTCGCCCTGATCGGCCTGATGGTCGTTATCTCCATGGCGTTCAGCATCGCGGCGATTGTCCAGATCGCCAAACGCCAACCCAAAGAACCGGAAACCGTCATCCTCACCCTGGATTTCGACGCGCCGATTACGGAGCAAAGCAACCTCTCGCCCCTCAGCCTCGCGCTGCACGAAGATCAAACCGCCCTGCTGGACATGCTCCGCGCCATCGACAAGGCGAAAAGCGATCCGCATGTGAAGGGCATCCTCGCCCATTTCGGTTCGACGCAACCCAAATTCGCCGCCGTTCAGGAAATCCGCGCCGCGATCAAATCTTTCCGCAGCAGCGGCAAATTCACCTACGCCTTCGCCCCGACCTATGGCGAGTTCGGCATGGGCAACCGCGCCTATTACCTCGCCGCCGCTTTCGACAATATCTGGTTGCAACCGGTGGGCGCGGTGGGGCTGACCGGCCTTGCGATGCAGGCACCCTTCGGCAAAACCGCCTTGGACAATGTCGGCCTGAAAGCCGATTTCATGCAGCGCGAGGAATATAAATCCTTCGCCGATATGGGCATGCGCGACAATTTCGCGCCGCCGGTGCGTGAGAATATGCAAGCCCTCATCGACGACCTCGCCACGCAGGAAGCCAAAGATATCGCCGAAAGCCGCGGCTTCGACGAAGCGCATGTGCGCGACCTGATGCAACGCGGCCCCTTCACCGACGAAGAAGCGGTGAAGGAAAAGCTGGTCACACGCCTCGGCTACTTTGACGAACTGGATGAAGAACTCGATCAAAAAGCGGGCAAGGACGCCAAGGGTCTGGATGCCAACACCTACCTGACTTTCACCGCGTCAGACAAAATCCAACCAAAAACAAAAGTGGCGCTGATCTATGGCACCGGCATGATTTTGGACAAAGCCGATGGCGCGTCCGGCATCACCGGTGAACGCGTCATGGGCGCCGACACCATCGCCGACGCTTTCGACCAAGCCACCGAAGATAAAGACATCAAAGCCATCCTGTTCCGCGTCGATAGCCCTGGCGGTTCACCCGCCGCGTCGGAAACCATCCGCCGCGCCATGCAGCACGCGCAGAAAAAGGGCAAGCCGGTAATTGTATCCATGGGCGATACGGCGGCATCGGGCGGTTACTGGGTGTCGATGAATGCCGACCGCATCATCGCCGATCCGGCGACCCTGACCGGTTCCATTGGCGTGGTGGCGGGTAAAATCACCGGCGGCGATTTGCTGAAGAAAATCGGCATCAGCTTCGACACCATCAAAACCGCCGACAATGCGGGCATGTGGTCAGCCACGGAAACGTTTTCGCCGCAACAACGCGAACGGGTCAATGCGCTCCTCGACAACTCCTACCGCACCTTTACGCAAAATGTGTCGGCGGCGCGGAAAATCCCGTTGGAGAAAATGCCGGATGTCGCCAAAGGCCGCGTCTGGACCGGCGCGCAAGCAGCACAGCTCGGTTTGGTGGATGAACTCGGCGGCTTCAACGAAGCGTTGAAAGCGATCCGCACGAAACTGAACCTCGCGGAAAATGATGTCGTGGGTTTGGAAAACTTCCCGCCACCGGAATCGCCGATTGAACGTGTGATGAAACTGATGAAAACCCTCGGCCTCGAAGAAGCCGCTCTCCGCCCCCTGCTGTTGCAAGGACAGAAGATTCAAGCACTGGCGAGCCTCTTCACCACCAAGCCGCAAACGTTTCTGTCAAACGTTGACGCGAACAGCGTCCGATAAACAAACGCAGCCATTGCCGCGTTCATTGACGGTTTTGAAATAGGCGTCAACGGCGCGGATGATGAACAAAGCCAGCTCCTCCGCATCAATATCGGTACCGACGACCGAACGCACATCGGCGATGGTTGCCCATTGGCCGGTCGCGGGAATAAACGCTTCAATCTCCGACTGCCCGCCAAAACTGGTGCAGGACCATGGCAGCGTGGCCTGAAGTTGGTCATCGGCGCGAACCCGCGCCTTGGTCGCAGAGTGAAGCATGATCGTTTCTCAGTCCGTTTAAGCGGCCAGACGTTGCTGGTCATTTTGGTTGATCGGGTCATTGCCCATCAGAGCGTGCCAGCGATCTTCCAAAGAAATGATCGCGTTGGAGCGGATGCCTTCGTAACGTTCCAGACGTTCGATGATGGCCTGAACGCCAAACTCACCGTGACGGGCAACGTAGGTTTCAAAATTCGGCATCGGTATCTCTCCGTTTATAATTTTGGGCACATCCTATGGTTTGGAATGTAGCATCCGCCTCCGGTGAAAACAAACGAAATCCGTCATAAAGACGGAAATAATTTTACATGAAAGTAAATAAACGCGCTTGAAAAAGTGACTTATACCAAATATGAGTATGTTACTGCTGTTTTTTATTAATAAAATTCGCTTTCCCATTAACCATAAACCATGTTATAGCCAAAATGAAATCCGTTTTGGTGAGGAATAAATGATTACAGGACGTCAAATTAAAGCCGCCCGCGCCCTCCTCGGATGGGACGCCGCCGACCTCGCCAAACGCGCCAAACTCAGCCGCGAGACCGTCAGCAATATTGAAAACGATCTGGTACAGGCGCGGGAAAACACGCTTGCGGATATCGTGCGGGTTTTTGTTGATAACCGCCTTGAATTTCTGGACGGGCAAGGCGTGCGTTTCCGCCCCGAAGATGTCGAAGTTTTGAACGGGCCAGAGGGGATGGAGCGTTTCTGGAATCTGGTTTACGCCTTCATCCAAACGTCAAGCAATGTCATCATCCGGCAAAATGGCATTCCCGAAGGACCGCTTGACGCTTGCGCACCAAAAGCCGCGGCGGCGCATCGCGAAAGAATGAAGCCCTTGGTGGCCACACGGAAAGACATCAAGGCACGCGCCATCATTGATGAAGGCGACATGAATTTCCTTTGCTCCGACTATTTTCAATATCGCTGGCATCCGAAGACGGCTCCGCCGCCGGTGCCCTATTATATTTTTGGCGACACTGTCGGCATTTTCGCCTTCGACGCCGATCCGGCACCGAAAGTTGTTTTGATCACATCGCCCACCATCGCCCGTGCCCACCACACCCAATTCGATAAAGCGTGGGAATTGGCCCTGACGCCGCCCCAACCTCCGCCACAACAAACGGAGTAACCATGCGCTACACCCATCTCGGCACGTCTGACCTTAAGATTTCGCGTATCGGCCTTGGCTGCATGAGCTATGGCGATCCGGATAAAGGCACGCTGCCGTGGGTGCTCAAGGAAGATGCAGCGCGGCCCTTCATCCGTCAGGCTTTGGAACGCGGCATCACCTATTTCGATACCGCCAATATGTATTCCGACGGCGAAAGTGAAATCATTCTGGGACGTGCTTTACGGGATTTCGCCCGCCGTGATGATGTCGTGATCGCTACCAAAGTCTTTTTTCCTTACGGCAAAGACGGCGTTCACACGGGCGGATTATCGCGCCGCGCGATTATGACGGAAATCGATGCCAGCCTGAAACGGCTGCAAACGGATTATGTCGATCTGTATCAAATCCACCGCTGGGATTACACGACACCTATCGAAGAAACGCTGGAAGCCTTGCATGATGTCGTGAAAATGGGCAAAGCGCGTTACATTGGCGCGTCATCCATGTACGCATGGCAGTTCTGCCAAGCGCTTTATCTTGCCGATCTGCATGGCTGGACCCGTTTTGTCTCGATGCAAAACCATTACAATCTTTTATACCGCGAAGAAGAACGCGAAATGCTTGGCCTCTGCCGCCATGAAGGCATCGGCGTCGTGCCATGGAGCCCCCTTGCGCGCGGTCTTTTGGCACGGCCTTGGGACGATACCCCAAACGCAACGCCACGTTTGCAAACCGATCCGTTCAGCAAAAAATATTACAGTGCCACACGCGAGGCCGATAAAAACATTATTCAGCGCGTAACCGAAATCGCCAAACAACGCGGCGTATCACAGGCGCAAATCGCCCTTGCGTGGTTGTTGAAGAATGCCGTCGTCGCCGCGCCCATTATTGGCGCGACCAAACCGCAGCATATCGATGACGCCGTCGCCGCGCTTTCTATCCATCTGTCCGACTATGAAATACGTGTGCTGGAAGAAGCCTATACCCCGCACCCGATCGCAGGTTTCGATCACCCGCCGGAAAATCCGCGTCCGAATTATGAACGAACCCTGCGCAATCTTCAAAAAGCATTTCCGGACAATACACCAGCCCACAACTGGAAAATCCCGACCTTTGGCACAACACGTTTGCAGCAGAGAGTTTGAATACAAACTTCCCTGCCCCAACCTAAGGCAACAGCTTCCATACCAAATAGAATAGCGACCGTAGCGAGTCGGCAATTTTCTCATTGCGGATAATAACACCGCCAATCGGTGGTGTCGGCGAATACAACATCACGCTGTCCGCATAAATCTGCGAGTCGATACGGAAGTGATAATCCGCATCCGCAAGATATTTAACCGAACGCAGGGCCTTTTTGTCATCGCTCCATTCCTTGACACGCGCGGCACTGAGTGGGGCAATCGCCTTGTACTGAATGCCATTCTTTATACGCTTGTTGATGTAACGCCGCTGCATATCGGGAAACAAACCGATGGAGTCCGCGCCGGAGGAAAAGCCGAGAATATCCCGTTTAACACCGACCGCAAATTTGGTTTGCAACAGCATATCTTCGTGAATTTGGCGAAAGCCTTCTGCGCCTTCGAAATACAATATTTCCATATCCTTGCGCTCGCCACCCATTTTGGCCAGCAGCGGCACCATTTGCTCCAAATCATTCACCAATTGTTTTTGACGCGACAAAATCACTTCGGACGGCTGCGCCGAGTATCGCCACCGCCGCCCCACTTTGATTTTACTAAGATACCCGCGCCGCGTCAGACGCTTGACCATCAAATCGGCGGTGCTGCGGATAATCCGCGTTTCCTTCACGATTTCGTGGAGGAACAAACCTTTGCGCCCTCGCAAGCAGGCGAGGTAAATCAACCCTTCGCGTTTCTTCAACCCTAAACGCTGCAACAACTCCATGATGTCTTTGCTCATTCACACCTCCTTTCGAACATAATAACATAAAAAATGTTATTTTGCTTATAGGAAATATCGAATTTATGTTGTCTTTCTACTGTTCATGAACAACATAACTATAAAATATGTTGCTGCGTGAATTATTTCAAACAACGGCCATGAGTGCGCTTTATGACTCTTTCTTCTACGCATGCGCCGCAAGCCGTTAGGCAACTCAGCGGCTTATATCGCTCCGCACATTACCCCGGCGGTCACGCTATCCGCAAAGTCGGTAATATGCACATGCATCTGGATTGCAGCCGTTCGGCGACGTCGGAGAACCGTCTTGTTGAAATCGCGCAAACGCTGGAACAGCATGGCTGGCCATCCAAAGTATCGCGCGTCAATCTGGCAAAGCCGGGTCTGCATTTATCTGATCCCGAATATAAGGAAGAATACCAAGAACACACGCCGGAGCTTGTGACCGGCAAAGATACCTTTGCCGCCTATCTGACAACCTTTCTCGCCGCGGAAGTCAACACACCGGAAGAAGCGGCACGCCTGTGCAAAGAAGCACGGGCATTCATGGACACGCAAACCGAAGGTTTTTCCGAAGCCGAAGTTGTCATTGAAATCGAACGGGTCGCGGCATTGCTTGATCCATCCGAAACACACACCGCATCGCCGACGGAATTGGCGGCGCAAGACGGGCTTCGTAATTCCCTATTCGAAATTCACCATTTCATCGATTTGCCGCATGATGCCACGATTGCATTCGATGAATGGCAAGCACTCTGCAACCTGTCCGGCATTGTTGTCGGCGGCTGGTTCCAATTTAACAAGGAACAGGTGCAAGCCTTACGTTCGGTACGCTTTACCAAAAAGCCCGACCTCAAAGCCTTGGCCGAGGAAACCCGCGAACTGGTGCATATCGTGCGGGAAAACTGTGTGGGTGCGAACGCGAATTGCGTGCAAACGGTCGTGGAACAAATCGCCGATATCTGGCGACTGTAACAACGCCTACCCCCTTAAATGCCGCTCGCTCGCCCGCCAGTAATCCCAGGCGGTGAAGACGGTGAGGACACCGGCGATCCAGAGGCCAAGGTCGCCGATGAAGGTGGAGGGGATGGACTCCGGCGCATAACGCCCGACGATAAGGAAACCCAAGGCGATCAGCTGGATCGTGGTTTTCCATTTCGCCAGATGGCTGACCGGAACGCTGACCCTGACCCCTGCCAGAAATTCGCGCAAGCCCGACACCGCGACTTCGCGCAGCAGAATAATCACGGCGGGGAAAACCGTCAGGCCGTCGATCTGTTTGTTATAAACCAGCAGCAAAATTACGGCAGAAACCAGAAGCTTATCAGCGATGGGGTCGAGGAACTGCCCGAGCATCGTCACCTGATTTTCGCGCCGCGCCATATAGCCGTCCAGCCAATCGGTCACGCCCGCCACCGCGTAAAACACCAACGCCATCCACGCCGCCCAAGCATGCGGGATCGCCAGCAAAAGCAAAATCACCGGAATAACCAGTATCCGCGACAGCGTCAGTTTGTTGGCGAGGGATTGGAGCATGGGCGCGTGTAAAACTTTTCTTCCGATGGAGCGGCACTATGCCCTCCCCCCTTGAGGGGGAGGACGCACAAACTTAGGCTTACGTAGCTCTTGCGAAGTAAGTCTTAGTTTGTGCTGGTGGGGGGTATGACCCACAGAGCCCATACCCCCCACCTGTGAAAACTAAGAGTCTGTCTTCAAAGTCGTC